>Ga0335082_10005963_pt1 | contig 13303 bp, 10 predicted proteins | sample Lox_Sample_41_FD_206718 | JGI IMG/M metagenome (GOLD analysis project Ga0335082, IMG submission 206718) | Soil microbial communities from Loxahatchee National Wildlife Refuge, Florida, United States - Lox_Sample_4.1 | ecosystem: Environmental > Terrestrial > Soil > Wetlands | place: USA... | reverse complement strand
CCGGTGATCCCGGAGAGCTTGACCTTGCGGATCGCGGTCGATACGGACTCCCGGCTCATCGTGCCGCTCTTGGCGACTTCCTCGATGGCCTTGATCGCGATGGTGGTCGCGTCGTAGGCCTCGGCCGCGTAAGGCTCCGGGTTCTTGCTGAACTTCTTCTTGAAGGCGTCGACGAACGCCTTCGCCTTGGGCAACGCGGAGGCTGGGCCCGCCGCGGAGGTGTAGTTCATGCCCACCACCGCCTTGCCGGCGATCTTCGTGAGGTCGGAGGAGTCCATGCCGTCCGGCCCCATGAATTTCGCCTTGATGCCCTTCTCGCGCGCCTGCTTGAAGAACGGCGCCCCCTGGTCGTAGATGCCCCCAAAGTAGATGACGTCGGGGTTCTTGGCCTTGATCGGGGTCAGCAGCGGATCGAAGTTCGACTTCTCCTCGGTGCCCTCGAAGCCCAGAACCTTGATGCCCTTCTTCTCGGCGTCGGCCTTGAAGAACTCGGCAATGCTCTGCCCGTACTGGGTCTTGTCGTGGACGATGTACGCGCTCTTGACCTTCATAGTGCCGTGCGCGAACTCGGAGCCCACCACGCCTTGGACGTCGTCACGCCCACATACTCGATTCACGTTGGGATAGTTGCGATCGGTGACGACCGGGTTCGTGTTGGCCGGCGAGATCATCGCCAGGGTGACTTCCTTGTAGACCTCGGACGACGGGATCGCCACGCCCGAGTTCAGGTGGCCGATAACCACCATGATGTCCTTGTCGGCGATGATGTTCTTGGCGTTGGCCACCCCGACGTCAGGCTTGGCCTGGTCGTCGAACGGCACGAAGTCGACCTTGTAGCCCATCTTCTCGAGGTTGCCCTTCATCTTGTCGACAGCCAGCTGGGCACCGAGCTTGATGCCTTCCCCGAGCACGGCCTGACCACCTGACAGCGGGCTCTGGGTGGCGATCTTGATGGTGCCCTTGGACTGGGCATCGGCGACGGAGGTCAACGGGATCACCAGCGCGAGCGCGGCGATCGTGGCGATGACCAGGCGAGGTCGTGCGGTTCTCATCGGCTCCTCCTCCTTAAAACCGAAGCGGACGGGTGGGCTGCAAGCGCGGCCATTATAGCGGGTTTTGCATAGGCGTCAACGGACGGAGAGGCGATCTGCCGCGTCGGGATGAAGCCGCCTCAGCGTCGCCACCTCCTGCCGGGCAAGGTCGAGCCGGCCGCTCTGCTCGTAGGCTCGGACGAGCAGGATCCGGGGGCCCGCCGCCCCGGGCGCCAGCGTGACCGCCCGTCGCAGCGCGTACGCCGCCCGGTCGCCCTTGCCCTGATCGATCAACGACCGTCCCAGGAACTCCAGATCGTCGAGGCTGTCTGGGAGCAGTCGGATCGCCTCCGCGAAGTCCGGATCGGGCCTCGGCTCGTTCGGGCCGGCCGGCGGATCGGGGAGCCACCGTGGCGGCCGGGCCCCGAGCTGGCGTGACCGAAGGAGCAGCGGCACCGCCTCCACGGGCCGATCCTGGGCGAGGTAGAGCAAGGCCAACCTCGCCGGCGCCGCCGGCTCGCCGGGGGCCAGCTGGATGTAGGCTTTCAGGCTGGCCTCGGCCTCTGCATACTGCCCCCGCACGAGCAGGAGGGTGCCGAGAGTATAGCGCGGGAAGGGCAGCCATGGATGCAGCGCGATGGCGCGTCGCAGGTACCCCTCCGACTCGTCGAGACGGGCCTGGGCGCCTCCCGGCGAGTACAGCACTGCCTCGCCCAGGCCCGCGTAGCAGGTCGCGCAGGCCGGATCCTGGTATACCGCCCACCGCCAGAGCGTCTCCGAGTCGTGCCAGATGCCGGTCTGGACCCAGGTGCCGAGGGCCAGCGCGGCCACCAGGACAATCATGCCGGCCGCCGCGGTTGTCGCCGCCCAGCCGCTCATCCGACCCTGCCGTCGCAGACGCGCCGTCCACGGGATCACGTAGCCCGCGATCAGCGCGAAGCCGAGACCGGCCATGTAGCTGTAGCGATCGGAGACGAGCTGGCTCCCCGAGTGGGCGATCCCGCTGACCGGCGCCACCACCAGCGCCGAGTTGATCCAGGCCGCCAGTCCACCCGGAAAGCGGCGCCGGAGCGCTACCAGGACGGTGGTGACCGCCGCCAGGCCGACGAGAGGAGCCAGAAAACGCCACTGCACGACACTGACCCGGGCCGGCACCTCGTAGAGCGGGGAGAGTCCGATCGGCCAGACGAGGCTCGACGGGTAGAACCAGAAGCTGTACCCGGCGAATGCGAGCCGGGCGGTGAGCCCGTACTCCGACAAGCCGCTCCAGTGCGCGCCTCGGGTCCGAGCGTAGACCACGATCGCGGCGCCGACCAGCGCGATCAGGGCATACGGGAGCTTTTCGCTGAGCGCGCTCCGCCATCGCCCCTTCGAGCGGCCCAGCGGGTAGATGTCGAGGAGGAGGAGCGTCGCGGGCAGCGTGACGACCATCCCCTTGGCGAGGAACGCGGTCGCGAAGGAGGCGAGCGAGGTGACGCCCCACCACCGCCATCGGAGCGCGGCGCCGCGCTCGGTCGCGCGCAGGTAGCAGAGCACCGCGATGAGGTAGAGCGCGCTCGAGATCAGGGTTCCCCGCTCGGTGACCCACGCAACCGATTCGGCCCGCTGCGGATGAACGGCGAAGACGAGGGCGGCCACAAAAGCTCCCGCGCGGACGCCTTCGCGCTCTCCCGCGCCGCCCTCCGGAGTGCCAGGCTCGGAGCGGGCGAGCACCGTCCCGAGCAGGCGGTTGGCCACCAGGTAGAACAGGACGGCGTTCGTCGAATGCAGGAGTAGCGCGAGCAGGTGATACCCCCATGGATCCATCCCGCCGAGAGCGTAGTTGAGACCCAGCGTGAGCCACGTCAGGGGCATGTAGTGCCCGGCCAGCGTGGTTGTGAACATCCACCGGAGCTGATCCGGTCCGAGGCCGCGGTAGTCGGGGTTCTTGGTGAAGAGGGCCCCGTCGTCCCAGTTGAGGAACTGTCCCTGCAGTCCTGGCCAGAACGCGACGACCGTGACCCCGACGATCAACACGATCAGAGCGCGCCGCGACCCGCTTTTCATCGTGACGATCGCGTTGCCGAGCCGCCGTCACCGAGCGCGCGGGCCTCCGCCCCGAGCGCGTCGGCCTCGGCGCCCCGCCCTTGCGCGCGCAGCTCGAGGGCGTACTCTCGTAGCGCCTCGACCAGGTAGCCCCGAAGCGCGGGGGCGTCGGGCCGCTGCCTATGCGCGATCCGGAGGAGCGGGACGGCGGCCTCGTAGCGGCGCTCGAGCAGGTATACGAGACCGAGGCGCTCGGGCCCGGCCGCGGCCCGCGGGACGCGCTCCATGTAGCTTCGCAGGGGGCTTTCCGCCTCCGCGTAACGGCCCTGGAGCACGAGGGCGGTCCCGAGGTTGTAGTAGGCGTCGGGAAGATCGGGACGAAGCTCGATCGCGCGCCGAAGCATCCCTTCCGCCTCCGTGACCCGCGCGGTGCCCCCGGGCCCGCCGAGGGCGCTCTCGCCGAGCTTGCCGTGGCAGACGCTGCACTCGGGATCCACCTCGACGGCCCACCGCCAGAGAGTCTCGGAGTCTCGCCAGACCTCGGCGAAGCTCCAGGCCGCCGCCCCGAGGCCCACCAGCCCCACGACGGCGGCGACGCCGACGATCGCGGTGATCGTGCGGGAGAGCGCGCCGCGCCGGACGAGGCGGATCACGCCGAGGGCGGCGCCGCCGACGAGGGTCGCGAAGCCGAGGCCGGCGAGGTAGCTGTAGCGGTCGGGGGCCAGATCCACGCCCTGCCGCACGGCGGCGCTGGTCGGACCGAGCATGAGGGACGAGAAGATCCAGGCGGCCAGGCCCGCCGGCCAGCGGCGCCGCACGAAGACCAGGGCCCCCGTGATGAGGACGGCGGCCGCGACGGCCAGACCGAACCTTGGCTGCAGGAGGCTGACGCGAGCCGGCATCTCGTAGAGCGGCGACAGCGACGCCGGCCAGAGGAAGCGGACGAACGAAACGACGGAGCTGTACATGACCACGGTAATCCGGGCGATCGGCCCGTAGGTCGACACCGTCGTGAGTACCGCGCCGTGACGGACCGCATACGCCACCGTGGCCGCACCGGCCACCATCACGAGCAGCAGCGGGATCTTCTCTCGCACCAGCGATCGCCAGCCCAGCCGAGGGAGGCGACGGAGGGGATAGACGTCGAGCAGGAAGAGCGCCGCCGGGAGCGGCAGCGCGACCCCTTTCGAGAGCAGGGCGGCCGCGAAGGCCAGCGAGGCGACGAGGATGCCGCCGGAGCGGGCCGTCCCTCCGTCCTCGACGGCTCGCAGGTAGCTCCAGACCGTCAGCAGCGCGAACGTGGCGCACAAGAGGTCGGCCCGACCGGTGATCCAGGCGACCGGCTCGACACGGAGCGGATGGATGCCGAACACGAGCGCGGCTGCGCCGGCCGCCACCGCGAGATCTGGATCCCGACGCACATGCGGTGCGCCATCGCCGACCGCCGCCGCCAGCAGGCGCCGCGCCACGAAATAGAAGATCGCCGCGTTCGCCGCGTGCAGCACGAGGTTGACCAGGTGATAGCCCCACGGGTCCATGCCGCCCAGCGCGTAGTTGGCGCTCCAGCTGAGGCGGGTCAGCGGGATGTAGTGGCCGAAGAGCACGCTGGTTGCCGTCCAGCGAATCTGCTCGAGGCCGAGCCCTCGGAAGGCCGGGTTGTCGAGGAAGTTGACGTTGTCGTCCCAGTTCAAGAACGAGCCGGACAGCGTGGGCAGGAAGCAGAAGCCGGTGATCAGGGCAATGGCCAGCGGAGGCACGGCGCGCCGGATCATTGCAGAGCAGGCGGGTGGTCCGGGTCCGTCTGGAATCGCGTCAGGAGCGCGCGCAGGCCCTCCTCGGCGGGGCGGAGGGCGACCGCGCGTTCGAGGTGCACCCGCGCTGCGTCGCGCTGGCCCTGGATCCAGAGCAGCAGCCCGAGGGTGCGATGCGCGTCGGCGTCGTCGGGCGTGATGTCGGCGACCTCCTCAAAGAGAGTCACCGCCTCGTCGAGACGCCCCGCGCGCATGGCCGCGACGCCCTGATTGTGCGAGGCCAGCCGTAGATTCTCGCGCACGTCGACATTCCGCGGGTCCTTGACCCGCGCGGTCCGGAGGAGGGGGAGAGCCTCGGCGTACCGGCCGTTACGCGCGAAGAGCGCTCCCAAATTGGCGGTGGACACGACGCGCTCGGGTGCCAGCTGCATGGCCTGCCGGAACGCCGCCTCCGCGCCACGGTCGTCGTGGCGTGCCGCGAGAATGGCGCCGAGCGTGTTGTAGGGGCTGTCGTAAGCCGGGTTCAGGGCAACCGCCCGTCGAGCCAGAGCTTCGGCCTCCCCGAGCTCCCCGGCGCTGCGCGGGTGACTGTTGAGGAGCAGGGACGCGAGGTTGTTCGCGCACAGGGCGCATCGGGGATCCGCCTCGACCGCCCAGCGCCACAGGGTTTCCGAGTCACGCCAGATTCGCGCCTGCTGCCAGCTTCCGATGGCCAGGGTCGTGACGACGAGCGCGGCGGCGGTCAGGGCCAGCACGAGCACCCCCGGGCTCACGCGCCTGGCGCCGGCGGCGGTCAAGAGCCAGCACACCGCGCCCCCGGCCAACAGGGCAAGACCGAGCCCGGAGAGATAGCTGTAACGATCGTGGGCCAGCTGAAAGCCGGAGTGCACGACACCGCTGATCGGCAGGAGCACCAGGGCGGAGTAGGCCCACGCGGCCAGACCGGCCGGCCACCGGTCGCGCAACGTCCACAGCACCGCGGTCACCGCGATCAGACCCATGATCGGGCCGAGGAAGCGCCAGGCCAGCGGGTCCACCGTGCCCGGGAGCTCGTACAGCGGCGACAGGCGGACCGGCCATACCCACGCGGAGGGATAGAACCAGAAGGTGTACGCGACCATCGCGGCCCGGGCCTCCGGGCCGTAGGACCCGTAGCTCGTGATGCGAAGTCCCGAGACCCTCAGCGCTACGAGCGCACCGACCGCGCCGATCAGGCCGAGCGCCCAGTAGCCGATCTTCTCGACGAAGAGCCGGCGCCACGGCAGCGCGCCACGTCGCAGCGGGTAGGCGTCGAGGAGCACGAGCACCGCGGGCAGCACCATCACCGAGGCCTTGGACAGGAGGCCGCCCGTGAACAGCAGGAGCGAGGCCGCGAGCCAGGGACGCTCGACGCGGTGCCCGGCTTCCACGCTTCGCAAGTAGGCGAGCACCGCCGCCAGGAAGAAGAAGCCACTGAGCACGTCGCGACGCTCGGTGATCCACGCGACCGACTCGACGCGGAGGGGATGTAGCGCGAACACGAGTGCCGCCGCCGCGGCGCCCCACTCGGTGATCGCATCCTGGTAGCCGTCCTGGCGTCCGCCCGCCCGGGCCGCCGCGACGAGGCGTCGCGCGATGAGGTAGAACAGGGCGGCGTTCGCTCCGTGGAGGACCAGGTTGAGGGCGTGGTAGCCCCACGGATTCATCGCGCCGGTGGCGTAGTTCAGCGAAAAGGTGAGCCAGGTGAGCGGAATGTAGTGGCCCATCCGGACATTGCTGAAGGCCCACCGGAGCTGCGGCCACCCGAGTCCGCGGTACGCCTCGTTCGTGACGAGATTGACGTCGTCGTCCCACGTGAGAAACTGACCGTCCAGAGCGGGAAGAAACGTCGCCATGGCGAGGATGGCGATCACCACCGGGAGGAGCCGACGCACGCCGAGGCCCCTACTGTCCGGCGCGAGCCCCGTCGGCGGGCCGAGCGATGCGCGCGAGAAAGAGCCGCGTCGCCGCCTCGGGATCCGGCGCCGCGCAGAGAGCCGAGATGACCGCCACCGCGTCGGCACCCGCGCCCAGCACCTCCGCCGCGTTCTCCGGGGTGATGCCGCCGATTCCCACCAGAGGCACCGGGACCTCCGGGCGGACTCGCCGGATCAGCTCCGGGCCGACGAGCTGAAAACCGGCCTTGGTCGTCGTGGGGAATATGCTCCCGACCGCGACGTAGTCGGCGCCGTCCGCCACCGCGCGGCGCGCCTGCTCGGGATCGTGCGTCGAGACGCCCAGGATCATGCCGGGCTTCAGGATCGCGCGGGCCTGGCGGGCCGGCAGGTCCTCCTGGCCCACGTGCAGGCCGTGGGCCTCGCACGCCACCGCCAGATCCGCCCGATCGTTCACGATGAGCCAGGCGCCGACCTCGCGGCATCGCCGCACCAGCCGCTGGGCGAGCGGGAAGAGGTCGGTGGGCGGCAGGGTCTTCTCGCGCAGCTGCACGAGCCGGCAGCCTCCGGAGAGGACGGCCTCGAGGAGATCGGGGAGATCACGACCACCTGCAACCGACCGGTCGAGGATGGCGTAGAGGGGGGAGGGCAGCCGCACGCGGCGCCCTACAAGTTCTGCTCGAGCCGGGCCAGCGTGGACTCGCCCGCTACGAACGTCGGGTCGGCCAGCAGCTTGAGATGGTAGGGGATCGTGGTCTTCACGCCCTCGACCACCGTCTCGGACAGCGCGCGGTGCATGCGGGCGATCGCCTCGGAGCGGTCGTGAGCGTGCACGATGATCTTCGCGATGAGCGAGTCGTAGTACGGGGGCACGATGTAGCCCGGCATCAGATGGCTGTCGACCCGGACGCCGGGTCCACCCGGCGCGATCCAGGCGGTGATGCGGCCGGGAGATGGCACGAAGTGCTCGGGATCCTCCGCGTTGATCCGGCACTCGATGGCGTGGCCGGTGAAGCGGACCGCGCTCTGCTTGTAGCCGATCGCCTCTCCGGTGGCGATCCGGATCTGCTCGCGCACGATGTCGAGGCCGGTGATCATCTCGGTGACCGGGTGCTCGACCTGGATCCGGGTGTTCATCTCGATGAAGTAGAAGGTGCCCTCCCGGTCCACCAGGAACTCGACCGTGCCCGCCGACACGTAGTTCACCGCGTTCGCCACCGCGAGAGCCGCCTTGTAGAGGCCGGCCCGCGTGTCGGCGGGGAGCGCGGGCGCGGGAGACTCCTCGAGCAACTTCTGATGTCGTCGCTGCACCGAGCAGTCGCGCTCGCCCAGGTGCAGGCGCATGCCGTTCTTGTCTCCGAGCACCTGGACCTCGACGTGCCGCGCGTCCTCGACAAACTTCTCGAGGTACAGCTCGGAAGACCCGAAGGCGGCGCCGGCCTCCGCCTGGCAGGTCGCGTAGGCACGGGCGAGGTCCTCGCGCTCTCGCACGATGCGCATCCCGCGCCCGCCGCCGCCCGCGGCCGCCTTGACGATCACCGGGTAACCGATCGAATCGGCGAGCAACTGCGCCTCGTCGACTCCCCCGAGCGGTCCCTCGCTGCCCGGCACCACCGGCGCCCCCGCTTGCTTGGCCATCTCGCGGGCCTGCGCCTTGTCACCCATGAGCCGGATCGCCTCGGGCGCCGGTCCGATGAAGGTGATGCCGCAGGCTCGGCAGATCTCCGCGAAGGCGGGATTCTCCGATAGCAGGCCGTAGCCGGGATGGATCGCTTCGCTGTCGGTGATGGCGGCGGCCGAGATGATGCTCGGGATGTTGAGGTAGCTCGCGCGCGCCTCGGGCGGGCCGATGCAGACGGATTCGTCGGCGAGGCGCACCGGCAGCGAGTCGGCGTCGGCGGTGGAGTGGGCGATCACGGTGCGGATTCCCATCTCGCGGCACGTCCGAATGACCCGGAGCGCGATCTCACCCCGGTTTGCGATCAGGATCTTGTGGAACATCAACCGAGGATCAGCGGAGCGGCTCCACCAGGAACAGCGGTTGTCCGAACTCGACGGGCTGACCGTTCTCGGCCACGACCTTGACGATCCGTCCGGCTACCTTGGCCTCGATCTCGTTCATCAGCTTCATGGCCTCGACGATGCAAAGTACCTGGCCTTCCTTGACCACGTCGCCCTCGGTGACGAACGGCGGGGAGTCCGGCTTCGGGGCGCGGTAGAAGGTGCCCACCATGGGAGCCTCCACCGGAAGGAGATGGGCGGTGGACTCGGCCAGATCCGGGGCGGACGGCTGCAGCGCCGCTGCCGCGGCGGACTCGCGGTCGCCGCGGGGCGCGAGGGCGCCGGGCGCGTGCTCGCGGACGATCCGGATGCGGGTGCCCGCGGCTTCCACCTCGAGTTCGGCCAGGTTGTGGCGAACTGCGAGCTCCACAACCTGCTCGACGGTGAAGGGAGCCGGGCTGCCGCTGGAGCCCCGAGCCGGTCGGCGCGCGGCCACGCTAACCTGCCGCCGCCACGCGGCCGAGATATTCGCCGCTGCGCGTGTCGACCTTCACCACGTCCCCCTCGTTCAGGAACAGCGGCACCTGCACCACCGCGCCGGTCTCCAGGGTGGCCGGTTTGGAGCCGCCGGAGGCGGTGTCCCCCCGGATCCCGGGGTCCGTCCTAGTGATCTGCAGCTCGATGAAGTTCGGCAGCTCCACCGTGACCGGACTGTCGTTGATGAAGAGGATCTCCACTTCGATATTCTCCTTGAGGAAGTCGCGCGCGTCACCGACCTCTTCGGCCGACAGGGAGATCTGGTCGTACGTGTCGAGATCCATGAAGTGGTAGCGGTCGTCGCGGTACAGGTACTGCATCCGCTTCTCGTCGAAATCGACGAGTTCGACCTTCTCACCGGCACGAAATGTGTTGTCTATCACCCGCCCGAGCTTCATGTGCTTGAGCTTCGTTCGCACGAACGCGCCGCCCTTGCCGGGCTTGACGTGCTGGAAGTCGACGATGCTGTACGGCTCACCATCGAACTGGATCTTCAGTCCCTTCTTGAACTCCGCCGTGGACACCTGCATCTGGTCATGACCCTTTCCGTCGTTGAGTCTTGAGTCGGAGCGCCTCCTCGAGGCCCTCCCGAGCCCGGGCGTGACCTAGGTCGCGGGCGAGCAGGCGCAAGAAGATCTGCGCCGCCTCGTCGATCAGGCCTTGCTCGAGGCAGAGCGTGCCGAAGCTCAGGGTGGCGAACGTATCGTCGACCAACAATTGCTTGAGCGCGGAGCCTTCGGGAACCGCCCCCCGGGCGCCCAGTACGTCGAGCAGTGCACGCGATTCGCGGTCGCCCGGATCCAGCCGCACTGCCTGCTCCAAGTGGCGGACGGCGTCGCCGAGTGCCCCGGCTCGCCGGTACAGGTCGCCCGCGAGCCGATGGGCCTGGGCCTCGTGCGGTCTCGCGTCCAAGATGGCCTGCACCTCGCCGAGCGCTCCGTCCGCATCCCCCTCGTCGAGGAGGGCCTTGGCCAGGATCAGCCGCGCGGTCACGTACTGCGGGAAGCGCTCGAGACCTTCCCGACAGAGACGGATCGCGTCCCGGGTCCGGCCGGTCTTGCGGTAGGCATCGGCAAGGGGGGCGAATGCCAGTGACGTCGGATCCTTGGCGAGCCGTTCCTCGTAGCGGCGAATCGCGCTGAGGGTCGCTGGATCATCAGGCGTGAGGGTCCCGCCGACCGGAGAGACCGGATTAACCATCCATCATTTGTTATACGCGGCACCGGGTGTTAAGTCAATCATTCCGGGAGCCTGCGGCGCCTCTGAGCCGCTACCGGCGCCCGGCTAGCGCAGCTCCTTCAGCACCTGGAGCACGGCATCGGATGGCACGTCCGGCACGATGCGAAAAGAGCCGATCTCAGGAGCGAAGACGAAGGAGACGCTCCCGTCTCGGCTCTTCTTGTCCCGGGTCAGGGCGTCCATCACGGTCGTCGGGTCCACCTGCAGGCCCTTCACCGGCAGGCCCACCGCGCTGAGCAGGCGGACCTGCCGATCGGCCGTGTCCGCACTGCCGATCCCGAGGCGCTTGGCCAGCCGGGATTCCGCAACGATGCCCAGTGAAACCGCCTCCCCGTGGGCCCACCGGCGGAAGCCGGTTGCCGCCTCGAGAGCGTGCCCGATGGTGTGGCCGTAGTTCAGAACCCAGCGCAGCTCGGCTTCCTGCTCGTCGCGCTCGACGACCTGTGCCTTGAGCCGGCACGATCCCGCGACAACCCGCTCGAGGGTAGGGAGGTCTCGTGCGAGCAGCGGCGGGATGCCGGCCTCGAGCTCTCGGAAGTAGGCGGCATCGAGCACGATGCCGTGCTTGATGACTTCTGCCAGCCCAGATCGGAACTCGCGGTCGGGCAGGGTAGTCAGCGTGACCGGATCTACGATGACGACCCGCGGCTGATAGAACGCGCCGATCAGGTTCTTGCCCCGTGGATGGTCGATCGCGGTTTTCCCACCGATCGAGGCATCCACCTGGGCTAGTAGCGTGGTGGGCACCTGGACGAAATTCATGCCGCGCATGTAGGTGGCGGCCACGAATCCCGCCAGGTCACCGACGGCGCCGCCACCCAGTGCCACCACCGTCGACGTCCGGTCGCAGGCGACATCGAGGAGACGGTCCCAGAGGCCGCTGGCGATCTCGAGGCGCTTGGCTTCTTCTCCGGTCGGCACCGTCACCTGCACCGTGTCGAACCCGGCCTGGCGGAGACTCTCCACGACCGGCTCGCCGTGCAGGGCGGCGATTCCAGGATCGGTCACCAGGACCGCCTTGCGACCGACCTTGCGCTTGGCCAGCTCGGAGCCTACGGTCGCCAGGATGCCGGCCCCGACCAGAATCGGATACGAACGGGGGCCAAGATTGACCGTGATCTCGATCATGAGTGGGCCTCTGCGGCCCAAGACTACCAGCCTTTGAGGTACTCCAGATATGCGTGATAGTTTCGGCGGATCTCGTCGACGCTGTCGCCGCCGAACTTCTCGAGGAAGACCTCGCCGAGCACGATGGCCATCATGGCCTCTCCGACCACGCCGGCGGCGGGGACCGCGCACACGTCGCTGCGCTCGACCACGGCCTCGACGGCTTCCCGGGTATCCAGATCGACGGAGCGAAGCGGCTTGCGCAGTGTCGAGATCGGCTTCATAGCAGCCCGGACGACCACCGGCTGGCCGTTCGTCACTCCGCCCTCGAGGCCGCCCGCGCTGTTCGAGCCACGATGGAAGCCGGCCTCCTTGTCGAACAGGATCTCGTCGTGGACCTGTGAGCCCGGACGGCGGGCAGTCTCGAAGCCCATGCCGATCTCGGCTCCCTTGATCGCATGGATCGAGCAGAACGCACGAGCCAGGAGCCCATCGAGCTTTCGATCCCATTGCACGTAGGATCCCAGGCCAACCGGGCAGCCAAGGGCTACCACTTCGAAGACGCCACCCAGGGTGTCGCCGGCGGACTTCGCGCGGTCGATGGCCTCGATCATCGCAGCCTCCGCTTCCGGGTCCGCGCAACGGACCTCGCTACCTTCCGAGCGGCGGCGCACCTCGTCCCACGGGACCTCGAGCGGCCCGATCCGGATGCCGCCGATCTCGGTCACGTGACTCAGGATCGTGATGCCGAACTCGGCCAGCAGCCGCTTGGCCACCCCGGCCACGGCTACACGGGCCGTCGTCTCGCGGGCGCTGGAGCGCTCGAGCACGTTCCGGATGTCGTGGTGGCCGTACTTCATGGCTCCCGCGAGATCGGCGTGGCCCGGTCGTGGACGGGTGACCGTCTTCGGGGCGGCGCCGGGCGGTGGGGTCCCGACCGACATCGTGTCCTGCCAGTTCTCCCAGTCGCGGTTGCGGACGGTCAGGGTGATCGGACTGCCGAGAGTGAGGCCCCATCGGACCCCGGCGGAGATGTGGGCTTGATCCTGCTCGATCTTCATCCGGCCGCCCCGCCCGTAGCCGCGCTGGCGGCGGGCGAGGTCGGCGTTGATGTCGGACTCGGTGAGGGCCAGTCCCGCCGGTACCCCATCGATGACGGCGGTCAGCGCCTCACCATGGGACTCCCCGGCGGTGAGGAAGCGGAACCGCCCGCCCACCTACCTTGCGGCCTGCGCGCCGTCCGTGCGCAGGATGGAGGGCGTCAGGAAGACCACGAGCTCACGACCGGTCTCGAAATCCTCGCGCTGCTTGAAGAGCCAGCCCAGCACGGGCACATCGCCCATGAGCGGGACCTTCCGGACGGTCTTCTGCTGGACGTTCTGGGTGACACCACCGATCACGAGCCGATCGCCTTCCCTCACGAGGACCTGGGTCTCCGCCTTGCGTCGGTTGATGATCGGAACGCTGACTCCCTCAGCTGGGCTGATCACGTCGCCGCGCGAGTTGTTCTCCACGATCACGGTCATCTTTACCTTGCGGATCTCCTTGCCGTCAACACTCTCACGGATGACGGTCGGAGTCACCTCGAGCCTGAGGACGGCCTCCTTGAACTGGACCTGGGTGCCGGCGGAGCTGACCGTGGCGTAGGGAATTTCTTCACCGAGGGTGAAGGCGGCCTTGTTGTTCTCGACCGTGACGA
>Ga0335082_10005962_pt1 | contig 13304 bp, 12 predicted proteins | sample Lox_Sample_41_FD_206718 | JGI IMG/M metagenome (GOLD analysis project Ga0335082, IMG submission 206718) | Soil microbial communities from Loxahatchee National Wildlife Refuge, Florida, United States - Lox_Sample_4.1 | ecosystem: Environmental > Terrestrial > Soil > Wetlands | place: USA... | reverse complement strand
CCGCGCGAGCTCCGCGAGCCCGGCCTCCGAGCCCGCGCGCTCGACGACGCAGAGCGGCCGCGCGATGATCCCGGTAGGGTCGGAGACGGCGACGCCGGTGCGCGCCGACCCGAAGTCGAGCGCCATCACCTTCACGCGAGCGCCGCCGCAACCGCCTTCTTGCCCGCCTCGAGCGCGTCGCGCACGCCGTCCGGGTTCTTGCCGCCCGCCTCGGCGAGCGTCGGGCGCCCGCCGCCTCCGCCGCCGATGTATCCACCGAGCTCGCGAATCAGGACGGACGCGTCGAGCCCCTTCTCGACGAGCGCGTCCGAGAAGTTGATCACGAGATACGCGCGTCCGTCGTCGACTGACGCGACGATCGCGCCGTCGGCCTTCTCCTGTTGACGCAACCGGTCGGACAGGTCGCGGAGCGGCCCGCCCTTCGTCGCCTTGACCTCGACCAGGAGGACGTTGCCTTCGCGATCGGTGATCTCGAAGTCGGCCTCGCTCGCCGCGGCAGCGGGCTTCGCCTTCTCCCTCCGCACGCGCTCGAGCTCCTCGCGCAGCCCGTCGGCCTCCCGCGCGCGCTCGTGCAGGTACGCGAACGCCTCGCCCGCGGTCACCGCCTCGATCCGCCGCGCGCCCGCGCCGACGGAGCTCTCGTTGAGGATCGCGAACGGCCCGATCTCCGCCGTCGACCGGACGTGCGTGCCGCCGCAGAGCTCGGTCGACCAGCCGTCGATGTCGACGACGCGGACGATGTCGCCGTACTTCTCGCCGAAGAGCATCATCGCGCCGAGCTTCCGCGCCTCGTCGATCGGCGTCTCGAAGATCCGCACCGGCAGGTTCGCGAAGATCTTCTCGTTCGCGCGCTTCTCGACCTCGGCCCGCTCCTCCGCGGTCAGCGCCTGCGGGTGCGTGAAGTCGAACCGGAGCTTGTCCGGCCGCACCGCCGAGCCCGCCTGCTTCACGTGCTCCCCGAGCACCTCGCGGAGGCATTCGTGGAGGACGTGCGTCGCCGTGTGGTTCGCCATCGTCGGGAACCGGACCGACCACGGCACGACGGCGCGCACGCGGTCGCCGGCCGCGAAGGCACCGCTGACGATCTCGAAGAGCAGCACCTGGTCGCCGTCGTAGCGGTAGGCCTCGCGCAGCTCGGCGCGCGCGCCGTCGTCCTTCTCGAGGACGCCCGCGTCGGTGACCTGGCCGCCGCCCGCGGGATAGAACGGCGACTCGCGGAGCTTCACGAGAAAGAGGCCGTCCTCGAGCTCCTCGAGCGCGCCGATCTGCGTCAGGACGTCCGTCTTCTCGTAGCCGACGAACTCGCTGCGGAAGCCCGCCGCCGTCGCGAAGTCGGCCGCGCGCTGCGCGCTCCCGCCCGCGACGCCCGCACGCGAGATCTCGCGGTGCTCCTCCATCAGCCGCGTGAACTCCTCGTCGTTCACCGCGAGGCCGCGCTCGCGCGCCATCTCCTGCGTGAGCTCGATCGGGAAGCCGTAGGTCGCCTGGAGCGTGAACGCGTCGTCGCCGGTGATCTCGCCGCGCGCCGCCGCCTCCTCGAAGAGCTTCTGGCCGCGCTCGAGCGTCTCGGCGAACCGCTCCTCCTCGGCGCCGAGCACGCGGTGGATCTCCGCGCGGTGCTCGACGAGCTCCGGGTACGCCGTCCCCATCTCCTCGATCACCGCGTCGGCGAGCCCGGCGAGGAACGGCGCCTGCATCCCGATGCGGAGCCCGTGCTGCGCGGCGCGCCGGATCACGCGCCGGAGGACGTAGCCGCGGCCCTCGTTCGACGGCGCGACGCCCTCCGCGGTGAGGAACGTCATCCCGCGGCCGTGGTCGGCGAGCACGCGGTGCGCCTTCGTCGCGTCGACCGAGTCGCCGTACGCGACGCCCGACTCCGACGCGATCCACGACATGATCGTCTGGTACGCGTCGGTGTCGTAGACCGACGGCACGCCCTGGATGATCCGCGCCGTCCGCTCGAGCCCGAGGCCCGTGTCGATGTTCTGCTTCGGCAGCGGCGTCAGCGTCCCGTCGGCGTGCTGCTCGTACTCCATGAAGACGAGGTTCCAGAACTCGAGGAACCGCTCGCACCGCGTGCAGCCCGGCTGGCAGTCCGGCTCGCCGCAGCCGGCCTCGGGGCCGAAGTCGTAGTAGATCTCCGAGTCCGGCCCGCACGGCCCGGGGCCGCCCACCGACCAGAAATTCTCCGAGGAGGGCAGCGGCACGATCCGCTCCGCCGGCATCCCGATCGCGCGCCAGAGCTCGATCGCGACCTCGTCCGGGCCGAGCTTGAACTCCGGGTCGCCGGCGTGGACGGAGACCCAGAGCTTGTCCCAGTCGAGCTTCAGATGGTCGCGGATGAACTCCGTCGCGAACGCGACCGCGCCCTCCTTGAAGTAGTCGCCGAACGAGAAGTTGCCGAGCATCTCGAAGAAGGTCAGGTGGTAGGTGTCGAGGCCGACCTCGTCGATGTCCGGCGTCCGGAAGCACTTCTGGGCGGTCGTCGTCCGCGGCCCGGGCGGCGCCTCGCGGCCGAGGAAATACGGCATCTGCGGCTGCATCCCGGCGGTCGTGAGGAGGGTCGAGTGGTCGTCGGCGCGCGGGATCAGCGACGCCGACGGGCGCCGCAGGTGGCCGTTCTCCTCGAAGAACGACAGGAACCCCTCGCGAATCTCGGCGGAGCTGCGCATCGCCCGCCGAATTGTAGGGACGGCCTCCGCCGGGAAGGTGTCGGCGGGCGCGCGCCGTATCCTCGTCGGGGATGCCGCGCCGCCGCCGCTATCGCTACCGCTACCGGCGGCTCGCGCCCGTGGGCGTGGTCGCGCTCGTTGCGGTCGCCGCCGGGGCGTGGCTCGGCGCGCAGCGGGCGCCCGCGCCGGCCGAGGCGGCACCGCCCGCCGCGCCCGCGGTCGTCCGGCACGTCGCGAGGCCCGCGGCGACGCTCCAGGCCCTCCCCGCGTTCGCGCCCGAGCACCTCGTCACCGGGACGCCGACGCTCGCCGGCCGCCTCGCACAGCCGCTCGAGGCGCAGTCCGCGATCCTCGTCGACGCGACGACCGGCCACGTGCTCTGGGCGCTCCGACCGCACGAGCGCCGACCCGTCGCGTCGACGACGAAGATCATGACCGCGCTCCTCGCGCTCGCGAAGCTCCGGCCGAACGACGTCGTGACCGTCGACCCGTCGGTGCCGCGCGTGCCGCTCGTCCGCGAAGGCCTCCGCGCCGGCGAGCGCGTTCAGGCCTGGAAGCTCTTCTACTCGATGCTCCTCTACTCCGGGAACGACGACGCGCTCGCGCTCGCGATCGCCGCCGGCGGGAGCAAGCCGGCGTTCGTCCACGAGATGAACGCCGCCGCGCGCCGGTACGGGCTCCGCGACACGCACTTCACGACGCCGAGCGGCGTCGTCGACGAGGGGAACTACTCGAGCGCGTGGGACCTCGCCGGCCTGACGCGCGTCGCGCTGCGCAACCCGCGCTTCGCGCGCATCGTCCACACGAAGGTGATGCGCGTGAAGTGGGCCGCGCCGACGTACTCGAAGATCTACGTCAACAACAACCTGATGCTGACGCGCTACCGCGGCGCGACCGGCGTGAAGACCGGGTACACGCACAGGGCCGGCTGGTGCCTCGTCGTGTCCGCGACTCGGGGGAGGACGTCGCTGATCGCGGTCGTGCTCGACTCCGGGAACATGTACGCCGACGCGACGCGCCTGCTGAACCTCGGCTTCGCCGCCGAGTCGAGCTAGTTCGTGCCCTTGCCGGCCTCGTGGAGCTCCTCGTCGAGCTCCTGCTCGCGGCGCTCGGCGGCTTCCTTGCCCGCCTTCACCGCGTGCCGCCAGTCCTTCTTCGCCCGGAAGTCGGACGCGCCGTAGCTGACGCCCGCCGCGAAGCCCGTGATCTTCTGCACCGGCTTCGTGATCGCGAGGCTGACCGCGCGCACCGCCGTGTCGGCGGCGTCTGCGGCGTCGACCGCGCTGTCGGTGACCTTGTCGACTTTGTCGAGCTGCTGGTTGATCCGGTCGACCGAGCCGCCGACCTTGTTGATCACCGGCAGCACCTCGGTCTCCGTCCCCTTGATCAGGCTCGTGACGCTGTCCGCCGTCCGCGAGAGCCGGATGAAGAGGTACGCGAGCGCGAGGCCGGTGGCGAGGAGGAAGACGGCGAGCGCCCCCTCCCACGCGTTCGTCCAGTTGAACGACGAGGCGAGCATCAGGGGCGGATCTTAGTTGCTCGCGTCGGAGACCACGCCGCACCCCACGACGGCGTCGCCCTCGTAGAGCACCGCGGCCTGGCCGCGCGCGACGCCGTACGCGGGCTCGTCGAGCGTGAGGGCGAAGCCGCCGGGGACGGCCTCGACGCCCGCGGCGAGCGCCGGCGAGCGGTAGCGGAGCTTCGCCTCGGCCCGCTCGACGGCGGCGTAGAGGCGGCCGGACGCGGCGACGCGCGTGCGCGCGAGCGCCTCGCGGGGGCCGACGACGACGGCGTTCGCCGCCGCGTCGGAGCCGAGGACGTACAACGGTGACGCGGCCGAGACGCCGATCCCCTTCCGCTGGCCCGGCGTGAAGTTCCAGACGCCGTCGTGGCGGCCGAGCTCGCGGCCGGCCTCGTCGACGATCGGTCCGTCCACCGCGGCGACGCCGTGACGGCCGAGGAACGCGCGGTAGTCGTCGCCGGCGAGGAAGCACGCCTCCTGGCTCTCGGCGCGGCGCGCAGCCTCGAGGCCCGCGCGCTCGGCCTCGGCGCGCGTCGCGTCCTTGTCCTGCTCCCCGAGCGGGAACCAGACGCGGTCGAGCCTCGCCGGATCGAGGCGCGCGAGCATGTACGACTGGTCCTTCGCCGCGTCCGCGCCGCGATGCAGCAGGCGGCGGCCGCGGTGCTCGGCGATGCGCGCGTAGTGACCGGTCGCGAGCCGCTCGCAGCCCGCGCGCGACGCGAACGCGAGCAGGTCGGCGAAGCGGAAGCCGCCGTTGCAGCGGATGCACGGGTTCGGCGTCTCGCCCCGTGCGTAGCCGCGGACGAACGGCGCGACGACCGCGCGGCGAAACTCCTCGCGGAGGTCGAGCGTCACGTGCGGGACCCCGAGCCGGTGGCACGTCTCGCGCGCCGCGATCACGGCCTCGGGCGAGCAGCACGCGCGCTCCGCGTCGGGGCCGTCCGGGTCGAGCCAGAGCCGAAGCGTGACGCCGACCGCGTTCGGCGCGGCGCGCAGCAGCGCCACCGCGCTGTCGACGCCGCCGCTCATCGCGACGGCGGTCCGCCCCGCCCGCGGCTCGGCGCGGAACACCGGCCCGAGCGCCGCCGCGAGCGCGTCGACCGCGAGCGTCTCGCCGCCCACCGCCGCCGCTTCGAGCAGCGTCAGCCCGGCGAGGTCGCGCTCGAGCCCGGGCGCGTCCGCCGCGACGATCCGGTCGCCGTCGACCGCAAGCCGCACCGCGGCCCACTCGCCGCACCGCGTCGAGTCTCCGAAGGCCTCGATCATGCGGTCACGGTAACGAAGATGAGGCGAGGCCTCGCGGCCCCGCCTCAGACTCCACCCTGCCGATCGAACCGGGCTATGTGAACCTGGCGAACCAGGTGGGTGCCAGGCCCTTCCTCGGCGCTGCCTCGGTCGGGACCCGAGCTCCCTTCATGTAGGCGTTGGTTCTACATTGAGGCCCGGCACGACGCACAGGGTCGAGCGGGCGCACTGTACAGGGCACGGGCGCCGTCGGACATCCTCCTAGTGGGCGAACTGCCACTGGATCTGCTGCGTGCCCTGGAGGTGGAGCGCAGCCGCGAGCGCGCGGGTCAGGTCGAAGTCGTGGCCGGGCGTCGTCGGGCCGCGGTCGATCACGCGGGTCGTCACCTCGCGGCCCTTGAACTCGATCGTGATGCGCACCCCGCACGGGAGCCGCGGGTGCGAGACGCCCTCGGTCGCCGGGCCGATCTTGACGCCGCACGCGCTCGTCTTCGTGCCGGTCGCCGGTGCGTACGGCGTCGCGAGCGCGGTGTACCACGTTCCCTGCGACGACGGCGCGTGGTGCTTCGGCCGGACGAGATAGACGACGACGGCGACGAGCGCGACGACTCCGACGATCGCGAGCGCGAGCGCCCGGACGGTGATGCTCACCGGCCGACGAGGTCGCCGAAGCTGTCGCGGACGAGGGCGTCGAAGTCGATCGGCAGCGAGCCGCCGGGGTCGGCGAAGTCGCGCAGGTACATCAGGAGGTACGTCCGCTCCTCGTCGCGCGCGACGTCGGCGCCCGCGTTCTCGCGCGAGAGCCGCTCGAGGTCCCAGACGTTCCAGCGGCGCGGCGCGGCGCTCGCGCCGATCGGGACGACCTCTGCGCCGACGGCGACCTCGGCGAGCACCGGCTGGGGCTCCGGCTCGGGGACGAGCTCGAGCTCCGGCTCCGGCTCCGGGACGACGGTGAGGACGACCGGCTCGGGCTCGGGCTCGGGCTCCGGCTCGGGTGCCGGCTCGACGGCCGCGGGCTCCGGTTCGACGGGCGCCGGCGGAGGCGGCGGCGGCGGTGCCGCGGCGACCGGCTCGCGCGGGATCACGCGGACGGTCTCGGCCTGCTCGGCGGCCGGGACCGGGGGCGGCGGCGCGGGTGCGGGCTCCTTCCGCTTCTTCGGCTTCGCGGCGCGCTCGGTGCCGCTGTCCCGCCAGACGGTCGCCTCGAGGCCGAGCACCAGCAGGTACGCGACGCCGCTGGCGGCGATGATCCCGGGCCAGTTGACGCCGAGGGCGAGCGCGATCGCCGGGACCGCGATCAGGAACGCGGCCTCGACGATGGTTCTGGGGCCGAAGACGCGCCGCATGCGGCGAGCCTAACTCGCCGCGTCGGGCGGGTCGTCGTCCGCCGGCGGCTCGCTCACGGGCGGCGCCGAGACCGGGGGCGGCGAGACGGGCGGCGGGGACGGGCTCGAGAGCGGCGGGCCGGACGACGCGGGCGGCTCCGGGGCCGGTGCCGGCGCAGGAGACGTCGGCGGCGCTGCTGCCGGCGGCTCGGGCGGAGCCGCGACCTGCTGCACGGGCGGCGCGGGCGCCGGCGGGCGGCCCGCGAGCGCGGCGGCGGGCGGAGCCGGGCGGCTCGCCTCGGACGCCTGTCCCGCGGCTTCGACGATCGCCCCTGCGACCTGCGCGATCGCGTCCTGCCCGAGGCCGGCGGCCGCGAGCAGCTGCTCGGCGCCGTGCTGCGCGCGGGCGAGGATCGCCGATGCCTGGGCGCGCGCCCACTCGAGCGTCTGCTCGACCTCGGCGCGGGCCGCGTTCGTGAGCTCGGTCGCCTGGTGGCGCGACTGCTCGAGGAGCCGGTTGCCCTTCGCCTCGGCCTCCTGGAGCTCGCGGGTCGCGTCGGCGTGCGCCTTCGCGAGCAGCTCGCGCGACTCGTTCCGGGCCGTGTTGAGCATGTCGTTGCGCTGGCGCTCGCTCTCCTGGCGGTAGCGCTCGATCTCGGCCTCGCGCTCCTGGAGCTCGCGCTGCCGGCGGCTGACCTCTTCCTCGGTCCGCGCCAGCTGCGTCGCGGACGCGCTCTGCGCGTCGCGCTCGATCGTGTCGGCGAACTCGGCGGCGGCGCGGATCATGTGCAGCGCGTCCATGCGGACGGCGTGCCCGGTCGCCTCGATCGCGGCGCCCCCGCCCGGCCGCGCGCCGGCGACCTGGAGCACCCGGAGCTGTGCCTGCAGCTGGGCCGCGTGGCGGCGGAACGACTCGAATGCCTCCCGCACCTTGTCCGCGTCGAGGCCGTCCCCGGCCTTGGGGATGTCCTCGAAACGGGGCAGCGACGTGAGCGACGGCGCTCCCGCCCGACCCGGACCTTCACTGGCCATCTGCGGCTGACCCTCCTGTTGGACGCGTGGTGCGCGGCTTGCGCGCCACGAAGTATGCATTCTTCATCGGCGGACGGACACCTACGCTTTACCGGGAGGTTCGGCGAGGCGGATCCCGAGCTCCCGGAGCTGGTCGTCCGGTGCCTCGCTCGGCGCGCCTGTCATCGGGTCGATTCCCGCCTGGTTCTTCGGGAAGGCGATCACGTCGCGCAGGTTCGGCTCGCCGGCGAGCACCATCACCATCCGATCGATCCCGAACGCGATCCCGCCGTGCGGCGGCGCTCCCATCGCGAGCGCGTCGAGCAGGAAGCCGAACTTCGAGCGCTGCTCCTCCGGGCTCAGGTTGAGCAGGTCGAAGACGCGCGCCTGGACGTCCGGCTCGTGGATCCGGAAGGAGCCGCCGCCGAGCTCGTTCCCGTTCCCGATCAGGTCGTACGCGTGCGCGATCGCGTTGCCGGGGTCGGAGTCGAAGCGGTCGACCCAGTCCGGCGCGGGCCTGGTGAACGGGTGGTGGACGGCGCCCCAGCGCCCCGCGTCCTCGTCCCACTCGAACATCGGGAAGTCGGTGATCCAGAGCCACGACCACGCGTCGCGGTCGATCAGCCCGAGCTCCTCGCCGAGGTGCGTTCGCAGCGCGCCGAGGACGCGCGAGGTCATCTTCCACTCGTCGGCGGCGAAGAGGAGTGTGGTGCCCGGCTGCGGGGCGAGCGCGGCGAGCTCGGCCTCGGAGAGGAACTTCACGATCGGCGAGCGGATCTCGCCCGCGTCGTCGGCGATGAGGTACGCGAGCCCTTTCGCGCCCCACTGCTTCGCGATCTCCTCCAGTGCCGCGAGCTCGGCGCGGGAGAAGACCTTCGGCGCGCGGAGGAAGCGGACCGCGTCCGCGTTCGCGAAGACGCCGAAACCGGAGCCGCGCGTCGCGTCGGTCGCGTCCTCGATCTCGAGGCCGAAGCGGAGGTCGGGCTTGTCGGAGCCGAAGCGGCGGTCGGCCTCCGCGAACGTCATCCGCCGGAACGGCGTCTCGAGCTCGACGCCGAGGCACTCGCGCCACACCGACGAGATCATCGTCTCCATCAGCGCGAACAGGAACTCCTGATCCGGGAACGCGAGCTCGACGTCGAGCTGCGTGATCTCCTGCACGCGGTCCGCGCGGAGATCCTCGTCGCGGAAGCAGATCGCGATCTGGTAGTAGCGCTCGAAGTTCGCGATCACGAGCAGCTGCTTCGCGATCTGCGGCGACTGCGGGAGCGCGTAGAAGCTGCCGCGCTGCAGACGCGCGGGGACGAGGAAGTCGCGCGCGCCCTCCGGGGTCGGCTTCCAGAGGATCGGCGTCTGGATGTCGACGAAGCCGGCGCTCTCCATCACGCGGCGGATCGTCCCGACCATCTGCCCGCGGAGGCGGATGTTGCGCTGCAGCTGCGGCCGGCGGAGGTCGAGCCAGCGGTAGCGCATGCGGACGTTGTCGTCCACGTTCTCGTCGTCGAGCTGGAACGGCAGCGGCGTCGAGGTCGAGACGACGCGCAGCTCGGCGACCTGGACCTCGATCTCGCCGGTCGGGAGGTTCGGGTTCACGAGGTCCGGTGCGCGCGCGACGACGGCGCCCGTCGCCTGGACGACGAATTCGTTGCGGAGTGCGTGCGCGGCCTCGGCCGCGCCGGGCGCGTGCTCGGGGTTCACGACGAGCTGGACGACGCCGCTCCCGTCGCGCAGGTCGATGAAGACGAGGCCGCCGTGGTCGCGGCGGCGGTCGACCCAGCCGGCGAGCGTCGCCGTGCGGCCGACGTCGGCGGTCGAGAGCTCGCCCGCGTTCGCGTCGCGCCAGCTCACAGGATCTCCTTCAGGTGCTCGACGTCGCGCACCTCGACGTCGAGCTCGCCGCCACGCCGGAGCGTCCAGCCGTTCGAAGTCACGATGACCGTCGCGCCTGCGTGCTTCTGGCCGTAGCCGATCTGACCCTTGAGCGACCGGCCGGCGTAGTCGAGATCCGCGGAGACGCCGTCGGCGCGCAGGTCTCTCACGATCGAGAGGGCGTGCTGTCCCTGCTCGACCGCGACGAAAACGTCGAGCTTCGGGGCGTCGGCGGAGATGCCCTCGAGCTCGAGCGAGAGGACGAGGCGCTCGATCCCCGCGCCGAAGCCGATGCCCGGCGTCGGCGGCCCGCCGATCTCCTCGACGAGATAGTCGTAGCGGCCGCCGCCGCAGATCGTCGACGCCTGCGCGCTCTCGTCCGGTCCGAGGAACTCGAACGTCGTGCGCGTGTAGTAGTCGAGGCCGCGCACGAGCGTCGGGTCGAGCGTGTACGCCACGCCGTACGCGTCGAGGTGCGCGCGCACCTGCTCGTAGTGCGCGGCGCACTCGTCGCAGAGCGAGTCGCCGATCGTCGGCGCGTCGCGCAGCGCCGCGCGCACCTTCTCGTTCTTCACGTCGAAGACGCGGAGCGGGCTCGTGGCGCGCTTCTGTCGCGCATCCTCGTCGAGGACGTCCGCGTGTGCGTCGAGCCATTCGTTCAGCCGCTCGACATACCGCGGCCGGCAGTTGCGGTCGCCGATCGAGTTGAGGCGCAGCTCGTACTTCGTGACGCCGAGGCGGCGGAGCAGCGTGTCGTAGAACTGGATCACCTCGGCGTCGACGGCCGGGTCGGCGGAGCCGATGCACTCGAGCGAAAGCTGGTAGTGCTCGCGGAAGCGTCCGCGCTGCGGCGCGGCGTAGCGGTACATCGTCGCGAGCGTGTAGAGCTTCACCGGCTGCGGCTCCTGCTTCATCCCGTGCTCGATGTACGCGCGGCAGATCGGCGCGGTGCCCTCGGGCCGGAGCGTCAGCGAGCGGCCGCCGCGATCCTCGAACGTGTACATCTCCTTCTGGACGATGTCGGAGCCCGCGCCGGACGTGCGCGCGAAGAGCTCGGTGTCCTCGAAGACCGGCGTCTGGATGCGGCGGTAGCCGTAGAGCGCGCAGAGGCACTCCATCTCCCCCGTCACCCTCTGCCAGAGCGGCTGGTCGGACGGAAGGACGTCGTGGGTGCCGCGGGGCGCCTCGATGCGCGTCACGCGCGCAGCTCCGCGAGGAACGGGTTGCGCTCGAGCTCGGCGCCGAGCGTCGTCGGGCCGCCGTGGCCGGGGTAGACGACGGTCTCGGGCGGGAAGCGGTCGGCGAGCGTGCGGACGCTGTCGAGCAGCGTGTCCCAGTCGGAACCCGGGAGGTCGGTGCGGCCGACGGAGCCGGCGAAGAGGAGGTCGCCGCTGAAGAGGCAGCCGTCGGCGTGGTAGGCGACGTGCGCGGGCGAATGGCCGGGGATGGCGACGCACTCGAAGGCGATGCCGGCGACCTCGACGGTCTCGCCGCCCTCGAGGAGGTGGTCCGGCGTGTACGGGCGGCCGGGCGCGCCTGCGGGCGCGAAGTCGGGGTACCGCTCGAGCAGCGCTCGCTCGCCCTCCGGCATCCAGACGGCCGCGCCCGTGCCCTCGGCGAGATCGGCGACGCCGCCGAGGTGGTCGAAGTGGCCGTGGGTGATGAGGATCGCGGCGCAGCGCGCCCCCATCCCGGCGAGCTCGAGCCGGAGCGCCGCCGCGTCGCCGCCCGGATCGATCACGGCGGCCTCGGCCGCGCCGCGGGCGGTGCGGACGACGTAGCAGTTCGTCTGGATCGGGCCCAGCGCGTAGCTGTCGACGACGAGGCTCATCGAGGGCGAGTCTAGTGGCCGGGTGGAGCGCTAGCTCTTCTTCGGCGGCTGCTTCTTGGCGGCCGATGCCGCCGGCGCCTGGCCCGTCTTCGCGAGGTAGCGGTTGTACGCGTACCGGTCGATCACGTACGTGAACGGGATGAAGAGCGCTGTGTAGATCAGGGCCGGAAAGAGCGCCGAGTACCACGTCGGATTGTGGCCCCGTTCGAGGATCGAGAACATCACGAACACGACGACGCCCAGGATCCCGGCGCGGCGCGCGGCGCGCTGCCACGAGGGCGGGTGGACCGTACGGGCGGCCCGGCCCTTCTGCGCGGGCTGCTGCTTCGCCTTCTGGGCGGCTGCCGGGGCGCCGCCGTTGCGGCTCTTGGCATCGGGCGCCGCGGGGGCGTCGGGCGGCGCCTCGACCTCGTGTCCCTCCGAGTCCACCCACACGAACTCGTGCTCGTGGCGCTGGCCCTTCGCCGAGCGGCGCTTCTGCTTGCGGGTCGGCATCGGCCTAGCGTAGCTCGACCGGCTCGCCCGCGAGCACGACCTCCGCGACGAGATCGCCGCCGAGGTGGTATGCGAGGTAGCGCCAGTCCGGCGCGGCGAGCAGCGCGATGTCGGAGCGGTAGCCGGGCGCGAGGCGGCCGAGACGGTCCGCGCGGCCGAGGACGTACGCGGCGTTGACCGTGCAGGCGGCGAGGGCCTCGGCCGGCGACAGCTTCAGCTGGGTGGCCGCGAGCGAGCAGACGAGCGGGAGGCTCTCCGTGAAGGAGCTACCCGGGTTGAAGTCGGTGGCGAGCGCGACGGCAGCGCCCGCGTCGACGAGCGCGCGCGCGGGCGGCATCGGCCGGCCGAGGAAGAGTGCGCTCGCGGGCAGCAGCACGCCGACGACGTCGCTTGCCGCAAGCGTGCGAACACCGTCCGCGCCGGTCGCCTCGAGGTGGTCGACCGAACGGGCGCCGAGCTCGACGGCGAGCGGGATCGCGCCCTGCTCGGTGAACTGGTCGCCGTGGAGCCGGAGCACGAGCCCGGCGTCGCGGCACGCCGCGAGGTATCTGCGCGCCTGATCCGCGTCGAACGCGCCGCGCTCGAGGAACACGTCCGCGGCCTCGGCGATCGTCGCCGCGTCCGGCAGCACCTCGGCGAGTGCGAAGTCGAGGTACGCGTCGGCGTCGCCGTCGAACTCCGGCGGGACCGCGTGCGCGCCGAGCCACGTCGGGATCCCGTCCGCGGCACGAACGGCGCGCAGGGAGGCGAGCTCGGTGTCTCGATCGAGCCCGTAGCCCGACTTGCCCTCGAACGTCGTCGTGCCGTGACGGAGCATCCACACGCGGTGGCGCTCGACGATCGCCTTCAGGCCGTCCTCGCCGGCGGCGCGCGTCGCGCGCACGGTTGCGAGGATGCCGCCGCCGTGGGCGTGCAGCTCCTCGTAGCCCGCGCCCGCCGCCCGGAGCGAGAACTCCTCGACGCGATCGCCGCCGAACGCCGGATGCGTGTGGCAGTCGACAAGCCCCGGGATCGCGCAGAGACCACGTCCGTCGAGCTCGCGCACGTCGCCGTCGAGTTCCGGCAGGTCGCGCATGCGGCCGACGGCCTCGATCGTGTCGCCGGCACAGAGGATGTATGCATCCTCGACGACGTCGACCTGGCCCAGCGCCGATTCGCGGAGCGGTGCGTCGCGTCCGGAGGGCGTCGCGACCTGCGCGAGGTCGCGGACGAGCAGCCGGACAGGATCGCTCACGCGTCGCGCGGCGCCGACGGGAAGCGCAGCCCGCCATGTTCGGCGGCGTCGATCGCCTCCGGGTAGCCGGCATCGAAGTGGCGCATGACACCGGTGCCGG
>Ga0335082_10005961_pt1 | contig 13304 bp, 15 predicted proteins | sample Lox_Sample_41_FD_206718 | JGI IMG/M metagenome (GOLD analysis project Ga0335082, IMG submission 206718) | Soil microbial communities from Loxahatchee National Wildlife Refuge, Florida, United States - Lox_Sample_4.1 | ecosystem: Environmental > Terrestrial > Soil > Wetlands | place: USA... | reverse complement strand
AAGGCACTGCGCGTGATTTGCATCCGATTGTTCGCGACGAAATTTACCGGATCACTGGTGAAGCCATGCGCAATGCGTTCCGTCACGCGGAGGCCACGCAGATCGAGGTAGAGATCCACTATGACGAGCGGCGGTTGCGGGTACGGGTACGCGATGACGGCAAGGGCGTCGACGAAAAGTTGCTCTGGGATGGTGGACGCGAGGGACACTTTGGTTTGCGTGGCATGCGGGAAAGGGCCACGCTGATAGGCGGGAAGCTGACCGTCTGGAGCGAACTACATGCCGGCACGGAAGTGGAGCTAAGCGTTCCTTCGGCCGGCGCGTACACGTCAGCTGTTGAGGGACGGTCAATGTCCGTAACCAAGAAAGTCCTTGCGAAGATATCCGGCCGAGGCACAATGAAACAATCATGACCGACGAACCCAGCCCAATTCGAATTCTAGTCGTAGACGACCATCCCGTAGTCCGTGAAGGAGTCACAACTCTCGTCGGCGGTCAATCGGACATGCGCATTGTTGGCGAAGCCTCGAATGGACGTGAAGCGATCCAGCAGTTCAGGGCCCAGCGGCCTGACATTACTCTGATGGATATTCAGATGCCAACCATGGGCGGCTTGGACGCGTTGATCGCGATTCGTGACGAAGCCCCCGAAGCGCGGATCGTCATGCTGACCACTTACGCCGGGGACGCCCAAGTACAGCGGGCAATCAAAGCTGGAGCTCGAGGGTACTTGCTGAAGAGTTCCTTGCATGAAGAACTGTTGCAGACTATACGAGCCGTTCATGCAGGCAGAAAGGCCATTTCCGCGGAGGCCTCCTACGAGCTCGCCGAGCATGCCACCGACGACGCCCTTACACCGGCGGAAGTGCGAGTATTGCGGCTGATTGCCGCGGGGAATGCCAACAAAGAGATAGCCGAGCAGCTATCTGTAAGCGAAGAGACGGTGAAAGGCCAAGTACGAAACATACTGTCCAAATTGGGGGCCAAAGATCGCACCCAAGCTGCCATGATCGGGGTGAAACGCGGCATAATCGAATTGTAAATTTTGTTCAGATGTGTCCCACATTCAGACGTTTCGAGAGTTTCACGAAACGCAAAGCCACCTGATTCCGTCGCTTACCCGCCACTTTTGATCGTTCGACCTAAAGACTCATCCCTCACCCCCTTTCGAGCGCTCATCGCACTAGAAAGGGGTCCCACGCGCCTCGGCATAGTGCGCACCGCAAACCGATGTAGTGTCCAGGAAACCCCGCGATAGGGTTGCTCGTGAACGGGTGTGCGAGCACACTTCGGTGCAAGTGACGGGGTGGTCCGGCGAGACCCGACCGAAGTTCAACAGGCAGCTTAATAGATCAGCCAAGGGCAGGGTTGTTATGGATTACGAAATGATGAAAGCGTTGATGGAAGTGAACCGTGAGCAACCAGCGGCGCCCCGCAAGCCGGAGCCTAGAGAGTTTCCCAAACCAGATTCTCGACCAGCCTGGAAATACCTGGATCAGGTAACGAAAGAACGGATCGCAGCTTAGTTGGAGGTGATAGTCATGCAAATGCCGACGACATTTCAATGGTTTCAGATTTTGCGCAAACACCATGGGTTTACGCTGATCCAGGCGTTGCGGGGCGCATTCTGGCTGGCGCGTTAATCCCGCTCTATCCGAAAGAAATATCGGCTCAGTTCGGGGCTTCAGGTTTTTGTTCGTAATTGTGAGGGGGTAACGATGAGCGCAGCAACCAGTTTCATGGTTTACTCGGATGAATATCATGCCGCTCGCGCGATGCGTGGCGGCGTATTTTCCCTGAGTGATCAGTCACCGATGCATGAGCCTGAAGAGGCTCTACCGTCGTTCCTCGATACCATCGTGGGCCGCCACGAGGGCTTGCGCGCGGTCCTTTCACAAGTGGATATTGTGGCTCCCACCAGCGCCACAGTGCTGATTACGGGCGAGACCGGAACCGGGAAGGAAGTGATTGCCCGGGCCATTCACGAACTCAGTCCGCGCCGGAACCGCAACCTCGTGAAGATGAATTGCGCAGCGATCCCGGCAGGTCTGCTAGAGAGCGAACTCTTCGGACACGAGAGGGGAGCGTTCACTGGCGCGCTGATGCAGAAGAAGGGCCGATTCGAACTGGCCGATGGAGGCACGCTCTTTCTGGATGAGATCGGAGACATTCCGCTCGAACTGCAGGCCAAATTGCTGCGGGTGCTGCAGGAACAGGAATTCGAGCGCCTGGGAAGTACCAAGACCATTCATGTCAACGTGCGAATCGTTGCTGCGACACACCGCAACCTTACAGAAATGATTCGCGAGGGAAAGTTTCGCGAGGACCTGTTTTATCGGCTGAACGTTTTCCCGGTCGCCATACCGGCGCTCCGCGAACGTCGCGAAGACATACCGCTCCTGGTGAACTATTTTGTTTCCAAGCTATCCCGGCAGATGGGAAGGCAGATCAAGACTATTTCTCCGCGCACGATGGAATCATTGACCAATCACCCTTGGAGAGGAAATGTGCGGGAGCTGGCGAACTTCATTGAACGCGCTGTCGTCCTGTCACCAGGCGAAGAATTAAAAATACCAACCGAAGAATTCACGGCGCCCTGCTCAACAGAGATGACTCAGCCGCCAAGATTCGAACAGGCCGCACGCGATGTGATCCTGGATGCATTGAAGGCCGCTTCCGGAAGGGTCGCAGGCAAAGGCGGCGCCGCAGAGCGTTTGGGGCTCAAACGCACCACCCTGCAGAACAAGATGCGAAAGCTGGGTATCACGCGGAAATGTTCTTAAGGGCGAAACAAGTCAGCAAAATTCTAGCTCAAGCAAATAATCCGCCTGGCCGGCCAAAGCTACGAGAGGGCAGCGCGACCGTTGAGCTGATACTTACAGTCTCACGCGAGATTCTCGCAACCGAAGCAGTACCTCCAGACCTAAGCTGCGGTCGGCAATCCTGCGTTAGCAAAGTTGCCCGTAGAGCTCCAGCTAATCAACACTTTCGCCTGAAACGTTCTTAGGCCTTTCGTCGCTTACAGTTGACCATTCTGTGCCAAAGCTGAGATTGAGGGTGCCGGCAAAGCAGATTGCTTGATGGTCTTGGCGACATTTCGAGCCAGGTTATGAGTGGCTCGTAAGTTGCTTCCCATAAAGAGGACTTCGCCATGGACAGTGCGATCGAAAAGAACCTGCCCATCTTGAGTGCAGAGTTGGCTGCGGACCGTTAACTTGGTTGCTCCGCTGACGGTGGTCACCGCGCGTTGCGTCTCACTACCAGGGGTATACTTCTCAACTGTCGTTCTCAGGATCAGCAGGTTGGCGACGTTGTCGCTTGCGGTGCGCTCTCCGTCACGGAAAACCTGCGTAAACTTCTTCGTCTTGCTCAACTGGTCAAGCAGGCTCTCGTAGATCGCGATCTGGAAGGAAGCTGAGATACTTGCGTCTCCCGGATCGACCGTCTTAACCTGGACGCTCCACTGCGCAGTGTGCGAGTTATTGCTTGCGCTGGACAATTGCGTCGTTGCAGGTTGAGCAAGCAGTCGAGGCGAAGGTGCAATTGCAATCATCATGACCGCGGCAGCAAGCATGAAGGGCGAGACCGTTCTAATTCCTTTCATTAGAAACCTCCATCTTGCTTTGTTTCCTCTCATCGTTGCTGCTAGCGTGTACACCCAAGGCCGTCAACTCGTCTCGGAGACGCCTTCCTTGCCCGCTGCTCAGTTCGAAGATCGCTCCGTGAACGCCTCCATCGGTAGCAACATATTCCATAGAAAGGACGTCGTACTTCTTGTGCGCAAAAAGGCTAACCACTCGGCCTCCGCCGAACGGAACTGCAGCCTTACCCACAGTCATTGGAAGACCGCCAACCTGTTTACTCTCGTCGCCGAGAAAAACATCCTGGACCGAGTCTATCGTTACTTGCACAGCTGGGTCGCTTCCCTTTTGAAACCGCAATACACCGTGCTGAATTGACAATGTCCCGGTCGAATTCTTTCTGGCACCTTCGAAACCCAGAAGATGAGTGGCGCGAGCGGTAAACACCACCGTTGAATTGGCGGTTCCACTGCCCTTCTTGGCAAATAACCCGGCCGTGGAGCCAAGCAGTAGAATCAGGACCATCATTGCCGACCGCGGTATTCGAAAGCTCCTGTCACCCACTAAAGTAGCTGCAACATTCATTTGTGTCTCCATGGCAATCCCGCGCGGACACCTTTGTCATGGCTCGTCCGAATCAGGGCCTGCGGGAGCTTGAAAGCACATGGGATTCCACACTCTGCCATCGAGCGGAGGCCCCAAGTCCATTCCAAAGCTGGAGTTATTTGGACGCTACAGCCGTCGTGACGGGAAAGAATCGACAACTGCCATCCGGCGGGTTTGCCCTGACCATTCTCGGGCACTCCTGGTAACTCGCGGCCTGGGTTCGATCTGGAATCCGGCCTGACTGATAAAGGTTAATGATCGGCATCTGATACTCAACGGTGGACTACGGCGTATCGGCGCCCAGAGCGGCTCTCAACAAAACCAAATCGATTTCTGTCATGCGCGAACATCTGCGTTTTGCGATCAGTTCCCCCTGTGCAATCTTTAACTTCTCAGTGCCACCTACATTTGCATTTAATTGGGCCGCGAAAATGGCACCCTGCCGCGAATAAGGCGAGACCGCACTTGCACAAGACTTTCGGAACCTTTGAGGGTGGTTCCCTCAAACGGTTTCAAGGCCTTCGCTTCTGCAAAACTCGTTGAGTTTGGCATTCGCGTTGCCCTGTCTGTCAGGTGAGTGGCGAACACTCGCAGTTGATTGCCAATTGCGCTATGTGCAGTGGGTCGCACGGGGTGAATGCGCACCGAGGGAGCAACATGGAAAAGCCAGATAAAATCGTGCCGCCAAAAGGAAAACTGGGGATTTTACTGCCGGGAATGGGAGCTGTTAGCACAACCTTCATGGCGGGCGTTGAGCTAACTCGAAGAGCCAAAGCGTGTCCCGTGGGGTCGCTGACGCAGATGGGCACCATTCGCCTCGGCAAGCGCACTGATGACCGTTCGCCTCTGATCAAAGAATTCGTTCCGCTAGCCGAAATGCACGATCTCGTTTTCGGCGGATGGGATATTTTTGAGGATAACGCCTACGAAGCAGCGGTAAAAGCGGGAGTACTTCATCAAGAGCATCTGTCGCAAGTGAAAGCCTTTCTCTCGGCGATCGAGCCGATGCCGGCGGCATTTGACCGCGAGTACGTAAAGAAGCTGGACGGCTCACATGTCAAGCGGGCGACAAACAAATACGAACTAGCACTGCAGATCAAGGAAGATATCGCACATTTCAAAAAGGCGAAGCGACTATCGCGCCTAGTGACCTGTTGGTGTGGATCCACGGAAGTGTTCATTGAGCCCGAGGATGTACATTCGACGCCTGAGAAGTTTCTCGAGGGGATGAAGAACAACCACCCCGCGATCGCCCCTTCGATGCTTTATGCGTGGGCGGCGGTGACTAGTGGAGTTCCGTTTGCGAACGGTGCGCCCAATCTGACTGTGGATATTCCAGCGATTCAGCGGCTTGCCCACGACAATAATGTGGCTATCTGCGGGAAGGATTTTAAGACCGGGCAAACACTGATCAAGACCATTCTCGCACCGGGATTTAAAGCAAGAATGCTCGGGCTTGAAGGTTGGTATTCGACAAACATTCTTGGCAATCGCGACGGCGAAGTGTTGGACGATCCCGGTTCGTTCAAAACAAAAGAACAGTCAAAGCTAGGTGCCCTTGAATACATCCTGCAACCCCACCTTCACCCCACGCTGTATGGAAAGATCCATCACAAGGTACGCATCAATTACTATCCACCGCGAGGCGACAACAAAGAGGGCTGGGACAATATTGATATTTTCGGCTGGCTCAGCTACCCCATGCAGATCAAGGTTGACTTCCTTTGCCGCGATTCGATTCTCGCCGCACCCATCGTGCTTGACTTGGTTCTATTTTTAGATCTGGCTCAGCGAGCGGGGATGCGTGGGATTCAGGAATGGCTGAGTTTCTACTTCAAGTCACCCATGACCGCGCCGGAGCTCTATCCCGAGCACGATCTGTTCATTCAGTCGATGAAACTCAAGAACACACTGCGCTGGATGATGGGCGAAGATCTAATAACGCACCTCGGACAGGAATATTACGATTGAGCGCTGTTGTGGTCACTCCGTTGCAGTGCTCGTTCTGGCTCGTAGTTTTTAGTCTGGCATTCAAATAGAAAGCCTGAGCCCCGGTGTCGTGCATCGAGCCAGTAGAGGACCATTACAGTGCGCTATGGTCTAGGTCTCTGGGCCCTTAGGAGCCACATAACACCTGAACATCAGAAATCGGAAGGCCATCGCTTGCTGAATTTATTCAGGCGACGTGCTTTGGATCGATATCTGCTACCGACTGGCGCAAATGTACAAGCTCTTTGCGAGTGTTCGAAACGCGACGGACGCACTGAGCCCAATCGTCCCACGAACATTGGCTTTCGGGACATTCAAATTCGCATATCGCCAGATCCTCGGGAACTTCCGTGACCCATTGCGCTCTCAGCCAATGTGTCAATTCACTTATGGAATTTCGTAGCGTCACCACTTCTGCTCCTTCTCCGTTCTAGGTGCACGCGGACGGCCAGCATTCGCGTGAACTGAGTGAGGTTCTTCTAGTGCGGCGCCTCGGTGGACGCATGACCTCGACTAGGCGCAGCGCGCGTCGCCGTCCGTATGACCTTTAGAACTCGGGTTTAAAGCCCGTCATGGCGGCGCTTGGGATCGAACAAGTATTGAGTGCTGAAACCGAAGTTCCGCTTCGGGTTCTCTTATCCAGGCTCGCAGTATGACTGCTGGAGGGCAGTGACTCAATGTGGGCACACGGTTTGAGACGGACGATGTTGAGAACGTTCAGAGCATGGAACTTGCGCGTCGTATAGGTCTGGCAACTGGAGTGCGTCGCATAAGGAACGCGCTTGAAGGAGAAGTGTCGACGTCTTTCGGATTACAAATGGCGTGTACAGTTCTTCAGAAACGAGCGGACTTCAGCGAGCACTTGATCCTGAAGATGAGGAGATCGAAGTCATGAAGAGATTGATCCTGAGAATAGCCGTAATTACAGGCATCCTTTTGTGCGGACATTCGTTCACCGTAGTTCTCGCACAAGATAAAGCTTCGGCGTCAAACGGCACGGTCGTAAGAAGTGCTGATGGATTTGGCGATCAGCAGACTGCCCACAAACAAATCGATTCCATGAAAAAGCAGGCAATCGCCGCGAGTGTGGCACTCACGGACACGGAAGCAATCAAGTTCTGGCCGGTGTACGAACAATATTCAGCGGAGCTCAAGAAAATCACTGACGCCAAAAACTCACTGATTAAAGAATATGCCCAAGAATACGGATCCTTGACGGACGACCAGGCCGACAGTCTCATTCGTCGATGGCTCGACTCGGATATAGCCGCTCTCGAACTCCGGAAGAAGTATTTTCCCATTTTCCGCAAAGTGTTGCCCGCGAGAGTAGCGGCGACGTTCTTCCAAGTGGAGCACCGTCTTAATGCAATGATTGACCTGCAACTCACTTCACAGCTGCCTCTGATGCAGAGTCAAACTGAGTCAACGGACACGCAATGAACTGAGCGCCTCTGTCAAACGAACCCACGAAGGAACCTCGCGAGGTATAAGAAGATGCATCGAGAACAGTTCGCACGCAGCAGAATCGCTCCAATCAGCCTTTTCATGTTTCTGTTTGTCTGCAACGCAAGGGTCGTACAAGCTCAGGCGTCAGAAACTCCTCTCCTTCCCATGAACGTCGAGTTTCGTTACCTGCCACAGTACATCGAACAGTCGACGTTTGATGATCCACGTTACGCCAGGATTGAGGCTTTGCTGACTGAAGACAGCTGCGATGTCATTCTGCTTGATAAAACCACGAATCGAGAAGCTTTCTATTCCATTTCGAAACTCAGAGTGGATTCACTAGCTGCAAATGGTAGCGATGCCTACATTACTCCTATCGGATTTACAGCTTCCCGGACCAAGGAACTCTCCTCTACTTTTTTAATTCACTTTCAAGACCATTTCGGCAACGAGATCTCGTGGAACTTCGTGGTAGGAAAGATTGTGCCTCACGCCTCACCAGAGGTTATTTACCGCACCGATAATTCAGGGATCACTTTCCTGTACGCGCCGTACCGGGCGCCCACTGCGGGTGGCACCGTTCTTAGAATCGCAGGGCGAGAGTACCTGCCCGGATCGGCGGGATCCGACGCTCTCGTCGCATTCTACGCGACGGATATGACCTTGGGTCAGATTTTGCCAGGCACGGATCTTTGGGCAGTTGAACATAGTCCAACCGATACACTGACGCCCACGTGGAGCCTTGTCGGGAATGGCGGCAGACAACGCACACTTACCCTCAAAGCACGATCGACCACCGAAGCGTCGATAGAGCAGTCCGAGGTAAACGAGCCCGACGCGCCGCAGATCACTCTTGATGTCGTCCGCGTGAACGACTCTTACGAGCTTCGCTCGGTATCGTTCGAGAGCCACTTCAATAAGCTCTGGATGTTCTTCAGCCCGTCACTCCCTCTGCCCTCGCATGACGTTGTCGATAAAAGGATCGTTACGTTTACCGTCGCTGAAAACGAGCAGGCCAACATCGCCAGCGGTGAATTGGAAGTTCGAAGATCCGCTGGCGTGGAGCACATGCTGTGGCAGTTCGACACCCCGAGATTCGCCCGGGCCATAACCCTGGAGACGGGCGTGAATCTGGTCCCCAGTGCTCGCGTGCAAGAGAACTGCGTCGAAGACTGCTTAGATCTACTAAGGTAAATGCGAGTCAGGGTGATCATACGCGTGCGCGTTCTTCGTCATTGTCCAAGGAGAACAACAATGGGACCTAATCGCGTTTGCAGATTGCTCATCGCACTTTGCCTCGGTGCGACAGTCACCTGGGCGGATTCTCTGGAGCTCAAGAATGGCAGTCTCATCAAGGGAAGGTACTTGGGTGGTACAGGCACGGAGATCAGGTTCCAGGTAGGCTCCCATGTGCAACGGTACGAGGTGACTGATATCGTCTCGCTTAAATTCGAATCCGAAACGAGAGTAAGTGAGGCATCTCCAACCCGCGATCGTGCAGATGAGGCAACAGGCTCAGCTATCGTGCCGGCCGGAACTCGGCTTTCAGTGCGGACCATCGACACTATTGATTCAGCGAAGAGTCACGTAGGCGACCGGTTTGAAGCTTCGCTGGAAGAACCCGTGACCGTCGACGGCATGATCCTGCTTCCAAAGGGTGCGAGTATCTATGGCCGTCTGGAAGAAGCCAAAACATCTGGAACGTTCACCGGTAGATCGGAGCTTCGTTTGGCGCTGACGGAAATTGTCGTAAATGGACAAACCGTATCCCTCGTATCAAGAGAATACGAACTTAGCGGCAAATCCCGCGGGGCGAGCACAGCGAAGCGAACCGTAGGAGGGGCCGCGGTCGGGTCGATCATTGGCGCCATTGCCGGCGGTGGCAAGGGTGCGGCGATCGGAGCAGGAGTCGGTGGCGCTGCGGGCGCCGGGTCGGAAATCATCACCAAGGGTGACCAGGTCAAAATACCGAGCGAGACCCTGCTCGATTTCACGCTCGAGCAGAACATGTCTATACCGGTTCACCAGAATGTAGTCCAGCTCGGTTCCGAGGCTTGTGCGTCGGTGGAACGCAAATTTCCGATGTAAGCGAGTCTTTGCATTGCGATTGACGGTTAATTCGGCGCAGGCAAGTGCTTACACCGACGGAGGGGAGGTTCAGGATGAGTAGGCGCCGTTGGCCCGGCTTAGGGCTGGTTTTCTTGGTCGCTGCAATCGGGGCTGGAGTAGCCTTCGTTCGGCAAGAACAAGCGGCTGCGCCGCCCAAACTGACCCAGCAATCTACTGCTCCCGTGATTGGGTCGTTGACGCCGGTTGGGGTTTCGGCCCTGCGAGCCATCGCAGATGCCGCGACCAACCCGGACTTGCGATGGCCCGACTTTGCTCCCTACCGGTCCGAATTTGTCAAGGTCTATGAGAAAAGTGGCTTAGTGTGGCTTCAAAACGGACGCGTGCGCCCGCAGGGCCTGGCTGTAATTGAGCTGTTGAAGAACGCAAATGCAAAAGGCCTGGAGCCGGAAGACTATGACGGGCCGCAATGGGTCGGCCGGGTGGCAAAGCTGGAACACAATCCGTCCGAACAGGAGTTGGTGTCGTTCGATACGGCTCTGACGGTCTCGGCAATGCGCTATATTCGAGCCGTCCATGTCGGGCGCGTGAATCCCAAAGAATTCAAATTTGAACTGGATGTTGGAGATGGCCTGTCCAAATTAGCGGACTTTGTGGGGACGGTTGCCAACGCGAGCGATCCTGCGGCCGAAATCCAGAAACTCGAGCCTCCATTCCTGGGCTATCGAAAGCTGCTTGCGCTATTGCCTGTTTACGAAGACTATGCACGAAAGGACGACGGGCAGAAACTGCAGACCACGGCGAAAACGGTGCGACCAGGTCAACCGTATGCTAGCTTGCAGCGCCTGGGGCGCTTTCTGCAATTGATTGGCGATATCCCCGCCGATACGAAATTAGAGCCGAATCCGGGCGTCTATCAGGGCGCCCTGGTCGAGGGTGTCAAGCACTACCAGAGCCGACACGGGGAAAATCCGACCGGATTGCTAGACGCGCGGACCATCAGCGAACTCAATACGCCGCCTCCGTTGCGCATCCGACAGATCAAGCTGACGCTAGAACGCTGGCGATGGCTGCCACATTCCTTCCCACAGCCGCCTGTGGTCGTGAATCTTCCGGAGTATCGTTTGCGGGCGATCAACCGTGACGAGACCGTGGCCTTCTACAAAAATGTAATCATTGGCAAAGCGTACGGCCACAAATCGCCGATCTTCGAGAAAGAGATTCAGTATGTGATTTTTCGACCCTATTGGGAGGTGACGCCGAGCATCCAACGCAATGAAACCGTTCCGCACATCCAAAAAGATCCCAACTACATCACCAAACACAACTTTGAAGTCATCACGCCCAAAGGCGAGGTCGTCACCGATGATGCGGTGAGCACCGAGGTTCTGGAAGGGCTGAAATCGGGCCGGCTGTTGGTGCGGCAGAAGCCGGGCCCGACGAACTCCCTAGGATTAGTCAAGATTATCTTCCCCAACCCAGAGAATGTATATCTCCACGGGACCGACGCTCCCCGACTTTTCTCGCAAGACGTGCGCGACCTGAGTCATGGCTGCATTCGGGTAGAGGACCCGACTGAACTTGTGGCGTGGCTGCTGCGAAACAATCCTGGTTGGGATCTCGGGCGTATTAAGGCGGCCATGAATGGCGAAAGAAACAATGTGCAGGTAAACCTCGCATTGCGAATTCCTGTCCTGATTGTTTACGGGACCGTCGTGGTTAACGAGGAAAACCAAATCCGCTTCTTCGATGACATCTACGGCTACGATGCGGAACTGGGAAAGGCCCTAAAGGCTGGTTATCCGTACGCGTGGTAAATCTTCCGAATCTCCCGTCACTGCGATCAGATTCGCGACCTATCGCGACCCATTGCGTCCCCATTATTCCTGTTAGAGACCTGCAATTTAGGAGTACACCGTATGTTATCGCAAATCCAGGTTTGCTGATAAAGGATAGTGATCGGAGCCTACCGCGGAACGATGAACCTGCGCTGTACCGGGTCGCAGAGACCCCCGAGAGAAGATCCAGTCGATCACTCTGCCTTCCGTGAAGAACGAGTTGGGCGTTGTTGGAACGTGTTCATCGGCGAAGGCGTCTTGAAAATTCGAGCTTCGTATGATTTGTGCGGCACCGCCGCCGGACACATCCATATTGAAATCACCGGCGACTATGATTGCCTCGTCACGACTGTATTGCTGCGCATCATGGAAAGTCTCCTCCATTTGAGCTTTCCGGAGCCGGTCGTCACCTCTGCTCTCAAGATGCAGGTTGTAGGTGATGATTGTTTTCCCCGCGACGCAAGTCTCGACGACAAGCGCAATTCGGCCTCCGAGCCTCTCCTGGAATGGTTCCATCTCCGGTAGAAACCACCGTGGCTGCCAGAAGGTGGATTGGTGCACGAACCGGATAATCCGTGCATTCGACAAGGGCCAACGGGACAGAGTCGCCTGGCCGTGGTAAGCGGGGGATTGGCTCGAACCCTGAGTCAATTCCTGGAACTCGCGTCCAAACACGTAGTTGAGTTCCAGTTTTTGGGCGATTTCACGAGTTACATGAAGGTGGTGCGTGCGACGCGCGTTTAAGTCTGCTTCTTGCAACAGCAGGATATCGGCCTGCCTGCGCCGCAAAAACTCGACAACCCGCGGCAGTTGTAGTCCCCGATTAATGTTCCAGCACACAACGTTGACCGAACTCGGCGGGCAAAAGACCCACCGTGGACTGGCGAAGTTGCCGGTGTCGATCTCCAACTCAGGAGCCAGCATAACCATCGTTATCGAGTATACGTCGCGTGGAACTCATGAGTGCGATTGAACGCCTCCGTATCGAGAGTGTCAGACCTGTTCGGCGTCAAATAGAGAATATTCGGCGGGCGATAGTCACTGCGCTATAAAGAAAGAAGCGCGTTCGCGTCGTTTGCCCGGTTAGACCCTTCGCTTTTCCATTTCAAAGAGCAACCCCATTAGCGTTCGCACGATGTGCGAACAGTCTGTTCAACACATCAAAATCCTCGCTGAGCAACCAACGCTCTGCCTCTGTCGCCTCTTTCCCATTGGCGAGGAAATCAGCAATCGCTTGATTGACCACCGCCAGGAATAGGCGCTCCGTCGCTTGGGCGGGAAACTGTTTTGTCTGGCTCTGCATATTGGGACCCTCCTCGATGCACTCAACCACCTTGCTTTAACCGGTCTCTCCCCCGACCAAAAACCGGGCTTGAGCGAACCGTATCGCTTCGACAACCACTAACTTTGCCGATCTGCTATCTTTGAATGGCAATTCGAGTGCCAGAGACACACGCAGGTTGTGGCATTGATTTATTTTGACTTAGGAACAAGTAAGAACGTGCCACAGTAGGCCTGGGCCCTTCCATCGCTGCCGAGAAATCCAATGTCCTGCCCACTGGCGGGCATACACGCACGAAGACGATCACGTTCGTCTCCGACGAGCCTTGCGCGAGCGATTGCTTCGTTCGAATAGGGGTTTAGTCGGTTTGTCCCCACACTGGACTCAAAAAATCTTAAAAGCCTGGCTCCGTCACCGAAACAATGTTTCACGAGACGCAGACGAGTTGGGCGGAACCGACACGGCGCGTGTCAACGACTCTTAGACAGGTGCTCA
>Ga0335082_10005960_pt1 | contig 13305 bp, 16 predicted proteins | sample Lox_Sample_41_FD_206718 | JGI IMG/M metagenome (GOLD analysis project Ga0335082, IMG submission 206718) | Soil microbial communities from Loxahatchee National Wildlife Refuge, Florida, United States - Lox_Sample_4.1 | ecosystem: Environmental > Terrestrial > Soil > Wetlands | place: USA... | reverse complement strand
TGACGAGCTGCTTCGAGTAGTCGATGTACCAGCCGGCGGCCTCGACGGTCATGCGCTCGCCGCGCTGCGGATCGCGCGCGAAGAGCTCGCGGAGCGAGAGGCCGCGCGCCTCGCGCTGGTGCCGCTCCAAGGCGCGCCAGGCGGGAAGCTCGGTCGGCGGGGGGGTCTCGGTCGACACGTCAGCGGGTCTCCACGGACTGCGGGGTGTCGTCGGGGGCAGCCTCGAAGACCGCGTCCCAGCGCCCCGGCGCGAAGGCACCCTGGATCGCCCCGGCCTCGCTGCGGAAGACCAGGCAGCCCTCGCGAACCTCGACCACGTCCGACCAGACGAAGAGGTTGCCCTCGTCCGAGGTGTAGAGCTGTTCCCCCTTCTCGAGCGGCGTCCGCACCCCCCAGCGCGTCCGACCCTGATGCTTCGCCCAGTACTGTTTCATCGCATCACCTCTTCTCCACGGCGGCCACGCTGCCGCGCAGGTCCTCGGTCAGCTCCGCGAGCGTCCGCGCCAGCGCGCGGTTCCAGGCCGCGACGAGGGACTCGGCGGAGGAGTCCCCGGCCGCCTCGCTCGTGGAGTAGCGCTTCTCGAAGCGAAGCGCGCGGCCCGCGCTCGTGGCGTCGAGGAGCCGGAACGTGATCGCGAGCACGGCCTGCGGCGCGCGCGGGTCGCGCAGGTCCCCGTAGAGCGCGTCCACGTCGGCGCCGAGCAGCCACCGAGGTGGCGGTCGCCAGGCCGTGGTCGCGGTCGCGAACCCCCCCCGGCGGCCCGAGCCAGCCGACGAGCACCTGGCGCAGCGCGAGGTCGGGCGGCGTGAAGAACGCGTGGTAGTAGTCGCGCTCGAACTGGTTCTCCCCGACCCGGTAGACAAAGCTCTGGTTCACGAAGCTCGGCGCGATGCGCACCCGCTCGACGCGCAGCACGCCGGCCGCCGACGCGGGAGGCGCGGCGACGGGGCGCTGCGGCTCGAGCCGGTAGAACTGCCGCTCGGGCGGCGTGCGCTCGAGGAGGTCGCCGAGGCAGCCGGCGGCCAGCAGCGCCGGGACCAGCGCGACCAGGAGGTCGGCGGCGCGCCTCCGCCTCACGGCTTCTGGCCGGCGACCGGCTTGGGCGGCCCGCCGAAGAGCAGGAGCGAGGGATACGCGCGCGCCGTCTCGCTCGCCGCCCGCAGGTTCTCGGAGGCGACGCGCAGGTTCGCGAGCGTGCTCGTCACGTCGTCGCCGCCCGCGTCGAGCAGACCGCCGACACGGTTGAGCGTCGCCGAGAGCTGCTCGAGCGCCTGACGCGCGTCGGAGCTGACCGCGTGCGGGTCGGCAGCGGCGATCGCGCGGCGCGTCTCCGCCACCGTCTGGCGCGCCTCGTCGAGCACCTCCGCCAGCGATTTGCGGATCCCCTCGACGTCGGCCTGGGCGATCGCGTGGTTGCCGTTCACCAGGAGCGTGTTGAGGTTGGTGAGAAGCCCCTCGACGTCGAGCTTGTCGATGCGCGTCATTAGGCGCTCGGCGGCCGTGGAGATCTGGGCGATCGTGCTCGGAGCCGAGGGCACGTAGATCTCGTCGGGCTGCCAGGCGACCTTCATCGGCGGGTACTTCTCGGGGTCGAGGAAGTTGGCCTGCACGAAGGAGGTGCCCGTGATGCCCGAGGGTGTGACCTGGAGGCGAAGCCCCCTCGCCACGAGGTCCCCCAGGCGCTCCTCCTGCTCGGCGCGGGAGAGGTGCTCGCCGCGGCGGATCTCCATCCGGATCAACACCAGATTGCGCTGCTGGGCGGCTTCCGCTCCGGGGGGCAGCGGGTATTCGTCGCCGACGAATCCGATCTGCTTCACGGAGCCGATGTCGACCCCGCGCAGCTTCACCGGCGAGCCGACCTCGAGCCCCTGCACCGACTCGTCGAAGTAGCTCTCGATCAGGAGCGGCCGGCGCAGCCAGCTGCCGCCGCCCACGGCGAGCAAGGCGGCCGTCGCCAAGGCGAGCCCCCCCAGGACGAACAGGCCCACCCGGACGTAGCGCGCCTCGGCGCTCATGCCGCGCCGTCGGCCTCGCGGTGGAAGAAGCGGCGCACGAAGTCGCTGGTCGGGTGGTCGCGCAGCTCGGCCGGCGTGCCGGTGGCGATGATCCCGCGCGCGTCCTTGTCGAGCATGATCAGGCGATCCGCAATCGCGAAGATGCTCGGCAGCTCGTGGGTGACCACGACGAAGGTGACGCCCAGCGTCTTCGAGAGGCGCAGGATCGTCTGGTCGAGCTCGGCGGAGGTGATCGGGTCGAGCCCGGCGGAGGGCTCGTCGAGGAAGAGCAGCGCCGGGTCGAGCGCCATCGCGCGCGCGATCGCCGCGCGCTTGGCCATGCCGCCGCTTATCTCGGCCGGGGCGAAGTCCTCGACGCCCTCGAGCCCCACCAGCCGCAGCTTTCCCGCCGCGATCGCGTCCATCGCCTCGTCGGGCAGCGTCGTGAACTCCTCCATCGGCAGTCGCACGTTCTCGAGCAGCGTCATCGAACCGAAGAGCGCGCCCGCCTGGTACATCACGCCGAGCTTGCGCAGGATCGCGAGGCGCTCGTCCCCCTCGGCCGAGGCGATGTCGCTGCCGTCGATCCAGATCCGACCCGTCGCGGGCCGGTACAGCCCGATCATGTGCTTGAGCAGAGTGCTCTTGCCGCAGCCCGAGCCGCCCAGGATCACGAACACCTCGCCCCGCTTCACGTCGAAGGAGACGCGATCGAAGATCGTGCGGTCGCCGTACCGCGCGGTCAGATCCTCGACTCGAATGATCACGTTGTCGTCGCGCGCCGCCGCCACGTCAGATGCCAAGAACGTAGAACACCACGGCGAAGATGCCGTCCGCGATCGCGATCAGGATGATGCCGCTCACCACCGAGCTGGTCGTCGACGCGCCCACGGCCTGCGCGCCGGTCCCGGTCTCGAGCCCGCGCAGGCAGCCGATGCCCGCCACGATCACGCCGAACACCGTGCCTTTGAGGAGACCGCCCGCGACATCGGTGAGCGTCACCGCGGCGATCAGGCGGTTCCAGTAGGTGACGGGCGGGAAGCCCAGCGAGACGAAGACGACGAGGCCCCCGAGGAGAGCGAACAGGCTCGTCAACATCGTGAGCGCCGGCACCACCGCCACGGCGGCCACCACCCGGGGCACCACCAAGAAGCGCACCGGCTCGAGCCCCATCGTGGTGAGCGCGTCGATCTCCTCGTTCACCTTCATCGTGCCGAGCTCGGCCGCGAATGCCGAGCCGGAGCGCGCCGTGAGGAGGATTGCCGCCATCAGCGGCCCGAGCTCGCGCAGCATCGAGATGCCGAGCAGATCGGCCACGAAGATCTCCGCGCCGAAGCGCTGCATCGGGATCGCGCCCTGGAAGGCGAGGATCAGACCGAGCAGGAAGCCGACCAGCGCGACGATCGGGACGGCGCCGATCCCGGCGCGGTCCGCGACCGCCACGGCGTCGCGCAGGCGAAGCTGCCGCGGGTGGCGAGCGACCTGTGCGAGGAAGATCGAGAGCTCTCCGACGAACGCGACGAGCCGGCGCAGATCCGCGGCCGCCTCGACGCAAGCCCTACCGACCGCCTCGGCGATCCCCCGGCGCGGCCGCGGCGCCGGCGCCGCGCGCGCGCCGCTCGGCTCGAGCGAGCGGACCAGCGCGTCGAGCTCGGCGCGGAGGCCGCGAAGCTCAAAGCGCCCGCCCGCCCCCTCCTGTCGCTCGCGGAGCGCGACGAGGAGCGCGGCGCCGGACCCGTCGCAGTAGCCGAGGCCGCTCGCGTCGACGACGAGCGGGGCTCCCCCTCCCGCGAGCGCGAGCGCGCGGTCCCAGAGCGAAGCCGTGGCCTGCGCGTCGAGTCGACCGGAGAGCGCGATGCGGCGCGCGCCCGTGCCGTCGCGCTCCTCCTGGAGCTCCGCACCTCCGGCGGGAGCCGGTGTCCTCACACGTCGCGGCAGTCCGGACAATGCCCGTAGAGCTCGTGTCGGTGGCGCAGCAGGCGAAAGCCATACTCGGTGGCGATGCGGTCCTGCGCGGACTCGATCATCGAGCACTCGAACTCCACGATGCGGCCGCAGCGCAGGCAGACCAGGTGGTCGTGGTGCTCGTGCGGGATCTCGTAGCGCGTGACGCCGTCTTCGAAGACGCGCTCCACGGCGAGGCCTGCCTCGCAGAGGATCTTCATGGTGCGGTAGACGGTCGTGAAGCCGATGTGGGGATGGCGCTCGCGCACCCTCTGGAAGAGCTCCTCGCTCGAGACGTGCCCCGTCATCTCGACGAAGACGTCGAGGATCGCGTCGCGCTGGCGCGTGCGCTTGAGGTGCCGGTCCTCGAGGTAGCGGGAGAGGGCCTCCCGCTCGATGTCGTGGGTCATGGCCCGAGTCTAGACCAGGAGTCCCAGGCTGTCGGTCGCGCTCAGCGCGCGCCGAGCGCGGCCTCGGCCGCCTCCGCCAGCTCGTCGTCGAGCCCTCCGGCGAGCGTCCGCAGCTGCGCGCGCAGCCCGGGGCCGAGCGCGATGCGACCCGCGCCGAGCGCTTCGCCGAGGGCGCCGAGCGCGGCGAGCTGGAGCGCGCGGTCCCCGCTGTCGAGGAAGGCCGAGAGCAGCGCCGCGTCCGCGGGCGCCCCGTGCGCGTCGAGGTACGCGCGGCAGGCGTCGGCCAGCGCGGGGGTCCCGAGCGCGGCCCGCACCGCCTCCGCGTGGCGCTCGGCGACGGAGCCGCCGCTTCCCGGCTTCGCGAAGAGGTGGTCCCCGAGCTTCTTCAGATACTGCTGCGTCGCAGCGCGCGAGCGCGCCTCGGCGGCGGCTCCGCGCGGACGACGCTCGTCGCTTCGCGAGCGCGGCTTGTCGCGCAGCTTGTCGATCTCGCTCCACGAGCGCCGCGGGCGCTCGCCGCGCTCGTCGTCGCCGCTCATCGTTCGAGGTGCGCGCGCATCGCGCGCAGGTTGGCGACCGCCGCCTCGTTGCCGCAGTCGAGCGCGACGGCGCGCTCGAAGGCGCGCAGCGCGTCCTCGGGCCTGCCCGCGTCCTGGTAGGCGAGCCCGAGGTGGTTCTGGATCGCCGACACCTCCGGCGCGAGCGCCGCCGCTCGCTCGAGATCCGCCACCGCGCGCTGCGGCTCGTGGCGGTCGAGCGCCGCCGTCCCGCTCTGGTAGAGGCGCTCCGCCTGGAGCGAGGCGCAGCCGCCGAGGGCGGCGGTGATCACGAGGGCGGCGAGGGGATGCCGCATCCGGCCGATTCTCCCCGCGCACCGGAGTCGGTGCAACCTCGCGTGACCAACCCCGCGCGCTGGGGTTCCATCCAGGGCTGGAGGAACCGCCGTGATCTCATCGCGCCGCCTCGCCGCGTTCGCCGTCCCCTGGCTCCTCGTCTCCGCGCCGGCCGGCGCCGAGGCGCCCCCGCCCTCGCTCACGGTCGCCGGGAGCGGCTCGGTCCAGGCCGCGCCGGACACCGGCCGTCTCTCGGCGGGCGTCGTCACCGAGGCGCGCGGAGCCGCCGACGCGATCCAGGCGAACAGCGCCGCCATGCAGAAGGTCCTCGACGCGCTCGACAAGGCGGGCGTGCCTCGCAAGCAGGTGCAGACCACCGGGTTCTCGCTGAGCCCTCTCTACGCCGAGCGCACGAAGCGCGTCGAGGTTCCCGAGATCATCGGCTACCGCGCAGAGAACAGCGTGCTCGTCTCGGTCTCCCCGGTCGAGAAGGTCGGGAGCGTCCTCGACCGTCTCGTCGCCGCGGGCGCGAACCAGCTCGGGAGCGTCTCGTTCGCGGTGGGCGAGCCCACCCCGCTCCTCGACGAGGCGCGCCACAAGGCGATCGCCGACGCACGCCGCAAAGCGGAGATCTACGCGGCCGCGGCAGGCGCCAAGCTCGGGCGCGTGCTGCGCATCGAGGAGAGCGGGCCGACGCCCGTCCCGATGGTGGCGATGGCGCGCATGGAGGCGGCCGCGGCCGTCCCGATCGCGCCCGGCCAGCTCGAGCTCGGCGTGACGGTGAGCGTCACCTGGGCGCTCGAGCCCTGATCCCGATACCCGCCCGTGGCCTAGACTCCGAGCGCGGAGGTCCCGATCGATGCGAAGCCCGGCCCTGCTCGCCGTCCTCGTGCTTCTCGGCGCCGCGACCGGCTGCGCCACCGACCAGGGCTATCTCCCGATCGTTGCGACGCGGCCGGTCGACCTCGACCTGCGGGGCGTCGACGTCGCGAAGTTCCCGATCAAGCGCGACGTCGGCGCCAGCGACACGAGAGTGACCTCCTTCCTCTTCATCCCGACCCACGACGGCCCCCGCCTCGATCGAGCCATCGAGCGCGCGCTCGAGCGCAACGGTGGCGACCTCCTGACGCGTGTCCACGTCCGCACCCGGCAGTACTGGCTGCCGCTCCTCAGCTTCGAGACGCTGTCGGTCGTCGGCGACGCGGTCGACATCCCGAACGTCGACCAGCCCCCCGGCCCGGTCTTCTCCGCTCTCTCGACGCAGAACGCGTCGGTGATCGGCTTCCAGATCACCGGCGCCCCGCGCGTCGAAGGCGTCGAAGCCGAAGCGCTGGTCCAATTCATCCTCTGGATCCCGACCGACGTCGAGTCGCCGACGCTTCAGGAGGTCGTCAACGAGGCGCTCGCCCGCGGCAACGGCAACCTGATCACCGGCGCTACGGTCGAGCACTGGTGGTGGGTCCTGCCGTTCGTCTACGGGCAGGAGGGCTGGCGCGTGCGCGGCGCCGTGGTCCGCGCCAACTAGGGCCCCGAGAGCCCGCCCGTCCCCCCGACCCAGAGGCGTCCGAGGAGCGCCCCGATCGGGTCGAGCCCCCGGCGGCCCGCGATGCGGCGCTGAGCCTCCAGATAGGGCGGGGAGATGGCGGAGCCGCCGCGGAAGCCGCGCTCGGATGCGGCCGAGCGCCCGAAGCGCGGACTCGGTGCGCCGCCGTCCCGCCTCGCCGCCCCGCTCGAGGCCGAATCCTCGGGCCAGCGCTCCGGCAGCCACCACGCGGTGATCTCGGCGTACCGCCGCAGGAGGGCGCGGGCTCCTGGGACCGGCGGCTCGAACAGGAGCCTCGCCATCGACGCGGCGGGAGCGCTGACCGCGAGGACGTCCCCTTCGAGCACGCCCCGAACGTACGCGTCGAAGCGCGTCCAGTCGGACGGAAGGATCTCGTCGGGGATCGCGAAGAGCGCCGCGAAGCGACGGGTCTCGCGGAGGTAGCGGTCCTTCTCGGGGAGCGAGAGCGGGCGCACCAGCGCCTCGTAGCAAAGCATCGAGGTGTGCCAGAGCGTGGCGTGTACCCAGAGCCGGACGGCGGGCTCGTCGGCGCTGTAACGCTGGCCCTCGCCATACACGCCGCGGATGCGGCCGTGCAGCGCGTCGACCGCGCGCGCCGAGCGAAGCGCCTCGTCGAGGTCGCCGTAGACCATTCGGAAGACGTGGAGGAAGGTGCGGCGGAAGCGGCCGAGCGGATCCTCCCCGGTCCTCGAGTGCTGCTCGATGGCCCAGGCGACGTCGGGATGGGCGAGCTGGAGGAGGGCGGCGCGGCCGGCGCCGAGGAAGACGATCGCCTCGCGGTTGACCTCCCAGACCAGCGAGCCGGGGCCGAAGATTCCACCTCGCGGATCGTCTATTTCCGCGCGGAGCTGCGCCAGCCGATCCTCGGGGGGGGGGGGGGGGGGGGATCCGGCCGTCATGGCGCAGCGCAGTGTATCCGCTCGCTCAATGCCGACGTACACCTTGCGAGGCCCGGTGCCGAGCGCCGGTGCCCGCCGAGAAGGGCCCCGATGCCCGCGCGCGCCCTCTGCACCCGACGCCCGCCGCCAAACGCCGCCGCCGCGACGGCGCGCCCGCCGATCGCGCTCTCGCCGTGGGGTAGACTCCCGCCGTCTCGCAGGCGCGCCGGCCTGCGGCCGGAGCCCTCTGGCTCGCTCCCGCAGCCCGCCGGCCCCCTGGAGCGCGAGCCCGAGATCATGAGTTCCGGGAAGCCGCCCGAAGCGCGTGACGATGGGGAGCTGATGGCCGCGATCGCCCAAGGCGACGTGCGCGCCCTCGAGCTCCTCTACGAGCAGCACGCGGGCGCAGTGCTCGCGACGTGCGTGCGGATCCTGCGCGACCGGAGCGAGGCCGAGGACGTCCTCGAGGAGATCTTCTGGGAAGTATGGCAGCGGCGCGACCGCTACGACGCGCGCCGCTCCGCGCCGCTCTCCTACCTGATGACCCTCTCGCGCAGCCGCGCCCTCGATCGGCTGCGCTTCCGCCGACGCCGAGAAGGCGTTTGGCTGGCGCCCCTGGACGCCGCGGCCGCCGGCGACGGGCCGGCGCCGGAGGCCGCTGCCAGCCCCTTCGAGAGCGCCCTCGCGCGCCAGCAGCGCAACGCGATCGATCGAGCGCTGGAGGAGCTTCCGGAGGCGCACCGACGCGCGGTCGAACTCAACTTCTTCGAGGGGCTCTCACATCGCGAGATCGCCGAGCGGCTCGGGGATCCGCTGGGCACGGTGAAGACGCGAATCCGACAGGGCCTGATCGCGCTGCGAAAGGCGCTGCGGAGCCTGCGCGAAGGCACGGGGGGATCGTGACCTCCGAGGAACGCGAGGAGCTCATCTTCCTCTACGCGGCCGGCGCCCTCGAGGGCGACGAGCGCGACGAGGTCGAGAGCTGGCTCCGCGCTGGAGACGGGACGACGGCGGCCCAGCTCGCCGCCGCGGAGGCCGAGCTCGCCCTGCTCGGGCGCGCGCTCTCCCCGATCGCCCCCTCGGCGTCAGTGAAACAACGCCTCCTCCAGCGCCTCCAGAGCGGCCGTGCTGTGCACGCGCTCGCGACCCCCCATTCGCGCTGGCTCCGCCCCGCCCTCGCGGCCGGCCTGGCGGCGCTCCTCGCCGGAGCACTCGGAGGCGCAATCGGGGCCGAGCGAGCGGAGCGCCGCGCGGAGGCGCGGATCGCCGAGATCCGCGGCCAGGTGGAGGGCGCCCTGCGCGACCTCTCGGCGCTGCACGCCGAGCTCGAGCGATCGAACGCCGAGCGATCCGCGCTCGACGAGGAGCTGGCGAACGAGGAGGCCTCGCGTCGCGCGCTCGAGAGCGACCTCGTGATGGCGCGCAAGGCCATCGGCGTGCTCGCGTCGGAGCAGTCCGAGTCGATGGCGCTCGCGGGGACCGGGGAGCGCGGCGCGCGCGGGCGCGTCGTGTGGGACTGGAAGAACTGGTACTGCTTCCTCCACGTCACCGGGCTCGCGCCCGATCCCAACGCCGTCTACGCGCTCTGGCTCTTCAGCGACAGCGGCGAGGTCGTCGGCCTTGGCCCCTTCGAGGCCGACGCGCGCGGCGAGGCGACGCTCGTCGCGCCGGTTCCGCACGACCTCGGCCACGTCGTCCGCGCAGGAGTGTCAATCGAGCCCGACCGCGACCTCGCGTCGCACCCGCGCGGCGACGTGGTGCTGCTCGGCAAGAGCTCCGCGAAGCCCTCGTAGCGGTCTACAGCAGCTTGATGCGCGCGACGACCGGCAGATGGTCGGAGGCGCGGCGCGCGGCGGGGCTCTGGTGCGCGCGGACCTCGATCAGCTTGGCGCCGCGCGCGTAGATCCGGTCGAGCGCCAGCACCGGGCGGGCCGCCGGGAAGGTTGCCGGCCACTCGATCTCGGTCGGGCTCGGAAGCTCCGCCTCGAGCGCCTGCGTGGCGCGGTCGCCGGCGCGCCACGCGTTCATGTCGCCGAGCAGGATCACGGGGCCCTGGAGGTGCGGGTGGTCGAGCAGGTGCCGCACCTGGCGGTGCCGGGTGCGATCGACGAGCGCGAGGTGCGTCGCGACGAGCGACAGCGGACCGGCGTCGCTGGCGAGCTGCACGGCGACTGCGGTCCGGCGCTCCATGCGCGAGAAGGAGAGGTCGAGCAGCGAGGCGCCCGCGATCGGCCAGCGCGAGAGGATCGCGTTGCCGAGCTCGCCGTGGCGGTGGATGCGGGTCGTCACGTAGGCGATGTGCAGGCGCAGCCGATCGGCCAGCCGCACCAGCGGATCTTCGCCGGCGAAGGGTCGCACGACCTCCTGCAGCGCGATCACGTCGGCCCCGAGCTCGGAGATCACGAAGTGCGCCCGCTCGGGATCCGGGCCGCGGCGCGCGGCGACCGAGGTCCAGCGGTGCACGTTGTAGGTCGCGACGACGATCTCGGGGCCCGGCGCGGCCGGCGCGGCCGGGTAGATCGGCGCCCGGACCAGGCCGATGTACGGCGTCACCGCGGCGAGCGCCTCGCGCCGCTCGGCGTGGGGATCCCCCCGGCCGATGCGGCGGATTCGCACTCTCGGGCTCTGGCGCATGGACCTCTCATCGACGCGAGCGGGCGGGAGATCAAGCGCAACTCTGCGGAAGCTGGCGCGCAGGATAGCCCAGCCGGTGCCGCGGGCGGCGCCGCCAGGGGGATCCCACGCCACGGGAGCACCCGGTCGGACCGCAAGCGGCTGCGCGGGCCGGCCGATACCGAGGCGATGGCCCGGAGAGGCAGGCCCACCCCGCTCGACCCGCTCGCCGATGCGCCCGCCGTGCGGGCGGCGGCGGCGGCGCTCGTCGACGCGGTCGCGAGCGAGGCGAGCGAGCGCGCGCTCGCGCCGGCCGCCTACGCGAACGCGCTGCGCGAGATCGGCCGCCTTCGTGGGCGCCCGCTCTCGCTTCCCGCGCTCGCCTCGGGGCGCGGCTCGGGCGCGAAGGTGCGCCTCGCCGACGGAACCTGGAAGCTCGACTTCATCGGCGGGATCGGGGTCTACGGCTTCGGGCACGGCGACCGCGATCTCCTCGAGACGGCGGTGGTGGCCGCCGCGAACGACGTGGTGTTCCAGGGCCACCTGCTCCCGGGCCCCGAGTACCTGCGCCTCTCGCGCGCCCTCCTGCGCCACGCGGGCCCGCGGCTGCGCCACGCCTGGCTCTCGCTCTCCGGCGCGATCGCCAACGAGAACGCGCTCAAGATCGTCTTCCAGAAGCGCCAGCCGGCCGACCGCATCGCGTGCTTCGAGGGCGGCTTCGCCGGCCGCACGACGGCGCTCGCCGAGCTCACCGACAAGGCGGCCTACCGAGAGGGCCTGCCGCTGCGCGGCAGCGCGCTGCTCGTGCCCTTCTTCGACGCGCGGGACCCGGACTCCACGGCGCGGAGCCTCGCCGCACTCGACGCACATCTGCGTCGGTTCCCGGGCCGTATCGCGGGGATGCTCTTCGAGCTCGTGCAGGGCGAAGGCGGGATCCGGACCGCGCCGCGCGAGTTCTTCGCCGCGCTCATGCAGCGCTGCCGCGCGGCCGGGCTCGCGGTCTGGGTCGACGAGGTCCAGACGTTCGCGCGGACCGGCGAGCTCTTCGCGTTCCGCACGCTCGGGCTCGAGGAGTGGGTCGACGTCGCGACGGTCGGCAAGATCCTGCAGGGGAGCGCGGTGCTCTTCTCGCCCGCGTACGCGCCGAAGCCGGGACTGGTCGCCGGCACCTACGCGGGCGCAGCGGTGGGCATGGCGGTGGGCGCCCGCATCATCGAGCGCCTCGAATCCGAGGGCTACCTCGGGCCCGACGGCCGGATCGCCGCGCTCGGCCGGCGCATCGCGCGGCAGCTCGCGGCCCTGGCGCGCCGCTGCCCGCGCGGGGTCGCGCGCTCCGAGGGGGTTGGCGCGATGCACGCCTTCACGGCGCTCGACGGCGGCGCGGACACCGCGGCGGCCGTGCTCGAGGCAGCCCTCGAAGAGGGCCTCCTGGTCTTCACCGCCGGCGGCAGCCCCACGCGCATTCGGCTGCTTCCGCCCGTGAACGTCACCGACGAGGAGCTCGACGCCGGCTTCGCGATCCTCGAGAAGGCGCTGCGCCGCGTGGCCGAGCAACGGGGACTCCCGTGCTGATCCTCCGCCCGGTCGCCGCGGCGGACCTCGACGGGCTGGTGGCGCTCGCCGCGCAGCTCGACTCGATGAACCTGCCGAGCGACCGCGACTTCCTGGCGGGCCGCATCGAGACCTCGCTCGCCTCCTTCGCCGGCCGCTGCCGCGACTGGCGCGAGGCGGTCTACGTCTTCGTAATGGAGGACCTGACCCAGCGCCGCTGCGTCGGCACCTCGACGATCATCGCCAAGCACGGCACGCCGGAGAGCCCCCACTACTGGCTCGAGCTCTCGAGCGAAGAGCGCGACAGCGCGGACCTCGACCGCCGCTTCGTCCACACCAAGCTGCGGCTGCGCTCGTCGAGCGACGGGCCCACCGAGATCGGCGGGCTGATCCTCGACCCGCAGTACCGGCGCCATCCGGAGAAGTGCGGCAAGGCGCTCTCGATCGCGCGCTTCGCCTACATCGCGGCGCACCCGGAGTGCTTCGAGCGCGAGGTGATCGCCGAGATGCTCTCGGCCTTCGAGGCGCCCGGCAAGAACCGGCTGTGGGACGCCTTCGGCGCCAGGTTCACGGGGCTCTCGTTCCGCGAAGCCGACCGCCTGAGCGCGCGCACCAAGTCGTTCATCGCCGACCTCTTCCCGCGCGACCCGGTCTACGCGACGCTCTTCCCGCCGGCAGTGCAGGCCATGATCGGCCAGCCCAACGAGACGGCTGTCGCCGCGATCCGCATCCTCGAGCGGGTCGGCTTCCGCTACCTGATGCAGGTCGACCCCTTCGACGGCGGCCCGTACTTCGGCGCCGCGCGCGACGCCATCGCGTCGGTGCGCGAGCGGTGCGAGCTGGTGCTGCCCTGCCTGGCCGACGACGAGTGTCAGCCTTTGCACGAGCCGCTGGCGCTCCTCTCGGCGGAGGGGAGCCGGGGCTTCCGCGCGACGGTGGTGCCGCTCGATGACGAGGGCTGGCCGTGCGTCCCGAAGGCGTGCCGCGAGGCGCTCGGCGTGGCCGCCGGCGACCGCGTGGCCGTGACCCCGCTGCCCTGAGGAGCCCCGTGCCCGAGTTCCTTCACAGCCGCTCGCCCGCAGATCCCCGCGACGAGGTCGGCCGCTTCCCGGTGGCCGACGCGCGCGCCGTCGACGACGCGGTCGCGCGGGCGCGCGCGGCCTTCCCGGCGTGGCGGGACGCCGGCCTCGAGGCGCGCGCCGCGCTGCTGCGCCGCTTCGCCGCGCTGGCGCGCGACCGCGCCGAGGACCTCGCGCGGCTCCTCGCCCGCGAGGTCGGCAAGGCGCTCTGGGACGCGCGCGCGGAGGCGGCGCTCCTCGCGGCGAAGGTCGACGCCACGCTCGCCGAGGGCATGCGCTTCGTAGCGGGCTTCGAGGCGGGACCGGGCGCCCGAGCGAGCTTCCACCCGCGCGGTGTCCTCGCCGTGCTCGGGCCCTTCAACTTCCCGGCGCACCTGCCGAACGGCCACCTGGTCCCCGCGCTCGCGACCGGCAACAGCGCGGTGCTCAAGCCGAGCG
>Ga0335082_10005959_pt1 | contig 13306 bp, 16 predicted proteins | sample Lox_Sample_41_FD_206718 | JGI IMG/M metagenome (GOLD analysis project Ga0335082, IMG submission 206718) | Soil microbial communities from Loxahatchee National Wildlife Refuge, Florida, United States - Lox_Sample_4.1 | ecosystem: Environmental > Terrestrial > Soil > Wetlands | place: USA... | reverse complement strand
GAAGGTCGGCACCATCGAGGGTACCCACCTGATTCGGCTCAATTCGCCGATCGGCGATCTGGGCGGCCGGCTGGTGCTGGTGAAGGAGGTGCAACGCGACCCGGTGAGCCGCGCCCTGTTGCATACCGATCTCTACGAGGTCGATGTGACGGCGAAGCTCAAGCTGCGCGTCCCGCTGCACTTCGTCGGCCGCGCCGAGGGGGTGGAGCTCGGTGGCATCCTGCAGCCGGTACGCCGCGAGATCGAGGTGCTGTGTCTGCCGACCGAGATCCCCGACTTCATCGAGATCGATGTGACCCACCTCGGCATCCACGACGCGCTCCACATCTCCGACGTCAAGCCCCCGCCGGGGCTCGAGATCCCCTACGATACCGACGAGACACTGGTGACGGTGTTGCCGCCGGTGGTGGAAGAGGTGAAGGTAGCTGCTGAGGCAGAGCCGGTTGAGGGTGCGGCGCCTGCCGCACCGGCCGAGGCGGCGAAGCCGGAGGCTGCGCCCAAGGCGGCGTCCTGACCGGCGTGCATGTGGATCGTCGTGGGGCTTGGTAACCCGGGCGCCGAGTATGCGCACACGCGTCACAACATCGGCTTCATGGTCGTCGAGACACTCGCTCGGCGCTGGGGCGTCGCGTTGCGCGGCGCCAAGGATGCTCTACGGACCGGCCGCGGCCACGTCGCCGGGCGACCGGTGATCCTGGTGGAACCACAGACGTTCATGAACCGCAGCGGCGAGTCGTTGGCGCACCTACCGCTCGACGCCGACGACGCGGTCGTCGTAGTGCACGATGATCTCGATCTGCCGGCCGGCCAGCTCCGGGTGCGGCCGCGGGGCGGCAGCGGCGGGCATCGCGGCGTGGCGTCGATCGTCGAGTGCTGTGGCGGCGAGGTGGCGCGCGTACGGGTCGGCATCGGCCGTCCGCCCGAGGGGTGCGACGCCGCCGACTACGTCCTGGCACCGGTGGTCGGGGCCGATCTCGCGGCGTTGCAGGCGGGCGTGGAACGCGCCGGCGACGCCGTCGAGTGTCTAGTCACTGACGGCGTGGACGCCGCGATGAGCCGCTTCAACGCCCGGACAGCTCAAGAGAAGGAATGACGATGGCGAAGGAGAGCTCGATGCGACGGTATGAAACGCTGATGGTGCTGCATCCGGACCTGCCGGAGGCGCAGGTTCGCGAGACGATCGACCGGGCCCGACGCTTGATCAGCGAAGCGGGCGGCGACGTGCACGGCATGCAGGAGTGGGGGATGCGTGAGCTCGCGTACCCGATCCGCAAGCTCACCCGCGGCTACTATGTGCTAGCGGAGTACACCGCCACCGCGGAGGTCGTGCGCGAGCTCGAGCGGACGATGAAGATTGCCGACGAAATCCTGCGCTTCGTGTCGGTCGCAGCCGTGACGGCGAAGGTACAGGAACGACCCGCCAAGGCGCTGCGCAAGGCCGGGCCCGCCGAGGGCAAGGCCGCAGACGCCGGCGCAGCGACGGAGTGAGGAGACCCAGCGACAATGGCCGATCGACGGAAGCAACAGAGCAGCAACGGCGGCACTGGACGTGATGAACGAGGCGGGGGCTTTCGGCGCCGCCCCGGTCGCCGCAAGGTGTGCCGGTTCTGCGCCGACAAGGACTCTCGCATCGACTACAAGGACGCCCGTGGCTTGGGCAACTACCTGACGGAACGCGGCAAGATCATCCCGAGCCGGATCACCGGGACGTGCTCGCGCCATCAGCGCCAGCTCACCACAGCGATCAAGCGCGCCCGCACGGTCGCGCTTCTGCCCTACACGGTGACGGCGGTCTGAACATGACGCACGCCCGCGCAATCGTCAGCGGCGCGGTATGCGCGATCGGGCTCTGCGTGGGCGGGCTGGCCGGCCCGCCCGGCGCCGCCCTCGCGTTGCTCGCCGTTCCGCTCCCGGCGCTGGTGGTGGGCGGGGTGGCGGGGGTCGTTCACGCCGCCGCGTCGTCCCTGGTCGCCGGCAGCGTGCTCGGCGGGCTGCTCGGGTGGCCGGTCGGTGTTGCGTTCCTGCTGCTCGCCGGCGGTCCGGGCGTCCTTGCCGTGTTGATGCTGCGCCGCGCCTGGCGGATCGAGCACGTGCTCGTCGCGGCCGTGGCTGCCATGCTCGCGGGTATCGCGACGCTGGCGGTGTTGTTCGCGCCGGCGGCCGGGTCGTGGAGCGCGTCGCTCACCGATGCGTGGCGCGCCAGCTTCGACGGGGCGCTGGCCATGTACCGCGATCTGGGCATGTCCGCCGAGCAGATCGAGGAGCTCGCGAGCCAGCGTGAACAGCTCGCGCAATCGGCATTGCACTGTCTGCCGGCGCTGTTGGTGGGCGGTGCGTCGGTCCTGTGGCTCGCGAACCTGCGGGTCTCGGCGCGCTGGGCGGCCTGGCCGCAGCTGCACGGGCTGTCGCGGTGGCGCGCGCCCGAGCTGATGGTCTGGCTGCTCATCGCCTCCGGCTTCGCGCTGTTCGCCCCGCACCCGACCGTTGCGATCGCGGCGGGCAATGTGTTCGCCATCGTGCTGGCCTGCTACTTCGCGCAGGGACTGGCGATCGTCAGTTACTTCTTCCAGCGTTTTGGGCTTCCGCGCGGACTGCGCGTGGCCACCTACGTCGTGATCGCCCTGCAGCAGGTGGCGGCGGCGCTCGTGGTGGCGCTCGGGGTCTTCGACTTATGGGGCGATTTCCGCCAACTCACGACCCGTGCAGCCGACGCCGCCGTCGGCTCGGATACGGACTGATCGACTGAGGACGACATCATGGAAGTGATTCTGCGTGAGGACGTTCCGCACTTGGGCACCATTGGCGACATCGTCAAGGTGCGAGCGGGGTACGCCCGCAATTATCTGCTCCCGCGCGGGCTGGCGACCGTGGCCGACAAGCGCAACCTGCGCGCGCTCGAGCACGAGCGGCGGCTGGTCGAAGAGAAGCGGCGCCGAGCGCGCAGCGCGGCCGAGGGCTTGGCCGCGCAGCTCGCAGCGGCGCGCATCGTGATCACCGCGCGCGCCGGCGAGGAGGGCAAGCTGTTCGGATCAGTCACCAACATCGACATCGAGCGCGCCCTGGCAGAGCAGGGCCTCGTGGTCGAACGGCGGCGCATCCGTCTCGACGATCCGATCAAGACGCTCGGCGAGCACAAGGTCCCGATCACGCTGACGGCTGGCGTCCCCTGCGAGCTCACCGTCATCGTCGCCGCCGTTGAAGCCGCTGAGGAGCCGTCGTAGTCGGGTGCCGCGACCGATGGTGAGGACGCTCGGATCGCCCATGCGCCACATGGTCCTGCTCGTGGTCGCTCTGCTGGGCCTCGGCGCCCCGGCGGCCGCGGAGTTGTGCTGCGGGGACTGCAACGGCGATGGAACGGTGACCATCGACGAGCTGGTCAGCGCGGTGAACGGCGCGCTCGGCCAGTGCGTCCCCGTCGGGACACCGACCGCCAGGCCGCGGTTCATCGACAACGGCGACGGAACGGTCTCCGACCTGCAGACGCAGTTGATGTGGGAAAAGAAGGACGACGCGGGCGGCGTGCACGACAAGGACAACACCTACACGTGGTCCGGGAACCAGGGGTCGCCGCAGCCGTTCGGTACGCTCTTCACCGTGTTCATCGTCCAGCTCAACCACTGCGGAGCGGATCCGACCACCGGGTTCGCTGGCCATTGCAACTGGCGACTCCCGAGCGACGACGAGCTGCAGACGCTGTATCAGAGTCGACCCGACCCCGGGCAGCCGTGGCCGTTCGACAGCGACTGCGCTCCCGATTGCGTGCTGGAATCCTGTAGCTGCACGGCCGACGAGCAGTACTGGACGGGGACCAACGCCCCCGGTGACGACAAGAGTGCGCAGGCCGTCAGCCCAGCCGGCGACATCTCCGCGGTCGGCAAGGGCGAGAGCCTCGCCGCGCGCGCCGTCCGCCATCTGCCGTGAAACCGCGCGCCGGTGGCGCCGCGCCGCGCGTGCGTGGGGCGTGAGACGGGCGCCGTGCGCTCCGCTCCTGCGTGTGCTCGGGCGGCGCCAGTCAGTATCGGCCGCCGAGCTTCGAGTGGTCCCAGCTGGAGACGCGCCGCGGCGTGATCTTCAGCGCCACGCGCTTGCTCGCCTGCCAGCGTATGACGTCGTCGGCCCCGGCGGCGTCCGGGAAGGCCCCCGACATCTTCTCGTGGACGCGGCGCAGCACCTGGTAGACTGCCTCGGCATCGTCGACGACCTCGGCATCGCCGCGGATCAGCACGCCCTTCAGCGTTTCGTAGGTCTGGCCCGATTCGATGTGCAGGGCAACCTTGCGGTCGCGTCGAGCGTTGACGGCCTTCTGCGCCTTGCGATAGGTCGTCATCCACACCGTGCCGTCGTCGTCGGTGACGAACCACATGGCCACCGCGTGAGGGTAGCCGTGCGGGCCGTTGGTACAGAGCGTCAGCGTTCGTGCCGTGGTGATGTATGCCCTCCGCTCGTCGGGGGTCAGGGCGATCGCGCTGCGTTGCGTCATCGGAACAGCTCCTCGCTGGGCGCGCGACCGTACCGGAGGCCTGCCGCACTGTAAAGCCAGCCTCCCATGGCACGCGTCACGCCGACCGGCTATCTCTGGTGACAGAGCATTCGACGCGCGCCGTGGGTCGCGGGCACGCGGGACATCGTCGGACTGGCTCCGCCCCAGGTGGGCGCGGGCGCCGTCTCGGGAGGGACATCATGAGCGCAACCTTCCGCATCGAACGGGACAGCATGGGCGAGATGCAGGTACCGAGCGACGCGTACTACGCCGCGCAGACGGCGCGCGCGGTCGCCAACTTTCCGATCTCGGGTCACCGCCTCCCCCGCCGCTTCATCGCCGGCTTGGGCCTGGTCAAGGCGGCGGCGGCGCGAGCGAACGTGGCACTCGGGCTGTTGCCGCCGGAGCGCGCGGCCGCGATCGAGCGCGCCGCCCTCGAGGTCGCCGAAGGGCGCTTCGACGACCAGTTCGTCGTCGACGTGTTTCAGACCGGCTCGGGAACGTCGACCAACATGAACGCCAACGAGGTGATCGCGAACCGCGCCATCGAGCTGCTCGGCGGCGCGCGCGGCGACCACGCGGTGGTCCACCCAAACGATGACGTGAACCTCGGGCAGAGCACCAACGACGTCTTCCCCACCGCGCTCCATGTCGCGGCGCTCATCGGCGTGGAAACCCACCTGCTCCCGGCGATGCGCCGGCTGGCCGACGCCCTCGCGCGGCAGGCGCGGTCGTTCGCCGATGTCGTCAAGGCCGGGCGCACGCATCTCCAGGACGCCGTACCGATCACGCTCGGGCAGGAGTTCAGCGGCTACGAGAGCGTCCTCCGCCACGACATCGCGCGCGTGGAACAGACTCGCGCGCACCTCTCCGAGCTCGCCATCGGGGGCACCGCCGTGGGCACCGGGCTCAACGCGCCGCCCGACTTCGCGGCCCGGGTGGTCGCCGAGCTGCGCGTCCTGACGCACCAGATGTTCCGCCGCGCCGACAACCCGTTCGAGGCGATGCAGAACCGCGATGCCGCCGTCGAGCTGTCGGGCGCCTTGAAGGTCGTAGCCGTGGGGCTGATGAAGATCGCCAACGACCTGCGCCTCCTGACCTCCGGGCCGCGTACGGGCTTATGCGAAATCACGCTGCCGGCAACGCAACCGGGCTCCAGCATCATGCCCGGCAAGGTCAACCCGGTGATCCCGGAGGCGGTCGCCATGGTGGCGGCGCAGGTGATCGGCCTCGACGGCGCGATCGCCGTCGCCGGGCTGAGCGGTTCCCTCGAGCTCAACGTAATGATGCCGCTGATCGCCTACGACCTGCTGGAGTGTATCGAGATCCTCGGCAACGCGTGCGGCGTCCTCGCGGACAAGTGCGTCGACGGGATCACCGCCGATCGCGACCGCTGCCGGGAATACGCCGAGCGATCGGCGGCGGTGGTCACCGCGCTGGCACCGGTGATCGGGTACGACGCCGCTGCCAAGATCTTCAAGGACTCGCTCGACCGCGACGTGCCGATTCGGCAGGCCATCCGCGATGCCGGGGTGGTCGCTGCCGATCAGCTCGACGCCCTGCTCGATCTCACCGCGCTCACGCGCGGCGGCCGTGCCTGAGACGGGCGCGCGCTGCTTGCCGACGGCGCCGCGGGTTCGCCGCGCCGTCAGCCCCCGATGGCGTAGAGCGCGCCGCCGTCGTTGACTAGGCAGGCGTCCTGCACGCCGTCGTGGTTCTTGTCCACGTTCGGGCACTCGTCGGGGTTTCCCAGGCGGGAGCCTTGACGGCCGATGTAGACGGTGCCGTCTGCCGCGATCGCTGGCGACGAGGCGCCGATCGCGTGCTCGGCGTCGAAGGTCCAGAGCAGCGTGGGCTGGCTGCCGCCGTCGTCGAGGACGGCGTACACGAGACCCCCGACTGCGACAGGGCCACCAGTGGGATCGGCGGTCCCCAGGATGTCGGCGGCGAACACGATCACGTCGTCGGCGCCGCCGGTGGCGACCGCCGGCGAGGAGGTGATCGGTCCGTCGGCCTGAAAGGTCCAACGAACCTCGCCGCTGTCGCGATCGAGCGCATACACGGTCCCGCCGAGATCGGCGACGTAGAGCGTCGGGACGGGGGCGGTATCGCGCCCCAGCGCGGGCGAGGCGGTGATGCCCGAGGTGGCGGCGAACGAGAAGCCGGTCACCACATGACCGTTCGTGACGTCACCCGCGAACACGTGGCCGGACGCGTCGGCGATGTAGAAGAGGTTGGTCGACGTGTCGATCAGCACCGCGGCGTCGACGTTCGCCGAGGCGAAGAACGACCAGAACTGGCGCCCTTTGATATTGAAAGACCGCACCTGGCCGTTGATCCCACCGGCGATGACGATGGGCGTCACCTCGGTCGTGTTCGGCGCCTGCGTGATGGCGGCGGTCGACTCGGTCGCCGGGAAGGTGAGCGAGAAGCGCGACACCCCGTTTGGACAGACGGCGCTGATCTGCGCGGATTGGGTGCCGATGAAGACGGTTCCGTCGCCGTTCCAGATGTTCGGCGAGGCGGAGATGAAGCCGAGCAGCGAGGCGGTGTTCTTGACCGCCCCGTCGGGAAAGAACTGGGTGAGGGTGGAATTGCTGGGTACGAACAGTGTGCCGTCGGCGCCCAGCAACGGCGAGCCGGCGATGGCGTTCTGCACCTGGATCTCATTCGGGAGCGCCACCGGTCGGCCGCTGTAGTCGACGATGTAGACGTTGCCGTCCGACGACGCGACGAAGATGCTCTGCGGGCCGAGGATCGGCGTCGTCGATACCGATCCGATCACGACGCACAATTCTCCGACCGGGCACTCGGCGTCGACGATACAGGTCCGGGTGCTGGTGACGCTGCAATGCCCGCTGAACACCACCTGGCCGTTCCCGGTGCTGTTCGTGAGGTCGACGTTGGCGCGGCCGCTGTTGGCCGGGTCGGCGCGGAACGACGGCCAGGTCGTTGCCGCCAGCTGCGTCCCCCCGTTGAGATTGCACGAGGCCTTGTTGCCGCTGTTGCAGGCCACCAGGGACACGGCCGCCGCAACCACGAGCAGGGGTGCCCGACGCCTCATTTGATCACGTAGAGACCGCTATCGGTGGTGACGTAGATTGTGCTGTTCTTGCCGATGATCGGCGACGAACGGATCGGGCTTCCGTTGCCGACGTTGATGCATCCGGCCACCCACCCGGCGGTCGACGGGGTGAGGTTCTGCCCCGGTGTGAAGTTGTCCAGCGCGCGCGCACAGACCCGCCCGTCACTGGTGCCCAGGACGACGAAGAGGTCGGTGCTGATGATGGGCGACGCGCTGGGCTCCGCCGGCATGCCGGCTACGTCGACGATGCCCGGTGTGACCAGGCAGTCGCCGTTGTCCGGTAGGCAGCTGTTCTGGGTGCATGTCTTGCCTGATACCGAGCAGCGGTTGTTGCTGCTGTTACACACCCCGCCGTTTGGGAGACAGCTGTCCGTGCGGCAATCTTGGCTTGGGTCGTTCGTGCAGCGCTGGACCTGGACGACCGTGCCGTCGAGGTCGCGCACGCCATACGCGGTGCCGTTGACGTCGACGACGTAGACGATGGTATCGAAGACGTTGGCGGATTGCTGGTTGAAGTTCTGCGCCAGGAAGACGGGCGATCCGCTGACCGGACTCTGCGGGGTGTACACCCACTTCCGGGTGCCGTTCGGGTTGTACGCGAACAACGACCCGCCAGAACCGATCGCATAGATGCTCGTCCCTACCGCGGGGGAAGGCTGCAGAGCGGCGGCGGGTGGGACCCCGATTCCCACCTGCCAGCTCAGACGGCCGGCGTAGTTGATGGCCGAGAGCAGGCCGTCCGGCGTGGCGAGGAAGATCGTGTTGTTCGCGTTGACCGCCGGCGTGCTGGTAATCGGCCCGCTCGGCTCGCCGGCCGGAAAGCTCCACCGTACCGAGCCGTCGCTGTTCAGGGCGACCAGCCGTCCGTCGCTGCCCGCGGCGTAGGCGGTGAGGAGCGACAGGTCGCCGGACACCGTATCGATGAGGGTGGGCGCCGATGACGAGATACTGAAGGTCGGTCCCGCATCGGCGGGACGCACGTACCAGGTGCACGTCACGTCGTTGCCGTCCTGGTGGATGGTGAACAACGTTCCCGGCTGGCCGTTCGTGGAATCGCTGCCGAACACGATTGTATTCCCCGGAGTCACCGTGGGCGCCGCCGAGACGGAGCCAACCGGGACCGGGGCCATCCCCGGCAACTCGCACTGGTCGAACGTCCACCGCAAGTTGCCCTCCGGATCGACTGACGTGAGGCCGTTGGCCGTGCCGACGATGATGTTGTTGTCTTGGTCGATGGTGGGGGTGGAGAGCGTCACGCCTGCTGACAGGCTGGTGAGGAACGTCACGGTTCCGGTGTTGCGGTCGACGGTGCCGCTGGCGGCGGCGTTCGTGTTGTCATGACGGAAACTGCCCCAAGGCAAACTGGGGACCGGTGGGGAGCTGCTCGACCCGCCACTGGAGCATGCTGCGAGCACGACGGCGAGGCCGAGCGCGAGTCGAGAACGCATTCCCGCCGCCCTTGTCATAGACGTTCGCAAAACTCAATCGATCCTGTGCGTTACGGACGCTGTGCCAGCATGCGGGCGAGAAAGGCGGGGCCGCTCTCTGTTTCGCGCCGTCCCTCATCATACGACAGGATCGCGAAGTCATCGAAGCGCGAGCGCAACTCACCGCGGTCGAGCAGAAAAGCCGGGTTCCTGGGGTGGCCGAGCTGGCGTTGGTCGGCGATGAAGGTCTCGAACACGAGCACTCCGCCACGGCGCAATGCGGTCTTGAGCGGGTTGAACAGGGTGCGTTGCAGGAAGCGGATGTTGACCACGACGTCGTAGCGCTCACGCGGCAGGGGGTAGTGCTCCAGGTCGGCTTGCAGCGCGGTGATCGGTACGCGCTCATGCCCTGCGATGCCGAGCAGGCGCGCAAGTCCCGCGTGGGCGAAGTCGATCGCTTCGACCGCCCAGCCGTGGCGCGCCAGATGGAGGGCATGACGGCCGTCGCCACAGGCGACATCGAGGGCCCGGCCGGGTGGGAGACGCCGCATGTGTTCGACGAGAAACTGCGACGGCGCACGGATTGCGTCCTCGGTCCGCGCGCCATAGCGCGTCTCCCACTCGCCCCGGCTACTCATGGACGCCACTCGGGCCTGCCGAGACCCCGCGCCGAATCCGCACGAACACCCTGTCCATTCGCGAAGCCCACGGTTCGGAGTCGGCGCGCGAGGCTCACCGATCCGCGGCGCGCGCGAGCACCACCACGTCGACCTGCCGTGCCCCGGCGCGCCGTAGCGTCTTGGCGCACTCGTCGACGGTCGCGCCGGTGGTCATCACGTCGTCGACCAAGAGGATCGTTCGATCCTGCACCGCCGTCGCATCGCGCACCGCAAAAGCGCCCGCGATGTTCCGCCGTCGCTCGTCCTCGCCCAAGCCGACCTGTGGCGGGGTTGCCCGGCGGCGCTGCAGGGTCATGCGGTCGATCGGGCGACGGTGGCGGACGGCGAGGGCGTGCGACAACACGGCGGCTTGATTGAAGCCGCGCCACCGGAGGCGTTCGAGATCGAGCGGAACCGGAATCAGCAGGTCGTGATCGACAGGAAGTGGGCAGTGGTCGGCGAGGTAGCCCCCGAGCACCGGCGCCAGCGTGACGTCGCGCCCGTACTTGCACCGGTGCAGGACCTCGATCAGCGGGCTGCGCCGGTCGCGGTGATACACCGCGCAAGCCCGCGCGCGCGCGAAGTGCGGGGCGCGCGCGAAGCAGCGGCTGCAGCGATGGTCGGGTCCGCTGCCGGCGAAGCTCTCGCCGCAGATCGAGCAGAGTGGCGATTCAGCCGGCGCGACCGCGGCGTCACAGGCGCCGCAGAGGGCAACCCGCTCGTTGCGCCGAGCACAGGCAGGGCAGCGGGGCGGGAAGAGGAAGTCGAGGCCCCACGCAATCGCCCGCATGAGCCGATGCTAGGAGAGGTGACGGGGCGGCGCAACTTTCCCCGGCCGCGGCCGGGCGCTATCGTCGGGTCATGCGCTGCCGTTTGTGTGGCGAGCCGGCCGGGTGGTGGCGCCGCCGCTGCGCCGCCTGCCGCCGGCTTTGGGAGGCCTGGCTCCAGCATCGTCAGGCCGGCATGCGGCGTTTTCTCGCCGCCCTGCAGGCGACCGGGGCGAGCCCGCGCGAGATCGAACGCTTTCTCAGCGTCGAGCCGGTGCGAGGAGGCGGCACCATCCGTGATCTGATGGCGGCGGAGATGAGCAATCAACTTCTGACCGCGCTCGGCCAGCACCCGACGCAGAGCGGGACCGACGCCAAGCGGCTGCGGGAGCGGGGCACATGGCGTGGGTACGATCGGCGTCCAACCGACTGAAACGGCTTTGACTGGGTGCCAAACGCGGTTTACTATGACGGCGAAGATTTGGACGGTGATCGATGCTGAAGCGGTTCATCATCGGTTTCGTGCTCGGCTGGGGTTCGATGTACTGGTACATCCACCACGCTGAGGAGACCCTCGACAACGCCAACCGGTGGATGCAGCGCTCCGCGTCTCAGTACCGCGACGACAAGATCCACCAAGCGGTCGACGAGGCGACCGGCAAGAAGCCCTGAGCGCGTCCAATCCCGTCGAGAGAGGTCGCCCATGGATCTGCCGGTGATGCGGCGGCTCAAAAAGGAGCTCGAGGAGCTCCGCTACGAGCTGAAGACCAAGCTCCCCAAGGAGCTCGAAGTCGCGCGCGCCCACGGCGACCTGCGCGAGAACGCCGAGTACGAGGCGTGCAAGGAGCGGCAGGGGTACTTGAACGCGCGGATTGGGCAGCTCGAGCAGCGGATCCGCGATCTGTCGTTGTATTCGGTCCACTCGATTCCGCGCGACGCGGTCGGCTACGGCAGCCGCGTGACCCTGGAGAACGGCGAGGACGGCGCGGAAGAGAAGTACGAGATCGTCTTCCCGGAAGAAGTCGATCCGGCGGCGGGGCTCATTTCGATCAGCTCGCCCCTCGGGCGGGCGCTGCTGAACAAGGAAGTCGGCGCCGAAATCGAGGTCGCCACGCCGAAGGGCAAACGCAGCTTCCAAATCATCGAGCTGCTGACGATCCACGACCGTAAAGATCTGAACGTTTCGTAGCGGAGCCGCCCTCGGCGGGCCGCTTGCGACCCCAGAGCCTCCGTTTGTTAGCGGTGTTGGCCGGCTTCGCACCGGTTTCCAGCCGTTGCGGCAGCGGTGTGCTCCGCCCACGGCCTTGCGGCCGATCTTGGCCGTGTGCTAAATCTTCTTTGTCATTTTTCGGCCGCAAAGTAGTGGGCCGTCGGCCCACTTTTCTATTTCAAGATGGACAGTTCGGTGGTGGGGCGGGTCTGGCAGATCGCGGAGCCGCTCGTCACGGAATATGGCATGGAGATCGTCGACATCGATTATCGGCGCGAAGGGCGGGGCAACGTCCTCCGCTTCTACCTCGATCGCGAGGGGGGTGGGGTGACGATCGATGAGCTGACCGCCATGAGCCGCCGCTTGGGCGACCTCGTCGAGGTTCATGACGTAGTACCCAGCCGCTACCTGCTCGAAGTCTCGTCCCCCGGGATCAACCGCCGGTTGCGCCAGCCGAGCCACTTTCGCCGCTACCTCGGCGAGCGGGTGCGGGTCCGCACCGTCGAGCGCAGCGCCGGGCGGCGCGAGTTCGTCGGCGCGCTGCGCGCTGTCGAGGAGGGTGGCGTGGTGATCGCCGGTGCCGATGGCGACCGGTTCATTCCGTTCGAGAACATCGCCCAGGCGAACTACGAGCACGACTTTGCCGCGAAGCCGATGGGGCGGCCGAAACACGCCGAGCCGAGGTGACGAATGCAGCAAGAGTTGGCCCGAGTCATCGAACAGGTCAGCAAGGAGAAGGGCATCGATCGGTCGATCGTGGTCCAGGCGGTGGAGAACGCGATGCTGTCGGCGGCCAAGAAGGTCATCGGCGGCGACATGCGCATCGAGGCGCAGTACAATCCGGAGATCGGCGAAGTCGAGCTGTTCAAGATCCTGACGGTGGTGGAACAGGTCTCGAACCCGGAGCTGGAGATCGCGCTCACCGCGGCGCGGCAGAACCTCGACCCCGAGGCCCAACTCGGCGACGAACTGCTCGAGAAGCTCGCCCAGTCGTACGGGCGCATCGCGGCGCAAGCGGCCAAGCAGAACCTCATTCAACGCCTGCGCGACGCCGAGCGCGACATCATCTACAACGAGTTCAAGGACCGCAAGGGTGAGCTCACGCACTCTGGAATCGTGCAGCGGTTCGAGAAGAAGAACATCATCGTCAACCTCGGCCGCACGGACGCGATCCTGCCGGAGAAGGAGCAGATCCCGCGCGAGCGCTACCGGCAGGGCGACCGCATCCGCGCCTTCATCCTCGACGTCGAGATGGCCGGCAAGGGGCCACAGATCGTGCTGTCGCGCACGCATCCCGGCTTCCTGATCAAGCTGTTCGAGCAGGAGGTCCCGGAGATCTACGAAGGGATCGTCGAGGTGAAGGGCGCCGCACGCGAGCCGGGTGGACGGGCCAAGATTGCCGTCGTTTCACACGACCAGGACGTCGATCCGGTCGGCGCGTGCGTCGGCATGAAGGGCACCCGCGTGCAGAGCGTCGTACAGGAGCTGCGCGGCGAGAAGATCGACATCGTGCACTGGACGCCCGACCCGGCCGAGTTCGTCGTCCGCGCCATGGCGCCGGCGCGCGTGGCCAAGATCGTGATGGACGAGGACGCGCACTCCATGGAGGTCGTGACGCCGGACGACCAGCTGTCGCTCGCCATCGGCAAGAAGGGGCAGAACGTCCGCTTGGCGTCAC
>Ga0335082_10005956_pt1 | contig 13313 bp, 5 predicted proteins | sample Lox_Sample_41_FD_206718 | JGI IMG/M metagenome (GOLD analysis project Ga0335082, IMG submission 206718) | Soil microbial communities from Loxahatchee National Wildlife Refuge, Florida, United States - Lox_Sample_4.1 | ecosystem: Environmental > Terrestrial > Soil > Wetlands | place: USA: Florida... | reverse complement strand
CGGCGACACGTCCTACGGGTCCGGGCGTGCTATGTGGAACGCCGGCGGCCCGGTCCGCAACCCGGCTCCCGGCCCGGTATTCCGGCAGAGGCCGGTCCCGGTCCGGTACGTGCTGCCGCCGTGGCAGCCCCGCGCCGGCCGGATCGGGTCCGCCCCGGGCGGGCCAGTCATCAACCCGCGCCGCGGCCCGCCCGTCTACGCCCCTCAGGGGCCCGTCCAGGCGAAACGCCCGCTTCTTCCCCGCGCGGGGAAGGGCACGGTCTCAAACCGTCCCGGCGGGCCAGTCCGCAACCCGTCACCGGGCCCGGCGTTCGCCCCTGCCGTGCAGGCGGTCCGCGCCCGGCTGCCCCGCCAGCCATTCCTGCGCGGACGCGCATCGGGCAGTCCCGGCGTCCCTGTCATCTCCCCGGTTGTCACCGGGCCGCCGTTCCGGCAGGCCACCCAGCCTGCGCGTGCCCGGATCCCGCAGAACGGCCCCCGCGGACGCGCCGCCGCTAACCCTGCCGCGCCGGTCCGCAACCCGAACGTCATCGCCGTCTCCGGCTCGATGCCGGGCCCGGTCCGCGCGTCCCTGTCCGTCCCCGCCCGTGGCCGTGCCGCTGTCCGGCCCTACACGGCACCCGCCCAGCCGTCCGCCGGCCCGCCGTTCCGGCAGGCCGCCTCCCCGGCCCGCGCCCGGATCCCCGGGGCTTCCCTCAAGGGCCGCGCAGCGTCCAACCCTGGCGGCCCGGTCCGCAACCCGCACGCAGGGCCGGCGTTCCGGCAGGCCGCCCAGCCGTCCAGGGCGCGGGTCACCGCGCCGCTGCGCGGGCGCATCACCTCCGGCCAGGGTGCCCCCGTCACGACGCCGCCCCCGGTCACCACCGGCCCCCCGGTCTACGGGCAGGCTCAGGGTGCCGCCGCGGTCCGGTGGGCCGGACGCGGACGCGCAGGCTCGGGTGCCTCGTCGCTGATCCGCAACCCGTCCCAGGGGCCCGTATTCACGCAGGCCACGTGGGCGCTGCGGGCTAGGCTCCCATATTTCCCGCCCCCTAGGGGCCGGGTCGCGTCGAGTTTCACCGCCCAGGCTGCCCCGGTCCCGAATGCCGTCGCGGTAACCGGGGCGATCGGCGCCGCGGTCCGCGCGGCCCTGCCCGTCGTCCTGCGCGGCAAGGTCATCACGCGGCCCGGCACGCCCGTCCGGAACCCGTCCGCGGGTCCCGCCTTCCGGCTGGCTGTCCAGCCTGCCCGGATCCACCCGGTCCTGCCTCCGCGCGGACGCACCGCGGGGAACCCTGGCGGCCCGGTCCGCAACCCGGCGCCCCCCGGGTCCGGCCCGGTGTTCCGGCCGTTCACGCAGGCGGTCCGTGCCCGGCTGCCGTTCCCGCCGCCGAAAGGCCGGGTCGCTTCCAGTCCGGGTACGCCGCCGCCGCCGTCCGGGCCCCCGCTGTCCGGCGGGCAGCCTGCGGGCATCCGGGTCATTTTCCTGGCGACTGGCCGGGCCCAGTCGACGCCGGCCGCCGTGCGGGTGTCAAACCCGCAGTCGGGGCCGGTTTTCCGGCAGGCTGTCCAGCCCGCGCAGGCGAAACGCCCGCTCCCGCCCAGGGGTCGGGCCTCCGGCAGCCCTGGCGGGCCGGTGCAGAACCCGGTCCCGGGTATCGTCGGGCCGCCGTTCTACCCGTTCCGGCAAGCCGTCCACATCCGGTTCACCCTCCCCCCGAGAGGCCGGACCGAAGGCAACCCCGGTGCCCTGGTGCGGAACCCGCACCAGGGCGGCGCGTTCCCCGCATGGCATCGGCCCGTCCAGGCCCGGCAGCCGCTCCCGCCCCGGGGGCGCGTCTCCGGGAACCCTGGCGGCCCGCTGCAGAACCCCCCGGCTCTCGGCCCGGCTATCCCGCAACGCGGCCAGCCGGTCCACGCCAGGTTCCCGCTCCCGCCACGAGGCAGGACAGCCGGCAGTCCCGGTGCCCCGCTCATCACGCAGGGTCCGGCGTTCCGGCAGTTCACCCAGCCGGTACAGGCGCGGCACCCGCTACCCCCGCGGGGCCGCACCGGTTCCAACCCGGGCGGGCCGCTGCAGAACCCGCCGCCGTTCGTCCCGCCGTTCGTCCCGCCGTCGCACCCGGCCCGCATCAGGCCGGCGCTGCCACCCCGGGGCCGGGTCACGGCAAACCCCGGCGGGCCAGTCCGCAACCCGTCGCCGGGGCCGGTATTCCGGCAGGCTGTCCGCCCCGCCAGGGCGGTTATCCCACAGAACGCCCCGCGGGGCCGCACCGGTTCCAACCCGGGCGGCCCGGTCGAGAATATCCCGTTCGCCACCCTGCTGTTCCGGCTCGGTTCCCCGTACTTCCAGTGGGCCACAGGGACACCGGAATTCGACTGGGCGGCAGAGACCCCCGTGACATCGGGCTGACCGCTGGAGGGGTGTGGGGTTCGACGCGATCGGCATGTCGCAGCTGTCCACCCAGTACGTGTTCATCCCCGTCCAGGCCACCCGGTCCGGCGTCGCGTACAACCCGACCGGTGACAGCGTTCAGTTCGCTTTCATGCCGCAAGCCACCCAGTCGCCTCAGGTCTCCGACTGGGTGGCTGCGTCATGGGACACCAACACGACCAGCGTCCTGTACCCGTACTCGGCGAAATGCCTGGTCGGCCCGGCCGGGACGGTCACGCTGGGACTCGGGTCGTACTACATGTACCTGAAGATCACCGACAACCCTGAGATCCCGGTGCTGCTCGGCGGCATCCTCCAGATCACCACCTGAACGGGGGCCGCACGTGCCGGGGATCAGCCTCGTCTCCCAGGGCACCATCGCCGCCAGCGGCTCCCCCGCGTTCGGCGCGGCCACCACGGCGGGGAACCTGCTGGTCGCCTGGGTGGGCTCGAACGGCAGCGGCGCGTCATTCACCACCACTACCGCAGCGTCCGGCTGGTCGGCTGCCGCCCACGGCGGGACCTCATTCGGCTGGTCCTCAGTGTGGTACAAGCCGAACTGCGGCGCAGCCGAGACCGCCCCCGTCTTCACCGACCCGAACGGGTCGGTCGCGTACTCCCAGCTCGCCGAGTACAGCGGCGCAGCCCTGTCTTCCCCGGTCGACCAGTCGGGCGGCGTGATCACCGGGCCGGGAATGGCGGCGTGGGAAGCCATCCTGTCCCCGGATACCGAACCCGGGGACCTGGTGTGTGCGGCGGGTTTCTGGAACGGATCGAACAGCGGCGGCACCATCACGGTCACCCAGTTCACTGATTCCGCCGGGGCGGCTATCACCCCGCACTTGACCCAGGCCAGCAGTGGCGGCCTCTACCTGGCCTCGCTGTGGGGCGTCACGTCCAATACGGGCAGCGCCGGCGACGTGACATGGCTGCTCAACTCGATATTCAACGGCGGCGGCGGTGCCGTGGCCTCGTTCAAGCCCGCCAGCCCGGCCGCGCAGCCGCTGGCCATCGCCCCGCAGGCACTGCCGGTCACCTGGCTGGACTTTCCGTACGTCACCCGGATCCTCATTGCCACCGGGGGGACACCGCCGTACAGCTTCTCAGTCAGCGCCGGCTCGCTGCCGCCAGGGATGTCCCTGTCGGCCGCCGGGGCGCTGACCGGATCCAGCGTCACCGCAGCCGGGGTGTTCGGTTTCACCGTCCAGGTCACAGACGGCAGCAGCAACACGGCGACCGCCGCGCAGTCCATCACCGTCCACTCGCCGCCGGCTGGCACGACCCTGACCACGGCCAGCGGGGAGGGTGTCGCCCTCGGCCCCTACCCCGTCCCGTCGATCTGCCCGGCGAGCAACGGATTCAACTCGTTTGTCGAGGCTAACTGGGTGCTGCCCACGGGAAGCTACGCCCAGGCGATCGGCGCGTATAGCCCCAGCGTGTTCTACGCCTCGGCGGATGGCGCCCCGGCCGGGACCGGGGCGGTGCAGGCCGCGCCGGGGTATCAGCAGTTGTGGAACGACTGGGGCGGCAGTACGTGGAACGGCCTGCTTAACACGCCGCTGAGCGCGTTCTCCTCGCTGACGGCCACCTTTGATGTCACCGATCCGCTCACCGGGACGTACGAACTGGCGCTTGACATCTGGACGGGTTACACGACCACGAATACGCCCGGCAGCGGCAGCGCTCAGGACATCATGATCTGGCTGGACACGTCGCCCGAGCGGCTAGCCGACCAGCCCGCGCCGCTGTGGCAGGCAAACGTCCAGATCAGCGGCCGGATGTTCGATGTCTACGGGACGCCTTTCGGCGGGGAGATCATCATGGCCCTGCAAGGGCCGGGCGGCACCGGGACCTACGCCCGCATAACATCCGGCACCATCGACATCCTCGGCCCGCTGAACTGGTGCGTAAGCCAGGGACTCAACCTAGGCAACCCCCCGTACCTCACTTCGCTTGATTTTCTCTGGGAAATCTGCAACACCGACACCTACCTGGGGTCCGGGGTCACCCAGACCGAGAATTTCATCTGCAACAACTTCACCTACAACTGGGAACTGGGCGGCCAGGCACCCGTGTCTTACCGCCCGAACCTGGTGAACCGGGCCGTGACGATCCCGGTCCGCATCGGCCGCCGCTAAAAGGGCGAGGGGGCACGATGAGCCGCACCTCGGGGGTCCTCGCCGCGATGAAAGCGGTTCCCGGCGGTGCGAGGTACACCCCGGCGCCGCAGTCCGGCGGGTGGGGCGGCATGAACCAGGTCGCCGCGAACGCCATGTACGGCAACCCGGCAGCGGCCACCGGGTACGGCCCGTTCCTCCCCAGGCCGTCCCGCGTCTTCACGGACGGGGCGTTCGGGCCGATGAGCCCGATCCAGCCCGTCCCCGTCGACGTCCCGCCCCCCGGCGGGGAGTTTCCGGACCCGCGCTGGTGGCAGCCGCGGGTCGGCTGGAACCTGCCGACTCTCCCGCGCACTGAGGGCCTGTCCCTCGCCTCGTTCGACCAGCTGTACACCCTGTCGAACAAGTACTCCGTCGCCCGCAGGTGCATCGAGCTCCGCAAGGACGAGATCCGCGGCCTTGAGTGGCAGATCGAGATGACCACCCAGGCCGCCAAGGCATACCAGGGTGACCACAAGGCGATGCGGGACTTCGGGGAGCGCGCCGCCCTGGCGACAAAGTTCTTCCGGCACCCGGACCCGGATTTCTTCTCGTTCGGCATGTTCCTGGATGCGCTGCTCGAGGAGATCTTCACTTACGACGCGCTATGCCTGGTGTTCCGGCCTAAGTACGGCAAGGGTCTCGGCAGGGGACTGCTTGGCAGCGACCTGGATTCGCTCAGGCTCGTGAGTGGCCCGACGGTTCGCCCGCTACTCGATATGCATGGCGGAAAACCGCGCCCACCTGCACCTTCTTATCAACAGTACCTCTATGGGGTGCCCAGGAGCGACTACCAGACGGTCATCGCTGGCACCGACATCGACGACTACGGTCTCGCCGGCGCTGAGGTGAACTCGTTCCGGGCTGACACGATGCTGTACGCCCCGTTCGTCACCCGCCGCGAAACCCCCTACGGCATGCCGCCCGTCGAGCAGGCACTCCTCCCGATCGTCTCGGGCCTGCAGAAGCAGGAGTTCCAGCTCGACTACTTCACCGAGGGCACGATCCCCGGCTGCTACATCTCGCCCGGCGACCCGAACATAACACCGACTCAGGTCCGTGAGCTGCAAGATGCTCTCAACGGTATCGCTGGCGATCCTGCGTACCACCTGAAAGTGATCGTCCTCCCGCCGGGCTCTAAGGTGATGCCGCAGCGGGCCGTGGACCTCGCGGACACGTTCGACACGCTCGTACAAACCCAGGTCACGATGGCGTTCGACGTAACCCCCGACGAGCTCGGCTTGCTCCCGAACGTGGGCAGTCCCGGTGCTGGCGGCGGGGCGAACGCCTCGGCGGTCAGGTTCGGCGCGGCCGGCCGGGACGCGAAGACCCGTAAGTCCACGAAGCCCCTGCTGCTGTTCCTGACGGACATCTTCAACTACGTCCTCCAGGACATCTGCCAGCAGCCCGACATGCAGTTCAGCTTTGAAGGCCTAGTTGACGACGAGGACAAGCAGGCGATCACCACGCTTGGCGTGGAGCAGGTCCAGAACGGCATCTCCTCGATTGACGAGGTGCGGGAACGCCTCGACATGCCCCCGTGGGGTTTGCAGGAGACGTCGGAGCCGGTGGTGTTCACGGCGCAGGGCCCGATCCCGTTCTCGATGGCGCCGCAGCTGATCGCGAACATGCAGGGCGGTGCGGGGGGTCAGGGGACGAACTCGGGTCAGCGCACCACGTCGTCCCGTTCCCGCACGAACCAGCCGTCCGTCCGGCGGGGAGGACAGACCCGGCCGAATGGCAGTCATCCGGCCCCGGTCGCGCCTCACCGGGAGGCAGCAACTCCCGCGCACTCAGCTGCCGCCGGGGCCATCCAGTCACCCACACCCCGCACAGGCGGCACGACTAGCCGCTCGAGCGTGGCCGGGTCCCGGAAGAAGGCTGTCGCGTCGGAACTGGACGCACTGGCCCGCCATCTGCGCAAAGGCCGACTGATCTCCACGTGGGAGTCCCGGCACATCCCCGAGCGGGCACTGGGAATGATCGCGGAGGACCTGGCCAAGGGTGTGCTAATTGATACAGCGGTGGAGCGCGCTGCCGATATCATCGCCAAAGCAGAGAACGGGCCGGAGGCCGAAGGCGTAGGCGGCGCCGACTTTGGAGATCAGGACAGCGGCGTCGTCCCTGCTCATCTTGAACTCCACCGTGACAGTGCAGGGCTCGTCAAGGCTGCTGTCCGCTGGCCCGGCTGGGAGTGCGACCTGGGTCTGGTCGGTGCTTACAAGAACCTCATCGGGCAGGCTTTCCATGACGCTGAGACTAGGGGATCGGACCTCCGCAAGAAGGCCGCCACCGGGGGAATGTTCGTCTCTAACGGGACGCTGAGGGACCTGATAGGCGATGAGGTCCGGGAAGTGTTCTCCGGCGTCCTGACACCCCTGTGGACCGAAGCATGGAACCTGGGGTACGCGGCGGCCGAGTCGCTGGTGACGGGTGAGCCTGCGGACTTCACGGCGAAGCATGACGGCGACGCGCTGCAGGGGTTCATCGGGTCTGAGGGTGAGCACTGGCTTCAGCAGGTCGCCCGCACGGGCCTGGGAAACAACTCCGCCCGCAGCGAACTCATCGCCCGGACCGAGGTCGCCCGCGCCATCAACAGTGCGGCGATCCAGTGCTACCGGGACCACGGGGTGGCGTACAAGCACCTGCTGCTGTCGCCGAACGCCTGCGATATCTGCAAGGACGCGGCCGATGACGGCGACATCCCGCTTGACGCCCCGTTCTCCGCAGGCGGCGTGACAGGCACCTGCCATCCCGCGTGCCGCTGTGTACCTAGCCCAAGCGGAATCGAGGCGGAGCCGCCGCTGGCAGGCCTGGGAAAAGCCGCAACGCAGGACGATGACTCGCGCCTGGTGTGGCTGCTGCTGCGCGCCCGCGATGAGGACGGCAAGTACCGGTTCCTCCTCCAGCAGCGCTCAGACGGCTCGTGGGGCATGCCCGGCGGCAAACCCCATGTCGGCGAGGACTCGTGGGGTGCGGCGCTCCGCGAAGTCACCGAGGAAATCGGCCACTTCCCCCCGCCGAAGATCACCGGGACGTTCCACCACGTCGAGGACGACGGTAAGACCCAGGTGTTCTTGTGGCTGTGCGACGTCCCCTGGTTCCACCCCTCGCTCGACGGCAAGACCCCGGAGGAAACCCAGGGTGCTGCGTGGTTCCGGCGTAAGGAAGTCGCCGCCCTGAATCTGGCCCCGAAGTTCCGGGAGGACTGGGAGAAGGGCGTCTGCCTGCGGGAGCACGTCACCAAGAGCCTGCAGCGGATGGTGAACGAGAACGGCGAGGAACTAGTCCTCACCCCGGCCTCGCAACGCCTCCAGGCAGTCGGATCACGGTGGCCATACCCGCACCGGGGCGACGGCGCTGAGGATGGCAACGGGGCCCGGCACTGGCCTGACGCGGGTCCCGGTGCGGTCCCGTCTGAGGTGGGCAGCGCAGGAGACGAACCCCCCGGTCATTTCATCAGCGACGGCGCGGAACTTGAGCCTCACGGCGACGTGGAACCCCGCGGCGGCGATGACGGGAAAATGCCGCGCGGGCGTAAGCCGAACCCTCCGGCGTCCCGGTTCCCGGATTCTGAGCAGATGTACGACGAGATGTGGCCCGCGCCGCAGGCCACTCTCACGCCAGCGGCTTCCACGGTCGGCGCTCCTAAGTCCGCGAATGATTCCGGTCACCCGGTAGTCGGTTCCGTCCCGGCGGAAACCCCGAAGCCGTACCGGCCGCACGCCGTCAAACCGGAGGCGTTCGACCCGGCCGAGACCGTCGAGGACTGGCAGCCCGAGGCCGAGTCCAACGTCGTCCATAATCTTCCCAAGGGCGCGCAGCACGTCACCGACGCCAACCCCGTCGAATGGCGCCACGTCTGGTCAGTTATGGAGTCCAACTTTCCGGATTCCTCGCTCGAATGGGTGAAGCACAGCACATGGCACGGGCCCGTACATGTCCCCTGGTCCCGCGTCGATGATGACGACATCGGCTCCTGGGCGGCCAGCCACCAGCCGGAAGCGGTGGACAGGTTCGCGCGGGAGATCGCCAAGGGCGGCAAGCACACCGAACCGTCGATCCTCATCCACCAGGCGAACAGCCCCGACGGGCGCGAGAAGGTCATTGACGGTCACCACCGGGCCATGGCGCGGCACTTCAAGCTCGGCAAGCCCGTCCTCGCCTACGTCGGCACGGTCCCGGCACGGTGGATGCAGCAGGCGCTCGAAACTCACTCCTCGCAACTGCATCAGGGGGCCGACCCGCAGAACAAGTCGGCGCAGACACCCGTCGTCTCCACCGTGCACCACCCGCTCGGCCACGAGGGACTCTGGCACACGCCCGACAAGCACGTCCCGACCATGCAACAGCTGCCGGCCTATGTGCAGAACACGGCGCGGGCGCTGATGCGGGACCAGGGCATGGAAGAGTCCCACGCCATCGCCACCGCCATCAACGCGATCGACGAGTGGCGCCACGGGACCGCGTTCGGCGGCAAGCAGAAGGTCACCCCGGAAGTACAGGAAGCCGCACAGCGCGCCTGGCAGGAATGGGAAGACCTCAAGGCCAGCCACCACGCCGGGAACGACAGTTGAAGCTCTCCGTCACCGAATACGAACGGGAACAGCTAGCCGCAGCCCGGCAGATCGTAGACGAACTAAACGCCAACCTCGCAGGCCGGGGAGCCGGATTCCAGTTCGCCGTCGCCCTGGCAGGCAAAAACGAACCGGGGACACGCCAAGCCGAGGACCTGTTCCCGCGCGGTGAGCAGTGTGGAACCTGACCGTCTCCGCCCCCCGGCGTTCGCCGCACCTTCTGATCCTGCCCGGCTCCTGGCCTCCGTCGCTGACGCTCTCAACGCCCTGGAGAACGCGGGGATCACCGTGGACCTGGCAGGCGGCGCGGTGATGACTGACCGGGGTTACGTGATGGCTGTCGGGGACGGCCGGCTGGGGTGCAGGTGGCAGGCCCGGACACGGCTCTGGACACCGCTAGCCCCCGACGACAGCGACGACGACGACTAGTCCGCCGAGTAAGGCTCACGGCACCACGCCCCATGCTGATGCCGGGCTAGAGCCTCCTCTGCGGTCAGCCCGTTGAGTGTCACCCTTGGTGCCATGTCGCGAGCAAGCTTGAGTGCGGTCTCCAGGTCGAACCGGTGCTCAGCTAGCTCCTCCCGGGTTCGCTCGGATGGCAGCCGCTCGTGATGCCACTGCCCGTCTATGCCGAGAACGGGCGCGTCGCTGCTGGCGCTTCCGCGCCGCACGGACCAGTTCCCGTACCCGGCGTGAGTGACGGAGCAGCAGTACATGGCTGAGTCCATGCCCGAGCAGTCTTCGGGCCAGATGGTGACCTCGTAGCTAGTGGCAACGGTGCGCGGTTCGGTCATCGGGTCATCGTCTCATTCTCGTCAGGCAGCGAAGAGGGCCAACTGTCCCTCGCGCGGCAGCGCGGCGAACTCTTGCAGGTACCGGATCGCGGCGAGCAGCCGTTCCGGGTCGTCCTTGAAGTGGCCGAGTCCCGAGTTGCAGTTGCTGCACAGCAGTCCGCGTATCCCGAGCGCCCCGCGCTCGCTGTGGTCATGGTCGGTGTGCAGTCGCCCCTTCGGCGCATCCTCCTCAGCGATGTTGCAGATTGCACACCGGTCGCCCTGGATGGCCCGGAGTTCTGCCTCACGCGCCCGCACTGCTGCGGTTCGCGGCAGAGTGACCCGCTTTAGTTCAGCGCGGTGCAGCGGCAGGCATTCAGTGCAGGCGTTCGCTGCGACCGTGAACTGGTCGGCCGGGAGCGTCCGCTTGCAGAAGCGGCACGTGCGCTCGCGTAGACGATCGGGAAGCGTCGTAGTCCCGTAGACATACCAGCGCCTGAGATGCATCCCGCACAGGTCGCGGGCCTTAACTTCTCGCTCGCAGCCGTCTACGGAGCACGATCCTCGCAGCGCGGTCGGCTCCGGGTCGTCTGTGGTCCCGTGACTCCGCATCCGGTGATAGTGCTTGAGGCAGAGTCCTTTGACGTGCCACTTGGCAGTGCAACCGTCGACGCTGCACTCGCCGCGCTGACTGTGGAGCTTCTGCCGGTAGTGGCTCGCGCACAGGCCGGCGGTCCTGGCCGTTTCGCCACAGCCGTCCGCTGTGCAGGTCGTGACGTGGTTCCTGTTGCGCTCCCGCAGGACAATGCTGGGATCGCCATGGCGGAGCCACCGGCTGTAGTGGGTAGTGCACCAGCCCCGCGATTCCTGGGGCTTTTCACAACCTTCGAAACTGCATGGTTCGGCGCGTTTCGGAGGGCCAGGCCGACGCCCTCTGCCGACTAGCTTTTCTGGGTCTCCGTGATCATGCCAGCGGGCGTAGTGCTTCCCGCACCATCCGCGAGCGATGACCTCTCCGTCGCAGCCGTCGATGCTGCACGTACGCTGAGTCATAGGTGCCGTTACCGCCTTACCGGTTCGGTGCCGTGACCCTCGGGAGTGTGCCGTCACTGCCGGGGGTCTTTGCGTTCCCGTTCATTCTATCGCATCCGGCCCTCTGGCCTGCCGTTTTCCCCGGAAGTTAGGAGCCGTGTGGCCGCAACGCTGACTGATTCTGGCGAGCTGACTTACCTGTCGTTCGGCATAGACAAGGTAGAAAGCACGCCGGATGGCGACCTCATGTGTTACGGCCGCGCATCTGACGGCGGAGTAGATCACGATCAGCAGATCGTTGACCCCCGGTTCAGCGCCAAGGCGATAAGTGACTGGCTGGCTACTGGCGGTAACGTCAGGGTCCAGCACAACGCCCAGCGCGACCCCGCCGGCATCGGCCTGGAAGTCAACACCGACGAGTCCGGGGCAACCTGGGTCAAGTCGCTCATTATCGAACCGGTCGCGAAGAAGCTCGTAGCTAAGGGCGCACTCCGCGCCTACTCGGTCGGCATCGCCCGGCCGACGATCGAGCGCGACCCGACCGGCAAGGCTCGCGGCGGAATCATAACGGCCGGCGAAGTGGTTGAAATTTCAATCGTCGACAGACCGGCCAACGCCCGCTGCGGAATCTCCCTGGTGAAGAGCGCACAGGACGGCACTCCCGAGTACGTGGGAGAGGTCTTTGGCTCCGACGACGACATCGCCAAGGCCCTCGGAACCGACGTGACCAAGGCTGAGACGGCAGAGAAGTCCATCGCCCCCGCCGAGCCTGCGGGGATCGATACGTGGACCGCGCCGGATGACTTGTCGCTGAAGTTCACTCCGGACGACATGATGCGGCTGGTGCAGTCGAAGTTCGTTGAGAAGCATTACGACGAGCTTGCACTCAAGGCCATCGCGGACGCTGAGGCTTCGGTGTACAAGCGGGACATCGACACCGCCACGAGGCGCCGGCTGGCTGCTGACGGGAAGGCGCTTCCTAACCTCAGCTATCCGATCGAGAACACCGGGGACCTTCAGAACGCTGCCACGCTGGCGCGGTCGGGTCACGGTGACGTTGCGGCTGCGCGCCGCCTTATCGCCCGCAGGGCAAGGGAGCTGGGTGTGGCCAATCCCCTCGATGAGGGCGACGACGTGAAGAAGAGCACCACCGTCACGGAACAGGTCCAGAACGGCAATTTCGCGATCGACGTGGACGTGCCGGAGCCGGTCGTCTTCACGCCGAAGGGGCCGATCCCGTTCAGCGAGATCCCCGAACTCGTCGCGAAGGGTGCCGACGCTCCCACCGAGCAGGCCGAAGCCACCCCGGACGTCATTAAGGACCCGGACCCCAAGCCTGTCAAGAAGGCGAAGAAGAAGCCGAAGAAGCTCCCCCCGTGGCTGAACAAGCCCAAGGACGACGACGGCGATTCCGGCTCCGAGGGCGACGACGGCAAGGATGACGACGACAAGGCCTGCAAGTCGGTCAGCGACCACCTGTGGACCGGTGTTGAGGGCACCAGCGACATCGTGTGCTCTAAGTGCCACACCACCCCCGCCCAGGCCGCGGGTGTCACTGCGTCCCCGATGAGCCCGGCCCCGGTGGGTGAGCTGATGGAGTCCGACCCGGTTCCCTCGACCGTCTCCAAGGCAGGGCCGACCCCGGCGTCCGCGTCTGGTGCTGTCGGCGAGTCGATGACCCCTGTTCCGGCGCACCGGGAGCCGGACGGTGCCCCGATGGAAGCGTTCGAGGCCAGCGCGAAGATGTCCGACGGCGACGGCGAGAAGCCCACCCGGACCGAGGCGGCCACCGGCATGAAGACGGCCGCGCCGGACCTGTCCCCGTCTCCGGAGGTGGCGGCGATCTTGCGGTTCCAGCGGGCCGGGATTGACCCTGAAGCCGGCCGGCTCCATGACCTGACGTGCCCCGCGTACCACCCTGAGGCCGTGGCGAAGTATCACCCGTTCGCCGACTTCGCGTCCGCCATCGATATTGACGTGTTCCAGCGGCAGGCGGTCAAGGCCGCGGCGGGCGGGGACCTGGCGCGGGCGAAGGCGATGCAGCAGGTGTGGCAGGCCGCCGTGTCCCTGAAGGCCGCGGACCCCGGGTGGCTGAACGACTGCCGCCTCGACGCGTTCAAGGCGTTCCGGGATGCGAACCCGGGCCCGTCCACGTACCCGACGCCGGGAAGCATCAGCCCGCAGTCGTATAATCGGCCGCTGGTGACCGAGGGGCATGAGGCTACGTCGCCGGGTCATGACGGGCCGAACAGCAGCCCGCAGGTGGCCACGTCGGCGCCGAACGCGCACTCGTTCGACCGGCCCCCGCTCGCCTCCGGGCACCAGTCGCCGTCCCCGTCGCACATGAAGGCGTCGTTCGAGT
>Ga0335082_10005955_pt1 | contig 13314 bp, 13 predicted proteins | sample Lox_Sample_41_FD_206718 | JGI IMG/M metagenome (GOLD analysis project Ga0335082, IMG submission 206718) | Soil microbial communities from Loxahatchee National Wildlife Refuge, Florida, United States - Lox_Sample_4.1 | ecosystem: Environmental > Terrestrial > Soil > Wetlands | place: USA... | reverse complement strand
CGTGATGGAGCTGCTCGAAGGGCAGTCGCTCGAGGATCGGCTCGAGCGCGGGCCGAAGGTCGAAGAAGGGGAGATGCTCTCCATCGCGCGCGCCGTGCTCGACGTGCTCGCGGTCGCGCACAAGGCGGGCGTCGTGCACCGCGATCTCAAGCCGGAGAACTTGTTCCTCGCGCGCGATCCGGAGAAGGAGGGCGCGCCGCCGAAGATCAAGATCCTCGACTTCGGGCTCGCGCGCATCCAGGAGGGCGGCGGAAAGACGATGGCCGGCGTCGCCATCGGGACGCCTTCGTACATGCCGCCGGAGCAGGCCGCCGGGCGCGTGCACGACGTCGACGCGCGGTCGGATTTGTTCGCGCTCGGCGCGACGTGCTTCCGCGTGCTCGCCGGGCGCACCGTGCACCCGGCCGAGGGCGCGATGGCGATTTGTGCGCTCATGGCCAAGGAGCCCGCGCCCAAGCTCCGGAGCGTCGCGCCCGGCGTGTCCGAGAAGACCGCCGCCGCCGTCGATCGCGCGCTCGAGTTCGCGCGCGAGGATCGCTGGCAAGACGCCGAGGCGATGCGCGACGCGGTCGACGCGGCCCTCGCGGCGCTCGGCGGGCCCGTCGTGACGATCGAGAGCGGCATCATCGAGGTCGATCCGTCGCTCCCGCCCGAGCCGCGCGCGCGCCGGCCCCCGCCGCTCCCGGCCAAGCGCTCGCGGTCGTCGGCCGGGTTCTGGCTCGTGTTCTTGACGCTCCTCGGCGTCGCCGGCGGCCTCGCGTACAAGCGATTTTTCGCGTCGATGGGGGGAAGCGTCACGCCCGAGCCGGACGCCGCGACGCCGGCGCCCGAGGAAGCCGCGGTGCCCGTCGTCCACGCGCCGGAGCCGGAGGCCGAGCCCCCGCCCGAGGCGAGCGTGGCCGACGCCGAGCCCCTCGATGCCGAGCCCGCGGACGCGGCCGAAGCCGACGCGGAGCCCGACGCCTCACCGGACGCGGAGGCGGAGCTCGCCGACGCCGCCACCCCGACCGTGGTGCGCCACGACGCGGGCGCGCCCAAGCACCATCACGACGGCGGCACGCGCCACCATCACCCCCACGGTCCGCACCGGCACTAGCCTTTTGGGCTTTCTCGGCCGGGCGTGTGTACAATGTCCGTTGTGCAAGCGAGCGCTCATGGCGAGGCCGCTTCCGCGCACGGTCGTACGTTCGAGCGCATCGCGGAGGTCCGAAAGTTGGGGGGACGAAAGGTGTCCTCGGCGATCGTCCACGCATTTTCGCCGGGCGGCGCCGAGATCGCCATCGTCGAGCGGTACGCCGCGTCGGCCGACCTCGACGCCGGAGCGCTCGATCGGCTCGAGCACGACGCGCGCGCGGCGATGACCCTGCGCCACCCGAACGTGGCGTCCGTGCGCGACGTGTGGCGCGATGGCACGGAGCTCTGCGTCGCGACCGAGTGGGTGGAGGGTGAGACGCTCGAAGAGCTGCGGAAGGTCGCGGCCGGCGGCAAGGATTGGTCGCTCGAAGTGGGCGTGCGCGCGGTGGTCGACGTCCTCGCCGCGCTGAGCGCGCTCCACGGCCTGGCCGGCGGGCTCGCGCACGGCGAGATCACCGCGTCGAACGTCATCGTCGGATTCGACGGCGCGACGCGCGTCACCCGCCCGTACCGCGGGCGCGTGGCCGGGAAAGTCGCCGAGGCGGACTGGTTCTCGTACGCGGCGCCGGAGCTGATTCGCGGCGGGGCGGCCGACGCGCGGGCCGATCTCTACGCGGTGGGCGTCCTCTTGTGGGAGACGCTCGCGCGCCGGAAGCTCTTTCCCAAAGCGACGCGCGAGGGGCGCGCGGCGCGGAGCATCCCGGTCGGCAAGCCGTCGACTCCGACGGACGCTGCGTGGGCGGCGCCGCTCGCGGCGGTCGCCGAGCGGGCGCTCGCGAACGATCCGGCCGCGCGATATTCCTCCGCCGCCGAGATGGCCGCCGCGGTGCGGCTCGCGGTGCGCTCGAAGCTCGCGATGCCGCCGCGCGTCGCCGCCGCGGTCGACAAAATCGCGGGCGAGCGGATCCTCGCGCGCCGCACGGCGAACGCGCTCCCCGAGCCGGTCGACACGGGCGCGCGCCTCTCGGGGCGGCCGTCGCGCCCGTCGGTTCCGCCCGAGGCGGTTCGCGCGCTCGGCGCGATGCGCCCGTCGTCGCGCCCCCCGCCGCCGATGCCGACGCCGACGCCGGTCGCGGCCCCGGTCGTGCCGAAGGCGCCTCCCGTGCCGACGCTCGAGCGTCCGCGCACCGCGCCGCGACCCATCGCGCCGCCGCTCAAGATCGCGACCCCGCCGCCGCCGAAGCCCGAGCCCGTCGAGGACGCGGCGCCCATCTCGATCGACGACGACTTCGTCCAGCCCGCGAGCGTGAGCGCGCCGCTTCCGATCGTGCCCGCGCCCGTCGCGCCCGCGCCCGCGCCCGTCGTGATCGCGCCGGCCCCCGAGGCGATGCCGGCCGGTCTCGAGAAGAAGGGGAGCCGCGCGCTCTGGATCGCGGCGGCCGTGCTCGTGGCGCTCGTCGCCATCGGCGCGCTCCTCGCATTCCGTACGAGCTCCAACCATACGAGCAAGACCGAGCCGTCGGCGAAGGCCACGTCGGCCACGGCCACGGCCACGGCGACCGCGACGGCGACGGCCACGGCGACCGCGACGGCCACGGCGACCGCGACGGCCACGGCGACGGCCACGCCAGCTCCGAGCGCGGAGGGCTCCGCCGAGCCCGAGCCCTCGTCCAGCGCCTCCGAGCCGGAGCCGACGCTCGTCGCGCCCGGCTCGCACCACCACGTCCGTCCGCGACCCACCTACGATCCGATGGGCATCTGATGCGAGCTCTCCCGACCCTCCTTTTCCTCGGCGCAGTCCTCTCCGCCGGCGCCGCGCACGCGGCGGGCGTCGACCCCGCGAACGCGACGGCCGTCGAGCGCGAGCAGGCGCAGCAGCGGTTTCTCCGCGGCAAGACGCTCTACGAGAAGAACGACCTGAAGGGCGCGCTCGACGAGTTCCGCGGCTCGCTCGACATCGTCGCGAGCCCGAACACGCGTCTCTACGTCGCGCGCACGCTGCGCGAGCTCGGGCGCCTCGTCGAGGCGTACGAGGAGTTCGGGCGCACCGCCGCGGACGCGAAAGAGCACGAGCGCGAAGACGGCCGCTACGGCAAGGCCGCGAAGGCCGCGCTCGACGAGCGCTCGCAGATCGCGCCGCAGATCGGCTTTCTCCTGCTCACGGTCAAGAACCCGAACGACTCGACGACGGTGAGCGTCGCGGGCGCGCAGCTCGTCCGCGCCGGCTGGGCCGAGCCCGTCCCGGTCAAGCCGGGCGACGTCTCCATCGAGGTCGACACGACGGGCAGCCCGCCGATCAAGAAGACGGTCACCGTGCGCGCGGGCAGCCGCGTCCCGCTCGATCTCGACGTCAACGGCGTGACGACCCAGCCGCTCGCGACCACGCCGCTCGTGACGACCGACCACACGCCGCGTCCGCACGGCCCGTCGTGGATGCTCCCGGCGGCCATCGCCGGCGGCGGCGTCGCGCTCGTCGGGCTCGTGATGTTCACCGCGGCGGGCGTCGCGTCGAACGGGACGTACTCCGATCTCCAGAAGCAGTGCGGCGCCGGGCCGTGCCCCGCGTCGTTCGCCGACGAGGTCTCGCGCGGCAAGACGGAGCAGGCCGTCGCCAACACGGGGCTCGTCGTCGGCCTGATCGGGCTCGCGGCGGGCGCGACGTTCTTCACGCTGTGGCTCCTTCCGCCCAAGCACGCCGCGGCGTCCGCGTCGGTCATGTTCGGGCCCGGCTCGGTCGGCGTGGCGGGGACGTTCTGATGCGCGCGTACGGAGCCTTCGCGGCCGTCCTCCTGGCGGCCACGAGCGCGCGCGCCGAGGACTCGATTTTCAAGCAACCCGGCCAGCACCCCGACACCATCGTCGAGCTCGAGGTGCACGGCGTCGTCGCGTACACCGGCGGCCCGCTCCTGCTCGGGCGCTACGGCTACGTCGGCTTCGGGCCGGGCGTGCAGGCGAACTTCCGAATCCTCAAGACCGGCTTCATCCCGTCGATCAACGACAGCATCGCCGTCGGCGTCGGCGCCAATCTCGTCTTCGACGACAACAACGCCGTGCGCTTCGTCACGCCCGTCGTCCTCCAGTGGAATTTCTACCTGACCCAGCACTGGTCGGTCTTCGGCGAGCCGGGCTTCAGCATCGAGTTTCCGATGAGCACGCCGCAAGGGCCCGAGCCGATTTATCTCTCGCCCGCGCTCTCGGTGGGCGGACGCTACCACTTCAACGATCACGTCTCGCTCGTGCTCCGGCTCGGCTTCCCGGTCTCGAGCTTCGGCGTCTCATTCTTCTTGTGACCAGCCGATCTCGCGCGCGGTCGCGGGGCCGACGGCGAGATCGTCGAGCGTGTCGAGCGTCTCTTCTTTTCCCGGCGCGACGGGGCGGCCGCGCGTCATGATCTCGACGAACCGCTGCGGCACGCGCGGCACGAGATCGGGCTGGGCGTAGCCCTCGGGGAATTTCGCGTTGCCGGCGTCGTCGTAGTGATCGAGCGCGCCGAGCGTGTGAAAGAGCTCATGGGCGATGACGGCGAGCGCGAAGTCGACGACCTTCGCGTCGAGATCGATCGTGACCGTGCCGACGCGACCGCCTTGCTCGCTCGCGCCCTCGACCATGTGCCGCTTGCCCCGCGGGGCGTGCACCGTGACGTAGACGCGCGAGTCGAACGCGCCGGCGGCGAGGTTCGCGCGCTGATCGACGTCGCGGGTCCAGGAGCGAAGGTCCCACTCGTGCGAGGCGAGCGCGACGATCCCGTCTCCGGTCGCCGCGGGCGGCGGCGGGACGCCGTCGATGGGGCCGAAGATAGTGAGCTCGAACGGCTTCGGCGCGGACGGCCGGTAGCGGTGGATCTCCTCGGTGAGCCGCGCCTCGAGCGCGGGCGCGCGCCCGCGAAGCGCGTCGATCGACGCGTCGTCCACCCGGGCGCCGGACGCGTCGGCGTCGGCGCGAAGGACGACGATCGCGATCGAGAGCGTGTGGTCCCACGTCCGCCGCGCGTGACGCGAGTGCACGTCGTGCCACGCGTACGCGAGGACGACGACGAGGACGGCGAGAAGCACGACGACTCGCACGCAGAAAAACCGCGACCTCGACGCCACGAAGAGATTCTACGACAATGTCCGGGTGAAGCCGTCCGCGCGTGCTCTCGCGCTCGTCCTCCTGCTATCGAGCCTCGCGTTCGCCGACACGCTCAAGATCGGTACGCTCGCGCCGGCGGACTCGCCGTGGGGCCAGGTCTTCAAGGTGTGGAAGCGCGCGGTGCACGAGCGCTCGGCGGGCGCGCTCGATCTCCAGTTCTTCTGGAACGGCCAGCAAGGCGACGACCGCGCGATGGCGGCGAAGATGCGCACCGGCCAGCTCGACGGCGCGACGCTCGCGGCCGCGGGGCTCGGCGAGATCGACCGCCAAGTGCTCGTGCTGCAGCTCCCCGGGCTCTTTCGCGAGTGGGGCAAGATCGACGCCGCGCGCAGCGACATGCGCGCGACGTTCGACGCGCGCTTCGACCAGCGCGGCTTCAAGCTGCTCGGCTGGGGCGACGTCGGCCGCGCGCACACGATGAGCAAGGGCTTCCAGGTCCACGTGCCGGCCGACGTGAAGCACCGGCGCACGTTCTATCTGCCGGGCGATCCGATCGCGCCGATCGTGTTCTCGCTCATCGGCGACGTCACGCCGCGCCAGATCGCCGTGCCCGAGATCCTTCCGGGCCTCACGAGCGGACAGATCGACTTGCTCACGGCGCCCGCGCTCGCGGCCGAGCAGCTCCAGTGGGCGAGCCGGCTCGACACCATCGGCGACGAGGTCGGCGGCATCGCGATCGGCGCGCTCGTCTTCTCGACGCGGCGCTACGGCGCGATCCCGGCCGACGCGCGCACGATCCTCGCCGACACGGGGCGCGTCGCGGGCGCGGCGCTCACGCGTCGCATCCGCGCCGAGGACGACGCGGCGTTCGTGCGCCTCCGCGGGCGCATGACGCACTACGCGCTCACCGCGTCCGAGAAGGCCGAGTGGGAGCGGCTCTTCACGGAGACCGCGCGGCGCCTCCGCGGCGCGGTGTTCGAGACGGCGATCTTCGACGAGGCGGTGCGTCACCGGTGACGTGATAGTCTGCGCGCGTGTCCGCTCACGTTCCCCGCCGCGTCTTCGGTACTTCGTTCGTCGTCACATTGGCTGCGTGCGGCGGCGGCGCCGCGAACGTGAACACGCCGCCGAACCCGCCGCCGCCCGAAGACACCGCCGCGCCGAGCGCGTCGGCCGCGCCGAGCGCATCGGCCGCGCCGAGCGCGTCGGCCGCGCCGCGCGCGTCGGCCGCGCCGAGCGCGTCGGCCGCGCCCACCACGTGGACGGTGACGATCTCGAACGGCAATTGCGCCGCGATGCTGGACCTCGCGTGCCCGCCGACCGCGACCTGCAACCCGCCGCCCCCGTCCGCTTACGCGTGCCCGAAAGGCGTGAAGGCCGGCTCGTATCCGCTCACGCTTCAAGCGGTGGCCGGGACGACCGATTGCGAGACGGACGTCATGGAGACGTTCTCCGACCACTGCCCGCCGAGCGTGCACTGCAACCCGCCGCCGCCGCGCCACCAGAAGATGACGCTTCCTTGCCCGAAGTGAGCGAGCGCGTTCGCGCCGAGTGGCGCGCGCGCATCGCCGCCGAGTACGGCTCGGCCGCGGTCACGCAGCACTTCGTGCTCTGGTTGATGCAGGCCGCCGCGCCGCCCGAGCTCCTCGACGCGGGCCTCGCCATCGTCGCCGACGAGCTCGCGCACTCGCGTCTCAGTCACGAGGTTTACGTCGCGGCCGGTGGAACGGAGCCGCCCGCGATCGACGCGCGCGCGCTCGGCCTCGCCGCGGAGGACGACCTCCTCTCCGTCGCGCTCCGCGTGTTCTGTCTCGGAGAGACCGTCGCGGTGCCGCTCTTTCGGCGCCTTCGCGAGACGTGCACCGAGCCCGTCGCGCGCGCCGCGCTCGATCGCATCCTCCGCGACGAGGCGCGCCACCGCGATTTCGGCTGGGACGTGCTCGACTGGCTCGTCCTGCGCGACGCGGGCGCCGCCGCGCGCGCGACGAGCATGCTGCCCGCGCTGATGGAGCGCCTCCACGCGAGCTACGGCCTCGGAAACGAGGTCGTCGCGAGCGACGACGGCGCGATGAGCGACGCGGAGCGCGCGTGGGGCGTCGCCCCGCCGCGCGAGTACGCCGAGATCCTCGCGCGCACGACCGAGCGCGAGTGGGTGCCGCGCTTCTCGGCTCGCGGCATCGCATTCCCGCGCGCGTGATCAGGCGTCGAGGTGCTCGATGAGGAGGCGCGCGAGCCAGCTCCGGAAGCGGCGCGGGTCGCGCCCGTCGGCGGGCAAGCCCGCGTTCTCGAGCATCGCGGGCGCGAGGACCGAGCCGGCGACGAGCGCGAGCGCCGCGAGGACCACCGTGCGCGCCGTGTCCTCGCGCGAGACCTTCTTGCCCGGCTCGCGTGCGAGGCGGATCGCGTGCGCGGCGTCCACGACGTCGACGAGCCGTGCGTCCGCGCCGTCGATGCGATGCCCCTCGAGCGCGAGCCACAAGACGACGCGCGAGTGCCCGAACTCCTCGAGCGCGTGGGCGACGTTCTCGATGAGCGCCTCGAGCCGGCCCTCGTCGCCGCCGGACGCGGTGATCGCCTCGACCAGGCTCGCGTTGATCGCCTGCATCGAGCGCGTGATGACCGCCTTCACGAGCTTCTCGCGGCTCCCGAAGTGGTGGAGCACCGTCGGGTGCGAGACGCCCGCGTCGGCGGCGACCTCTTGCAGGCGGATGCCCGCGGGGCCGACGTCGACCATCCGCCTCTCCGCGGCGTCGAGGATGAGCGAGCGCGCCGTCTCCGCGTCGAGGCGTCTGCGGGGCTTCTTCTTGGGCATCGCGCCGAGCCTATCGCACATCGGCGGACAAGTTTGTCGGTAGCTATTGACAAGATTGTTCATTGGCACCATGTTCGAGGTGCCATGACGTACGTTCAATTCGCCCCTCGCAGGGCCCTTCGCGCGGCGCGCCTCCTCGCTTCCGACCCGGACGACCTGCCGCAAGTCTTCACCATCATCGAATCGCTCTCCGCCCACACGCTCGACCGCATCGCCCGTCGCATGCGCGCGAGCGAGACCGGCCGGCGCCTCCTCGAGAAGCGCCCCGACATCGTCGACCTCCTCGCCGATCGCGCCGCGCTCGCGCGCCTGCCCGAGGGCTCGCTCGGGCGCGCGTACCTCGCGTTCGTCGAGCGCGAGAAGATCTCCGCCGACGGGATCCGCGCCGCGGCGACGCAAGGCATGACGCGCCAGGCCGAGCTCCCGGCGCCGCTCGACTACGTCCACGTGCGCATGCGCGACACGCACGATCTCTGGCACGCGGCGACCGGGTATGCGGGCGACGTCCTCGGCGAGGCCGCGCTGCTCGGCTTCATCTACGCGCAGACGCGAAACCCGGGCATCGCGCTGATCCTCGCGGTGGGCTTCGCGAAGACGACGCAGTTCCCCGACGGCCCCGCCGCGCGCCGCACGATCCTCGACGGGTACCGTCGCGGGAAGAAAGCGGCGTGGCTCCCCGATCAGGACTGGGAGTCGATGCTCGCGCTCCCGCTCGAAGAGGTGCGCCGCCGCCTGTCGCTCGAAGCGCCCGCCGAGTACACGCAGGTGCGGAGCGCCGAGCTCAAGGCGCAAGCGGCCTAAGCGCCATGTGCGCGGGCCTTCGCGGGTGATTTTCCGGTCCAGCGGCGGAAGGCGCGCGTGAAGCTGCTCTGCTCGGAGAACCCGAGCTGGCGCGCGATCTCGGCGATCGCGAGGCGCCGGTCGTCGAGGAGGCGCATCGCCTCCTCGTGGCGGAAGTCGTCGAGGATCGCGAGAAAGGATCGCCCTTGCTCCTCGAGGCGGCGCTGGAGCGTCCGCTCCGACATGCCGAGCGCGCGCGCGACGGTGCGCGGGTCGGGCGAGCCTTCCTGGAGCTGCACGCGCAGGCGCATGCGGATCGCGCTCTCGAGATCGCTCGAGGGCGAGCCGAGGTCGAGCGTGCGCGCGAGGGCGCGGAGCGTGTCGTGGAGGCGCGCGTCGGCGGAGCGGAGCTTCGCGTCGTAGGTCGCGCGCGAGAAGACGACGGCCGACACTTTGTGCTCGAAGCGCACGGTCGCCCCGGCGACGGCTTCGAAGCGCGCGGGGTCGGCGGGTCGCGCCGCGGCGACCTCGAGGCGCGCGGCGAACGTGCCGGTCGCGAGCGCGCGGTATCGCGCGAGGAAGACGCCGAGCGAGAAGAGGTCGCCCACCTCGTGCCCGGGCGTCGTGTTCACGAGGCGGAGGCGCGCCTCGCGCGCGTGCTCCTCGACGTCGAGCTTGGTCGCGGGGTTCACCGCGGCGAAGTACTCGCCGAGCGAGCGGAGCGAAGCCGCGACCGTCTCGGACGTGCCCGCGAGAAAATCGATCGGCCCGAAGGCGCCGTACGGCACCGCGAGCCCGACCTCGAGCGGCAGGGTCTCGCGCGGCGCGAGCGAGGCCGCCGCGGTCCAGATGCGCTCGTGCACGTCGAGCGGGAGCCGGCCGTCGCGGTCGGCGAGCACGGCCGGGTCGACGCCCGCGAGCTCGATCACGACGTCGCGCGAGAGCCCGCACGCGCTCATCCCTTCGAGGAACGCGCGCGCGGCGATCGCCGGAAACATCATCGACGCGAAGCGTACCCGATGGCGCTGGGAGACAAAACGTCGGCGCCCGCCGTCAAGATCCGCTGGCGCGGCGGCGCCAAGATGGAGACCATGCAAACCGCCACCACGAACGTGCCTTCGAGCCTCGACTCCCGAACCATCTTCCGCAGCGCGCCGGCGCGACCGAGCGCGCGCGCGACCGTCCGCGGCGCCGTCCCCGAGTGGCTGTGCGGCGATCTCGTCCGCACCGCGCCCGCGTGCTTCGCCCTCGGCGGCTGGCGCGCGGCGCACTGGTTCGACGGGCTCGGCTTGATCTACGCGTTTCGCCTCGACGGCGAGGTCCGCTTCGAGCAGCGCGTCCTCGAGAGCGAAGCCCGCCGCCGCATCGAGGGCGGCTTCGACGACACGCCCCACTTCGGCACGCCGATGAAGCGCGCGTTCTTCGACCGCCTCTTTCACCCCGTGCCGCGCCCGAACGACAACACCAACGTGCACGTGCTCCCGCTCGGCGGCGAGCTCGTCGCGATGACCGAGACCACGGTGCAGCACGTCATCGACCGCGCCTCGCTCCGCGTGAGCGGCCAGGTGAGCTACGCCGACGCGCACGGCGATCTCTTCATGCTCGCGCACCCGCACGCCGACTTCGCGCGCGGCGCCGTGGTGAACGTCGCGACCGAGCTCGGCGCGCGGAGCGGGCTCGTCGTCTACGAGCACCCCTTCGCGAGCCGGTCGCGGACGATCGTCGGTCGCGTCCGGTCGAGCGAGGTTCCGTACTTGCACTCGTTCGGTCTCACCGAGCGCCACGCCGTCCTCCTCGGCGGCCCGTACACGGTGACGAGCTGGCGCCTCCTCTGGTCGGACCGCGGCTACGTCGATCACTTCCGCTGGCAGCCCGAGCACGGCACCACGATCGACCTCGTCGATCGCGGCAGCGGCGAGGTGCGCCGCCACCGCGCGCCCGCGATGTTCGTCTTCCACACGATCAACACGTTCGAGCGCGGCGACGAGACGGTGCACGACGTCCTCGCGTACGACGACGCCGCGATCGTCGAGCGCCTCTCGGTCGACCGGCTCGGCGACGCGGGGCTGCCCGATCTCCGCCCGCGCCCGACGCGTCTCGTGATGCGCCCCGGCGTCGAGGACGCGCTCGTCGAGCCGCTCGCCGACTTCGGGTTCGAGTTCCCCGGCGTCGACTACCGCCGCTTCGCCGGTCGCGACTACCGCGTCGCGTTCGGCGCCGAGAACGGGCCCGAAAAAGACGGCTACGTCTCGTCCATCGTGCGCCTCGACGTCGCGACCGGCGCGAAGAAGGCGCTCCGCGAGCCCGGGTTCGTGTTCGGCGAGCCGGTGTTCGTCGGGCGCCCGGGCGGGAGCGGGGAAGGGGACGGCGTTCTCCTCTCGGTCGCGAGCCACGCGTCGGAGGACCGCGCCGCGCTCGCGATCGTCGACGCGGCGTCACTCGACGTGGTCGCGTGGTGCGAGGTGCCGCTCCCGATCCCGCTCGGGTTCCATGGGTCGTTCGTCAGGGCCGCTCGATGAGCCCGGCCGCGCCCATGCCGCCGCCGATGCACATCGTCACGATCGCGCGCTTGGCCTTGCGCCGCCGGAGCTCGTGAGCCGCCGTCGCGACGAGCTTCGCCCCGGTGCACCCGAGCGGGTGGCCGAGCGCGATGGCGCCGCCGTTGACGTTGAGCTTGTCCGCGGGGATGCCCAATTCGCGTGCACAATACACGGATTGGCTCGCGAAGGCCTCGTTCATCTCGATCAAGTCGACGTCGGCGAGCGAGAGCTTCGTCTGGGCGAGGAGCTTTCGCACCGCCGGCACCGGGCCGATGCCCATGATGGCGGGGTCGACGCCCACGCTCGCGAACGCGCGGAAGTAGACGAGCGGCTCGAGCCCGAGCGCCTTCGCCCGCTCCTCGCTCATCACGAGCGACGCGGCCGCGCCGTCCGAGAGCGGCGAGCTGTTTCCCGCCGTGACCGAGCCGGTCTGCGCGAACACGGGCTTGAGCGCGGCGAGGCCCTCCTTCGTCGTGTCGGGCCGGACGAGCTCGTCGCGCGTGAAGTCGATCTCGACGCGCTCGTCGCCTTCGTATTTCACGCCTTTCACCGGCACGATCTCTTCGTCGAAGCGCTTGCCCTCGATCGCCGCTGCCGCTTTCTTCTGGCTCGCGAGCGCGAACTCGTCCTGCTGCTCGCGCTTCACGTCGAATCGCTTCGCGACGTTCTCGGCGGTGATGCCCATCGGCGTGTAGACGTCGGGGCAGTCCTTCATCGCGCGCGGCGAGGCGGAGAGCTTGTTGCCCGTCATCGGCACCATCGACATCGACTCGACGCCGCCCGCGACGACGATCTCGTTCGACCCGAACACGATCGCGCCGGCGGCGAGCGCGATGGCCTGGAGGCCGCTCGAACAGAAGCGGTTGATGGTCATCGCGCTCGTCTCGATCGGCAGGCCCCCGAGGAGCGCGGCGACGCGCGCGACGTTGAGGCCCTGCTCGCCCTCGGGCATCGCGCAGCCGAGGACGACGTCCTCGATCATCTCGGGCTTCACCTTCGGCACGCGCGCGAGCAGGCCCGCGATGACCTCGCCGGCGAGCTCGTCCGGCCGCTTCTGCGCGAGCGATCCCTTGTGCGCGCGGCCGACGGCGGAGCGAACCGCTTCCACGATGACGACGTTTCTCATGGGCGGGACGATAGTGCCGCCCGCGCGGGACGCAAGCCGGCTGTGCTACGGAGGAGCAGGGTGAACCGGCTCGTCACCATCCGCTATTCGCACTATTGCGAAAAAGCCCGCTGGGCGCTCGAGCGCGCGCGCGTGCCGTTCGTGGAGGAGCCGCACGTGCCCGTGCTCTCGTGGATCGGGACGCTCGGCGCGCGCGGCAGCCGGACCGCGCCGGTGCTCGTGGCGGGGTCGAAGACGTACGCCGAGTCGACGGACATCCTCCGCTTCGCCGACGCGCACGGCGACGTCGAGCCGCTCTTTCCGTCGGACGCGCGCGCCGCGGAGGTCGAGCGCCTCGAAGAGCGGTTCGATCGGTACCTCGGCCCGACCGCGCGCCGCGCGGTCTACGACGACGTGCTGCGGCTCCCACGCGCGCAGCTCGCCGAGCTCCTCGGAAGGGACGCGCCCGGCTGGGAGAAGCGCGTCGCGCGCGTCGCGACGCCGGTGCTCGCGGGGATGATTCGGCGCGGCCTGCGCGTGACGCCGCGCGAGGTCGAGCGCTCGAAGGCGATGGTCGCGGAGATTTTCGGCGAGGTCGAAGCGTTGCTCCGCGACGGCCGCCCGTTTCTCACCGGCGATCGCTTCACCGCCGCCGACCTCACGTTCGCGGCGCTGTCGGCGCCCGTGATTTACCCCGACGGCTACGCGCGCTTCGCGCTTCCGTTCGACGCGCTCCCCGCGTCCATCCGCGACACGGTCACGAAGTGGCGCGCGACGCGGGCGGGGGCGTTTGCGATGCGGATTTATGAGAGCCGATAGCCGATGGAGAGAGCCGATAGCCGATAGAGAGAGCCGATAGCCGATAGCCAATAGCCGATAGAGAGAGCCGATAGCCGATAGCCGATAGCCGATAGCGAGCGAAACGGGGGCGG
>Ga0335082_10005954_pt1 | contig 13315 bp, 12 predicted proteins | sample Lox_Sample_41_FD_206718 | JGI IMG/M metagenome (GOLD analysis project Ga0335082, IMG submission 206718) | Soil microbial communities from Loxahatchee National Wildlife Refuge, Florida, United States - Lox_Sample_4.1 | ecosystem: Environmental > Terrestrial > Soil > Wetlands | place: USA... | reverse complement strand
AACCCGGATCACAGCTTCGCGACGGCGAGCACGCACAGCGTCGCGGGGAGTACGGCCGTCGCGGTCGGCGACATCAGCGGCGACGGCAACGCCGATGTGGTCACCGCGGCGCGGGCCGCGCACAACGTGGTCCGGTTCGTGCAAAACGGCGGTGCGCTCGGAGCCGCGCAATCGACCTCGGTCGCGGCGGCGCCTCACCCGGTCGCGATCGCCGACGTGAACCAGGACGGCGTGAACGACGTCGTCGTCTTGCACGACTTCACCGGCGACCCGCTCGTCGACCCGCCCAGCACGTTCGGATGGCTGCCGGCGAGCGCGGGCGGCGCGCTCTTCGCCGAGCGCACGTTCACGATCGACGACGAGGCTGCGAGCTACGACGCGAATGCGCTCGCGGCCGGCGATGTCGACAGCGACGGCTACCCCGATGTCGCGGTCGCGACGTCGTACGGCCTCGCCCTCGCGCTGCAAGCGCCGATGCACCTGCCGAACCTCGACCCCGCTTTCGTGGACGACGTGCAGCCCGAGCCGTTCGCCACCGGCGTCGCCGCCGCGGTGACGCCGGTCGTGACGCTCGGCCGGGTCGCGATCAACGTCAGCGGCACGACCGTGCAACTGGTCGACGCGAACGGCAATCCGGTTGCGGCGAACGTGACGTACGACGGCCCGTCGAAACAGATCACGATCACGCCGGACGCGCCCCTCGCCAACGGTCGCTATGTCGTGCGGCTCGTAGGACTCAGGGACGCGAACGGTCAGACGCTCGCCGATGCGGGCAGCCCCTTCCTCGTCGGTCCGCCTCTCGACGAGACCGCTCCCCAGACAACGTTGCACGCGCCACCGTCGGGCATTCACACGACGAGTGGTGTCACGCTCTCCTTCACGGCGAACGAGGCTGCGACGTTCGAGTGCAGTCTCGACAACGCGCCGTACGCGCCGTGCGGTCCGGCCGTGTTGCATCGGTCCGTCACGCCGGGCACCCACACGTTCAGCGTGTTCGCGGTCGACGGCGCGGGCAACGAGGATGCGACGCCGGCCGTCGCGCGGTGGACGTACCGGCCGCCGCCGCACGGCTATTGGATGTTGGGCGGCGCGGGAGCGATCTATCACTTCGGGACCGCGCCCGGCCTCGGGAGCCCGACGACGACGAACGCGACTGATCTCGACGTCTCGCCTTCGGGCTACGGCTACTGGATCGTCGACGCGGCGGGCCACGTTTTCTCGTTCGGTGACGCGCGCTGGCACGGCAATGCGCCGGCGTTGTTGTCCGGCGAGCGCGTGACGAGCATCAGCCGGACGCAGAGTGGCAACGGGTACTGGCTGTTCACGTCGCGCGGGCGGGTCTTCGCGCTCGGCGACGCGAAGTTCTACGGCGACATGCGCAGGGTCGCGCTCCAAGGCCCCGTCGTCGACTCGGTGCGGACGCCGAGCGGTCGCGGCTACTACATGGTCGCGTCCGACGGCGGTGTGTTCGGGTTCGGCGACGCGCATTACTACGGGTCACGCGCCCGCGCGCACGGCGCGCCGGTCCGTACGCTCGTACCTGATCCCGACGGTGTGGGCTATTGGCTCGTCGGCATCGACGGCTCCGTGTTCGGGTTCGCGGCCGCGTTCCACGGTTCGATGAGCGCCACGCGACTCAACCGGCCCATCGTCGGCATGGTCGCGTTCGGCGACGCGTACCTGATGGTCGGCGCCGACGGTGGCATCTTCAGCTTTGCGCACAAGCCGTTCTACGGCTCACTTGGTGGTCATCCGCCCGCGATCCCGATCGTCGCGGTCGCCGCGTACGGCTGAGCGAATTCGCCGATCCCTCGGACGGGATGCACACAGATATCCGGATTTCGCGAGCGGTGTCGCGCGGCTGAGATCTGCGCGTCAGGCGTCGAGGCCGAGCATCGCCCGGAACTCGGCCGTGCTGTTCACGTGCGGGAAGGGTTCGTCGGGAACCGGGAGCGACAACGCGCTGCAGATCGGTTCCCAACCGTCGCCCGGTTGCCATTCGACGAGACGATCGCGCGGTGCCGTCGCCCGCACGGTCTCGTTGTGCAGCTCGTAGGCCTTCTTGGCGTCGGCCTCGTTCGACCAGTTCGGCGTGAATGTCTTCGTCAACATGTCGACGGCCATCTTCTGTTGAGCCTGCAAGGCGGGAACGGGGGGCGCCTCGCGGCGGGAGATCTCGAAGATCGTGTCGTTCGCGCTCTTCCACCACGCGTCGGTGCTCGAGCGCGTCGACAGCAAGATGATCGCGTCGGGATTCCACTCGGCCAGCTCGCGCCAGTACGCGGCGGCGGGCCAGTCGACCGCAGCCGAGTAGCCGTTCATCACCGCCTCCCAGTCGACGGGCTTGCCGTCGACCGCGTCCTGCCACGCGGGGATGAACTCGGGGTGCTCGATGATCTCGAGCATGTGGTAGCAGGGCGCGCCGAGCAGCTGCTGCAGCGCGATCTGCAGCGAGTGGGTACCGGTACGACCGAGCCCGGCTCCGACGACGCGCAAAGACATGCGCGGAGGCTATTCCTCTAGGGTTCATCGCGCTCGGATTGTGGATCGGGGAAACGATGCGTCGAGTCGGTGGTGTCGTGGCCTGCGCGCTCGCGCTGGTCGCAGCCGGTTGCTCGAGCTCCAGCCATCACGTGGAGAACGCGAGCTCGCACACGAGCTCCGCGGGACTGACCGTCGAGGTCGTGTCGTCGCGCCCCGACATGGTGACCGGTGAGACGGCGCTCTTGCAGATCGACGGTGGTGCCGGCACGCCCACGGCAATGGCCGGTGCCACCACGCTCACCGTGACCCCGGTGAAGCAGTGGTGGCGGGTCGACGGTCTGCCGAAGGGACCGTCGACGATCAGCGTGCAGCGTGGCTCGCTCCACGGGTCGGTTGCGGTCACCGATTCTTCGATTACCGGACCGGTGTTCTCGGGCCCGCACATGCCGCTGCTCGCGTGCTCAACCGTAGCCAACGGGCTCGGTCCCGCGACCGACAGTGACTGCTCGGCACCGACGAAGGTCGACGAGTTCTACGTGACGGCGCACGGCGCGATGAAGCCGATGACCGGCACCACGGCACCCGCGGATGCGCGCCGCATCACCGTTGGCGGGCACACGATGCCGTTCATCGTGCGGCGCGAGCGCGGGGTGATCAACCGTTCGGTGTACTGGATCGACGTCGTCGACGCCGACGGCGCCAAACCCGCCCGCGTGAGCGTCACGGACGGTTGGAACGGCCGTCTGGTATATCGGTTCGGGGGCGGATGCGGCACGACCTACGGGCAGGGCACGCCGATCACGAGCGCCGACGCGCCCGAATTCCTCGCGCTCGGTTACGCGGTGACGACCGCGACGTTCAACACCTTTCAGGTGCAGTGCAACGACGTGCTGTCGGCCGAGACCGCGATGATGGTGAAATCGCATTTCATCAACGAGTTCGGTGTACCGGTGCACACGATCGGCGAAGGAGCGTCGGGCGGCGCGATCCAACAACACTTGATCCTGCAGAACTATCCGGGCATCCTCGACGGCGCAGTCGCGATCCTGCCGTTCCCCGACGCAATCACGATCGCGCCGGGCGTCAGTGACTGCGGGCTGCTCGACCACTACTACCAGAGCCCGGCGGGCGCGCAGCTCACCCAAGCGCAACGGGCCGCGATCAACGGTCACGCGGTCGCAAGCACATGCGTGCTCTGGGAGAACAGCTTCCTCGAGGGAGTGCGGCCGAGCGACGGCTGCGATCCTGCGATCGCCAAGCATCTCATCTACGACGCGAAGACGAACCCCACCGGTGTGCGGTGCGATCTCGTCGACGCGAACGTGAACTCGCTCGGGCGTGATCCCGCCACCGGGTTCGCGAACCGTCCCCTCGACAACCTTGGTGTGCAGTACGGGCTGCTCGCGTTGAACACCAAGAAGATCACCGCCGACCAGTTCCTCGACCTCAACGCGGCCGTCGGCGGATTCGATGTCGACGGCCACATCGTGCCGGCGCGCGAAACCGCGACCGAGAATGAATTGAAGAAGGTCTACGCGGGTGGTCGCGTGTCCGAAGGCGGTGGCGACCAGAAAGTCGTGCCGCTCATCGATCTCAACCTCTACGACGACTTCGCCGGCGACATCCACGACCGCTTCCGCGCCTTCTCGTTGCGCGCGCGGCTCGGCGATCCCTCGAACCTCGTGATCTGGACCCGCGGCAACGGGGTCACGAACATCAACGGGGTGCTCGGGAACATCTTGTCGGGCGGCGGCGGCGCCGGGAATGCCGCAGTTCCGGTGCTCGATCAGTGGCTCACGACCGGGAAGAAGCCCGCCCTCGCCGTCGACAGCTGTCCGGGTGCGAACGGCACGTTGATCAGCGGACCGAACGTCTACACAACGCCCGGCCCGTGCCGCGACAACTACCCGTTGCACAACGACCCGCGCACCGCGGCCGGCGCGCCGTTGCGCAACGACATCTTGAAGTGCCGGCTGAAGCCGGTCGACCTCCACGACTACGACGTGCCGTTCACCGCCGCGCAGCAAACCCGGCTACAGCAGATCTTCTCGCAGGGTGTGTGCGACTGGACGAAACCCGGCGTCGGGCAGGTGCCGTTCGCCGGCCCGTGGCAACGATATTGAGGTCGTCGTGGGGTACCGCGTGCTCGACATCGTCGTTCTCGCGGTGCACTTCGCCTATCTCGCGTTCATCGTGTTCGGCGGGTTCCTCGCGTGGCGTTGGCCGCGTGTCGTCTGGTTACATCTCGCCGCGCTCGCGTGGGCGATCGGCAGCGTCAGCATCCACTACAACTGTCCGTTGACGTCGGTCGAAGACGCGCTCGATCGGCGCGCCGGAGGTCATCCGAACGGACAGTTCGTGGACCGTTACGTGAAGGGTTACGTCGTACCCCACGGGCACGACCGCGCGATACAGCTGGCCGCACTTGCGCTGATCGTGGTCTCGTACGCCGGGTTCCTCATGCGGCGGCGGCGGTCTCGACGCTCGTCGGCCGCGACGCACGGGCCCGGCGCGGCGCCAGCAACCTGAACACCACGAGGAAGAACACGAGCAGGCCGCCACTGAGCGCGAGCCACTGTACGAGAAGGTTCGCGTTGTCGGCGCCCGCGGTGAAAGCGTGCAACGTCGCGACGACGAACAGCGGGAAGCTGAGCAAGTGGATGCGGTGCCAGAGCTTGCGCGACAGGTGCTTCATCATCCACGACGTCACCTGGATCGCGAGCAACAGGTACATGCCGATGACGCCCCACAACGCCGGCATCCGGCCGGCGCCGAGCGGACCGAGCGCCGTGCTGAGCGGTTTGTAGTTCGATCCCCACGGTAGGAAGAGCTCGCGCGCGCCGAAGTACACGTAATTGTCGATCCAGAGCGCGAAGAGGTGGATGGCCAAGAACACGACGGAGAGCGTGCCGAGGAACTTGTGGAGGTCGAGGAGCCACGCCGGGACGCCTTTGCGCCGGATGAGGCGCGTCGAGAGCGCGAGGCCCCACACGATGCTCGCGGTGAGGATCGCCCATTCGACGAGACCCGACGAGCGCGCCATGTACCACGCGAACTTGGTACTGATCTCCGCGATCACGCCGGCAGCTCCTCGGCGTCGGTGTCGATCACGGTGCCGTCGTCGCAGTAGATCCACGCGCGCACGTCGCTGGCGCGCGCGAGCTCGCAACCTGCGTCGGCCCCCGCGACCACGATCGACTTCGCGATCCCTTCGGCCCACCACGCGTCACGCGCCGCGGCGATGACAGCGGCCACGCCCGTGCGCGCCGAGTCGCCCGTCGCAGGATCGACGAGATGGTGCTGACGCCGTCCGGCGCGCACCCACGTGCGGACGCGCACGCTGCTCGTCACGATCGCGTCGTCGACGAGAGGCCAGAGGAACGCGGTCGCGCGCTCGTCGAGCGGATCCTCGACGGGGATGTGCCACGCGCCGTCGGGCGGAGCTTCACCGCGCGCACGGAGGTCGCCGCCGAGACCGACGAGCGCGGTTCGGGCGCCGCGATCGATGAGGCCGCGCGCGAGGAGGTCGGCGGCCAGGCCCTTGCCGATCCCGCCGAGGTCGAGACCGACGCCTGCCGGTATGCGAACGCGCGACTCGTCGACGTCGATGTCGATCTCCGCGAATCCCGGCGCAGGCGCAAATGTCGCGGCCGCGTCGGAAGACGCGGGCACGTCCACAAACGTCCGGTCGTAGCCGGCGGATGCGAGCGCGGCGAGGATCGTCGGATCGAAGCGCCCTTGCGTCACACGGTGTAGATCGGCCGCGCAGGTCAAGACCAACAGCATCTGGGGGCCGACCGCCGTCCACGACCCGGCATTCGCGTTGAGCCGCGAGAGCTCGCTCGTCGGGCGGAACCGGCTCCAGCACTGCTCGAGCCGCTCGAGCTCCTCGAGCGCCCAGTCGACGACGCCGCCGGGCGCGTCACCCACGACAATCTGCGCGCGGCTTCCCATCGCGGCGACATGGCGATCGGTCCAGTACTCGTCGTCGATCGCTGCAATGGAACGGACGTCGATTACGGGCATTTGGTCGCCGTGCACGGCGGCGGGGGTGGGGGCGGTGGTGGCGTGTACACCGTCGTCGGCGTCGTGTGCGGAGTTGTCGGCGGCACCGTGGCCGGCGTCGTGTGCGGCGTCGTCTGCGGAGCAGTCGCGGGCGGAGTACCGCCGCCGCTGTGTGGTTGGGTGGGCGCGGGCCCCGAAGGCGCGCTCCCACCGCCGCTCGACGGCGGCGCGTCGTACCCCGGATGGGAGGCGCCGCCACCCGCACTGCCCCCGCCGGTCGCCCCGCCGCCCGACGTCGTCCCGCCTCCGAGGGTCGGTATCACCGACGTCGTCGCCGGTGTCGTCGCGCCGGGTGTCGTGGCGGTCGCCGGCGTGATGATCGCGTTCTTCGGGATCTGCGACGGCGAGATCGGATGTCCGTATTGGTCGAAATACTGCTTGTGGTGGACGTCTCTCACGACCACCTTCGTCTTGGGCTTGGGCTTCACGGGCGTGATCCGTCCGCGCGGTGACGCGACGTAGCTCGACGCGTACGACGTCTGCTGCACGGCGAGCGAGACGATGATCGACAAGAACGCGGCGGTCGCGATGTTCGCGGTGACGAGACGCGCCGACCACGCGGGATGGTGCTTGCCCCGCAGTGTGAGCGGCAGCCGCGCCTTGTTCGAACGTTTGGTCGCGGCGTCGGTGGTCGCCACCGCCGCGACCGAGGCCGCGGGCCGCTTGGCACCCGCGCGCCGCGCCGCGAGGCGCGCGACCCGGTCGTCGATGTCAGTTGGCGCGCCGGCCGAAGCTGGCGCGGCAGGCGCCGGCGGCTCCGCGGACGGCGCCTCGGATTGCGCGGGCACCGGTTGCACCTCGGATTGCACGGGCATCGGCGCCGGCGGCGCGGGCGGGTCGACCGGTGCCTGCAGCGCGCCGGCCCGGCGCGCCGCCAGGCGCGCAAGTCGCTGTTCCAGCTCGGAGACGGAGTCGTCGGTCATCAGCGGTCTCCGGGCGGATCGTCACTGCACTCACGGTGACACACCGTGGTCGTCGTCTGCGGGGGGAGTGTCGTTACGGTCGTGGGGCTCGCGGTCACCGTCGTGGTTGTCTGCGGGGCGCTCGGTTTGGATGGCTGCCAGGGCGCGCGCGACGAAGGCGCGGTCGCCGGCGGGGTGGCCGGGGGTTGCGCGGTGGGTTGCGCGGTGACCGGGATGACGTACGGCCCCGGGGCCGACGGCGCCGCGGGTTGGGAGCTCGATCCGCCACCGGCCGCGGGCGGATCGGCGGGAACGCTCACGACGAACTTGTCGTAGACGTTGCGCTTGCGGGTCACCACGTGCGCCTTCGCTTTCGCGATCGTCGGCGAGGTGCTGACGGCCGACGCCCCGTGCGGGCCGCCGAACCCGAGCAGGTTCACCGTGCCGGTGGCGGCCAGCGCAACCGTGGCCGAGCCCAGCGCAAGCGTGATTGTGCCCGCCAAGAAAAGGGCTTTCCGGCGTTCCATGGTCGCACCCCCGAGGCGTCCTGCTACGGAGAGGATCGGCGAAATGGTTCACCCATCTCAAGCAGATCGGGGGATCTTTAAGGGGTCCTTTAACAAATTGAGCCCCGCGGCCTATGTCAGGGTTCGTACCAAAATGATCGGGGTTCGCTCGTCACCCTGACCGAGGGGATTGTCGAGCAACGCGGCCCGCACCACCGCCCGGCTGACAGGGAAATTCTGGCTGGTTCCGAGGACCTCGACGTTGATGTTGTTCGCGTCGACGATCGCCACCGGCGCGCCGACGTGCGCGGCGGCCGCGGCCGCGGCCGCATCGGGGTCGGCCGGCCCGAGCATGGCGAACTCGTCGAAGGGTTTCACGGTTGCCGGGCTGAACCCGTCGATCTCGGAGATGCGATGGCCGGCGATCCGGTAGAAGTCGCCCCGCCGGCGCAGGAGCAGGCGGCTCAAGCCGCCCAGGATCATCGCGAACAGCATGCGCCACCAGCCGGCCTGCATGATCGCGACCTGCATCTTGGCCGGGTCGGAATAGCCGACGTCGTCGGGATGCTTGGTCACGCCCTTCACGAGCAGCTTGGCGAGCAGTCCGGGGCGGACGACCGAGCGGTGGATCACACGACCTTGCGAGATCGTCACGAACTTCTCGGAGACGGCGAGCCAGTCGCCCGGTTGGAGCAGCGGCTTCACGTACTCGTCGAAGACCGGGTCGAGCGACTCTTTGATGTGAATGAGATGCGTCTGCACCGGAATGCGTTCGTAGTCGACGCCGTCGACGCGCATCACGCTCATCGTTCCGCTCCTGGCGGTTTCGCCGCCGCGAGCCGATCCGCCGTCCGGGTCTGAGCCCTCGCGGCGGTCATGACGTCACCATCACGTCGCGGTCGATGTAGCGGCGCATCCACAACTCGGTCACGAGCACGCGCCAGAAGATGAGGCCGTCGCCCGGTCTTCCGCCCAAGTACGCGTCCCACGCGTCGACGAGCGCGGGCTGGTCGTAGAGCCCGCGGCTCGCGAGTTCCGGCGACGCGAAGATCGCGCGCAGCTCGTCGGCACGGCCCTTCATCCACGTGATGTCGGGATTCGTGAAGCCGATCTTCGAGCGCCGCAACCGGTTCTTGTCGGGCATGCGGCCCTTCATCGCGTTGCGGTACACCGCGCGATTCCAGCCGCCCTTGATCTTCTGGTCGATCGGAAGACCGAAGATGAACTCGACCATCTCGTGGTCGAGGAATGGCACGCGCGCTTCGATCGAGAACGCCATCGAGTTCTTGTCTTCGTAGCGCAAGAGATCGGGCGTCGAATACTGCAGTACGTCGCTCGCCAACCGCTCGTTCAGGTTCTTCTGCGCGGAGAAGTGCTGCGCGGCGACGGCCGGGCCCGCGCGGAGCAGCTCGCGCGCGGTGACGGGGTTCTTGGCGCGTCCGGGAAGTCGACCACGCGCGACCTCGGCGAAGTACTTCCGGTAGAGGTCCCATCCCTTCACGATCTCGCGCGCGCCCGCAAGGTAGTGACGTTGCGCGAGCGCCGACGAGAGATACGCGCGGAAGTAGGGGATGTAGCCGGCGAGCAGCTCGTCGCCGCCGTTGCCACTCACCATCACCTTCACGTGCTCGCTCGCAAGCCGGTACACGCAGTAGTACGCGTACGGCGCCGACGCGATCGTCGGCTCCTCCTGGTACCAGATCCACTCGTCGATCTCGCCCCAAAACTCCTCGGCTTGCGGGTACGCGTAGTGCGGGATCGTGCCGACCGCGCGCTCGACCTCGTGGATGTACTCGCTCTCGTCGATCGTCTGTCCGGGATAGAGCGCGGAGAACGTGTAGAGGCCGTCGGTGTGCAGCGTGGTGCCGGCGTGCATGAGGCGCGCCATCGTCGACACCACCCCGCTCGAGTCGAGGCCACCCGACAGCGGCACGCCGACCGGAACGTCGGAGATGAGGTGCCGCGCGACCACACGGTCCCACATCGCCGCGAACTCTTCGGCGTACTCGGCGTCGGAACGGGCGGAGGCGAACTCCGGGTTCACCGGCGGGTTCCAGTACTTCTCGATCTTCACGATGCCGTCGGGCCGAACCAGCATCGTGTGCCCGGGGAGGAGCCGCTTCACGCCGTCGAAGAACGTGTCCTCGCCGTCGTCGTGCAGGCGGAACAAGACGAAGCGGCGCACCGCGTCGAGGTTCGGGCGGCGCGCGACGCGCGCGTCCTGAAAGATCGCCTTGAGCTCGGAGCCGAACACGATGCCGGCCGCCGTCTCCGTGTAGTAGAGCGGCTTGATGCCGAGGCGGTCGCGTGCGAGAAACAGCTCGCCGCGCTCGTGGTCGGAGATCGCGAAGGCGAACATGCCGGTGAGGCGATCGACCACGTGCGGGCCCCACTCCTCGAAGCCGCGCAGGATGACTTCGGTGTCGGAGTGGTCGGTGACGAACCGCCGTCCCTTCGCCTCGAGCTCACGGCGCAGCTCCGACGCGTTGTAGATCTCGCCGTTGAAGACGAGCGCAAGGGTGCGGTCGTCGCTGTACAGGGGCTGGTCGCCCGTGGCGACGTCGACGATCGCGAGCCGGCGCATGCCGATCGAGAAGTGCACGCCGATGTCGGTGCCCTGACCGTCGGGACCGCGGTGGACGATCGAGCGCAGCATGCGCTCGAGCAGCTCGGGATCGGAGCCGGCGAACCCGGCGATGCCGCACATTCGGGCGGCAGCCTAGGTTCGCGTCGTCGCCGCGCCGTGACCGACTGCGGAAAGACGGCCGCCGGCCGCGGTGATCAGTGGTCGTAGACGACTTGCGATTGCACCTGGCCGTTGCTGACGGTCAGGTACACGTTCATCTCTGTCCCGCCGTTTTCGAAGTGCACACGGGGCCGGGTGCTCGTGCCGCCGACGTCGTATTGGTATCCCGGACCGGGCTGCACGCCGACGATCGTGATCGTCGTGCCGCTGACGAGCACCTTGATGTCGCCGCCGGGCGTCGAGAGCGTCTCGCTCGTCTGGGTTGGCGGCGCGGTCGTGGCCGGCACCGTGGTGGGTGCCGCCGATGCGGGCGGTCCCCCCGTCGCCGGGGTGGTGGGTCGCGTCGTCGGTGTCGGTGCGTGGCTCGGCGGCGCAGGATCGTTGTTGCTGCCGCCGCCCGACGGGGCACCTCCGGGCGCCGGTGTGCCGGGATCAGGCGCGCCGTTTGCGGAGGGCGTCGTCGGTCCGTCGGAGGTTGCACCCGAGCCGGGCGCGCCGCCCGGGCCGAGCGTTGTCGGCTCGTTCACGATGAAGTTGTCGTAGATGTTTCGCGACCGATGAACGACCCGCGTGCCCGTGCCCGCGCTCGATCCCGGCGCGGCGGCGTGGCTCGTTGCGGCGCGGGTGTCTCCCCCGAAGCCGAGGATCGACAGCTCGCCCATCGCCGCCGCCGTCACGAGCAGGGCAGCCGACGCGGCAGTCATCGCGCCCGCCAGCATCAATGCCTTGCGTCGTTCCATCGAAGACCCCCGGGGACTGCGTGCGAAAAATGTCGGTTTCCGCGGGCCGGAACTCAAGCGCGGCGGCGCGCTCGTTGCCCCTTGCTCACCCAAGATGATCCGCACGGCCTGACGGCGGCGTACCCTCCCCGAAGCCCGGTGGCCTCGCGAAAGGAAGCGCCCTCGTGATCCTCATCGTCGTCAAGCACCCGGTGCGGCCCGAGTTCGCCGACGACTGGCCCGCGCTCGTCGCCGACTTCACGACCGCGACCCGTGCCGAGCCCGGAAACATCTCGTTCGACTGGTACCGCAGCGCTGAGGATCCGAACGAATGGCTGCTCGTCGAGACGTTCCGTGACGGCGAAGCCGGCCAGACGCACGTGCAATCGGCGCACTTCCAGGCCACGATCGCCGCGCTCCCGAAATGGCTCGCGGCCGTGCCCGAGATCATCCACATGAATTCGCCCGACGTCGACGGCTGGTCGAGGATGGGCGAGATTCAGCCGATCGAGTGAACGTCGCGGTCAGTCGGGTTCGGGCGGCGCTTCGGTGCTCGGGCCGACGTGACGGTCGAGCCAGCGATTCACCGGAGCCGCGGCGCGCCACGTGGTGACGATCCTGTCGAGCGCGCCCGCCGAGTGCAGCCACTTCGGCGCGCCGAACTCGCGACCGACGTGCATACCCTTCAACTTCAGGAGCTCGGCGCGCGGATGGTCGGCGTCGAACCCGCGCGGCACGCGTTTCAGCGCGTCGCGCGATTCGACCGTGTAACGCTGCTTGCGAAGCGCGTCGACCGCGGCCGCGAGCTTCGGTCCGGTCTTGGTATCGGCGACGGCCGCGCGGTACCGCTCGAGCTGGTCGGGCGCGAGGTGGTAGTAGCCGCTGCCCGCGTACAGGCCGAGCGCGGAGAGTTGCACGTAGTAGGCGGCGCCTGCCTCGCTCTCGGTCACGGCCGCGGCGGCCGTCTTGTACGGGCTCTTGTCCTTCGCGAAACGCGTATCACGGTTCGGCCGGAACAGGTGGAGCGGACCGAACTCCTTCTCGACGATCGGTGACAGCGCGAGGAACGGTGCTTTCACCGCCTCCTCGTACACCGGCTTGTTCGCCTGCCAGTACGACTTCGAGTTGTCGGCTTCGAGTCCGACGTAGAACGACAAGGCTGCGGCCGGCCATCCGCGAAACGACATGCGGTGATCCTACGACGGCTTCTTCTTGGCGCGATTGGGCGCATTTTTCTTGGCGCGGCTGGGCGCGACGCGCGGCGGCTCGCCGGGCATCTTCGGATAGACGGGCGGCCACGGCGCGTCGGTGAGCCCGCTCGCGAGCTGGCGCGCCGAGAGCTCGAGCAACGGTTCGAGCGATTGCGGATCGTCCGGCATCGTCGCCCACGGATCACCCTGCGCGGCGACGCGTGCCGGCACGGTTGCGATCGTCATTGCATCGGCGTCGATGGCGTCGAGCTCGTCCCAGCTGAACGGGGTCGACACCTGCGCGCCCGGACGGGCGCGCACGCACCACGCGCCGAACACCGTCTTGTGCGGCGCGTTCTGGTTGAAGTCGACGAAGATGCGTTCGCCCCGCTCTTCCTTCCACCACGCGTCGGTGACACGTTCGGGATCGCGCCGCGCGAGCTCGCGTGCGCACGCGACCGCGGCCGCGCGTACCTGGATCGGGTCCCAGTTCGGGAGGAGCCGGACGTAGACGTGAATGCCGCGGTTGCCCGTGGTCTTCGGGTACGCGGCGATGCCCAGCTCCGCGAAGAAGGTATGCACGCCGCGGGCGACCGCGCGCGCCTCCTCGAAGGCCGTGCCGGGTTGCGGATCGAGGTCGATGCGCAGCTCGTCGGCGTGTACGGCGTCGTCGGCGCGCGCCGGCCACACGTGAAAGCCGAGG
>Ga0335082_10005952_pt1 | contig 13316 bp, 12 predicted proteins | sample Lox_Sample_41_FD_206718 | JGI IMG/M metagenome (GOLD analysis project Ga0335082, IMG submission 206718) | Soil microbial communities from Loxahatchee National Wildlife Refuge, Florida, United States - Lox_Sample_4.1 | ecosystem: Environmental > Terrestrial > Soil > Wetlands | place: USA... | reverse complement strand
CGGGGATTTGCACTGATCATTTCGCACTGCACGCAGAAGGTGGCGGACTGCAAAGGAACAAAACTGACATCTCTGAAAGTACTGCCATAGACAGTCTTACTGAGCATTAGTGCTGAATCCTCGATTCCGTCCAGGTGCAGATGAAAGTAAATAGATGGCGAAAGCAACAAAAGTGACCGCAGTGGTTCCGGGTGTGGAAAAGAGGGCTTAAACCCTTTGATGACAACTGACTCTCAACGGAAGTGTGCAGAATTCTGCATAGTCAAATGTGAAACTCACAGGAAAGACGTAAGGACCCGGAATCTGGCCTGACGAAAACTCATTGCCGTATTGTCACGAGGGGTGGTCCTGGGATAATCTAAGCAACAGATTTCACGGTCCACACTTGGACCGCTGGGGGATTTCATGGAATGGACTGCACCAGCTTTTGAAGAAGTTTGCCTGAACTGCGAAATCAACTCCTACGCCAGCGCGAAGCTGTAATCGAAACTCTCCGCTTCAAGTCTTAGCCGCCGCTTGAGCGTCGCACGATAATTTGTGCGATGCGCCCGGCTGCGTGCCCATCCCAAAGGGGTACGACGTTAGGCTTCGACGAAACGCTGACTCTCAATATCTCCTCGGCGAAGCTTTGTAGTCTTTTCAAATCTCGCCCCACTAGTCGGTTGGTACCCAGAGATAACGTGATTGGCCGCTCTGTGTTCTCTCGAACCGTCAGGCATGGAACACCCAAGAATGTCGTCTCCTCCTGGATTCCACCAGAGTCAGTAATCACAAAAGCGGCATGACGCTGCAGGGCAAGGAACTCCAAATAGGGCAGCGGATTGAGCAGGCTGAGTTGTGAATTGGCCGCGCCGGTTGCCCCATCACCGAGACTCTCGAGTCGCTGGCGGGTACGAGGATGAACCGGAAAGATAATTTTGAGACGTGCACTTAGTTCGGAGAGTACCGCCAGCAACTGACGCAGCCAATTCTGATCATCCACGTTCGATGGGCGATGCAGAGTCACAAGCGCATAAGGTGGCCGGATGCCGGGCGGCAGGCTTTTCTCCGCCTCAGGGAGAAGGCGAACGAGAGTGTCAATCATCACGTTACCGACAAGATGAATCTTCGACGAGTCGATTCCTTCACGCGCAAGGTTCTCGTTGCCATCTTCGGACGGCGTAAAGAGTAAATCAGAGAGTTGATCCGTCACCAGTCGATTGACTTCTTCAGGCATAGTGCGGTCGCCCGATCGCAGGCCAGCTTCTACATGACCCACGCGCACTCGTAACTTTGAACAGACGAGCGCGGCGGCGACAGTGGAGTTGACGTCGCCGTATACGAGAACCAAATCCGGCTTGTGGTCGAGCAGGACTGGTTCGAAGGCCTGCATGACTGCGGCCGTCTGCTGCGCGTGAGTGCCGGATCCGACTCCGAGATTGCAATCGGGTGCGGGCATTTCCAACTGGCGAAAGAAAATCTCGGACATCGCAGCGTCATAGTGCTGCCCCGTGTGGATAAGAGTCTGGCGAACTTCGGAATACGAGCTCAGGGCGCGAAGTACGGGTGCGGCCTTCATGAAATTCGGACGCGCGCCGACTACGTGGAGAATGTGCATCGGTTCTCGATTGGGACTACAGATTCTATCGTGATCAACGCCTTGCGGTGACGCGAGGCTGGAATCAGAATTCAGTTGCTGATTTCATATTCTGCGGAAGGTGCGCTAGCCCGCTTGCGCGGTTATTAGTGGTGCATCCTGTTGCGGCAGAGCGATTACTTCGGCCGAATGAGCGAGGGTTCGATCAAGAGCATCGGCCAGAGCGGTGGGGAAAACTCCCGTAAGAAGGTTGACGTCGAGTTGGAGATCGCGGGAAGAGTAGAGGCGATGCACCATCAGGGTTCCACGATGGTGATTCGCTGAACTCAACAACTCGAGCGCGATCGTCCACGCCGACGGGGCGTCGAGGGCCTTGGCAAAGCCGGGCTTGCTCCATCGGAATGAGTGGCGGCGTTGCGACGCTTCAGTAGAGTCCATCGGCAGGGCCTCTCCCGGCAGCAGGTCGAGCTTCAGTTCAAAGGCGTCAAAGTCATTCGAACCAAAGGCTGCGATCAGAATGCGTCGGACCTGTTCGTAGTCGCGAGCCACTTTCAATTCTTCGGCGGCACGCCGAATCGCGAGGTTGTTCACGACAATTTTAGGCTGATCCAGCGTGCGGTGCGCAACACGCGCGAGCTCCCCAAACTCGAGATAACCTAGATGCTGGACGCCCACCCAGATGCCAATTCCCAGTACGGCGAGCACCAGGCCAAGAGAACTGCCTGTAGGCCATAGAAGGAACAAGCTCAGCATGGCAAAAATCGCTGAAACCCCGTACAGGAGAATCACCACCTGGCGGTGGGTCATGCCGTGTTGCAGGAGCTTGTGATGAATGTGCTCGCGGTCTGCTGTGAAAACGGGCCGGCCGCTGATCAGGCGGCGAATGATGGAGAGAACGGTTTCCAGGATCGGCAGCCCGAAAGAAACGATGGGAATCGCGACAGCGACGATCGTAGGAGCCTTCTGCGCACCAAACAGCGCAAGAGCACTGAGCAGAAATCCGATGAGCAGACTTCCGGAATCTCCCAGAAAAATCGTAGCTGGATTAAAGTTGTAGCGCAGGAATCCAAGGATTGCGCCCGCGAGGGAGATCGTCATGATCTCAACCAATGGCGGGCCGTGCAGCAGTGTCACGACGAATGCCACCATCGTCGAGAACAGAGCCGATCCCGCAGCCAAGCCGTCGAGACCATCAATCAAGTTGAAGGCATTGGTGATAGCAAGAACCCAGATCACCGTCGCGATAAATCCGACGTACCAGGGGAGCACACGATCGCCGAGCAACACTGGGATGTTTACGATGCGAAGGCCACCCGCGTAGAGCATTGCACCAGCAATTCCCTGCACCGTGAATTTGACATAGGGACCAACGCCACGGAGGTCATCATAAACACCGAGCAAAAAGATGAGCGACGCCGGAACCAGGATGGTTCCCATCGTCTTCAGCAAGGCAGGCGAGTGCAAAGTAGGATGCCGCAAGGCCCAGATGGCAGCGATCCCCATACAGCAAACGAAACTGAGGAAGATGGCTACGCCACCGAGGCGCGGCAACGGATTGGAATGCATGTGCCGTTCGCCGGCGGGGGCGGCAACCCATCCGTGCGCATTAGCAAAATCTCGCACGTACCGAGTCAGAACAAACGCGGTCAACAAACCGATAAAGAACAGACCCAGGCAAATGAGGGTCAACTACGCACCTCGGCAGACTGCTTGACGGCTAACTGCGATGCTCTTCATTTCTCGAACCAGTATCGCAGCGGCGTGGTTCCGCCAAAAGTTGATGAAGTGATTCCTGTTGACGATTAGAGTCCACCCAAGTTAGCAGTACCGGAATGGGACTTGCAATGTCAGAAGAGGAAAAAACCTGTGGAAAACTAATTTGGAGGGCCAATGAATTGCATGATGCAACCACATTTTGCTGTGCTAAACTGCTCTTCAAAATTCATCTATTAGATTAGGGGTATTGATGAGGTCGGGTGCGGATCTCGTTCGTAGCTGCTTCGTTCTTCCACTGGTCCTCATAGCAGTTCTTTCTGCCTGCGAAGTTCTCGCCGCACAAGAGCCCACACATGCGAATCCATCGAGCGCTCAAGGCACCAATCCAACCAATCTTCCTGCCGCTAAGCCGCTATCGGATGCTGCGATAAAAGCCTCCGACGGATCGGCTAGTTCCATCAAGCAAGATGATTCGGCAAAGGATCTTCCGGACGTGTCAAGCACCGTTAAACTGGGTGCGGGCGACCTTCTCGAAATCACCGTCTATAACGTTCCGGAATTGAACAGCAAAGTGCGTGTCAGCAATGCAGGAGATGTGTACTTACCCCTTATCGATTACGTTCACGTCGAAGACCTGACGCAGGAAGAGGCCCAGGCTTTGATTGAGAAGAGACTGTCGGACGGCGGGTTTGTGCGAAATCCGCACGTCACAATTTTCGTGTCTGAACCGACCTCACAGGGCGTGACGATTATCGGTGAAGTGGTCAGGACGGGAATCTACCCGCTGATTGGCGAACACAAGCTGTACGAAGTAGTTTCCCAGGCCGGGGGTTTTTCGCAGAATGCATCCCGAAAGATTTCGGTTGTGCGGCGAGACCAGGCAGAGCCGATGCACATCACCCTCCCAAGGAATCTCGCCGACGATCTTAGTGGCAACATCGAGATCAAGCCTGGCGATACCATCACTGTTCCGAAGGCACCGATTATTTATGTAGTGGGAGACGTCGGGCGCCCAAGCGGCATTCTCGTAGACAACGGCCAGATGACGGTATTGCAAGCACTGGCGCTAGCGGGTGGCACGAATCGTACGGCGAAGTTGGGCGGGTCGCGGATCATCCGAAAAAGTCCGACCGGGATGACCGAGACCAAGGTTGAAGTCAAGAAGATGTTGGAAGCGAAAGCCCCCGACATGCAGCTGCAGGCCGACGATATCCTGTTTATTCCGGTTAGCGGGGGAAAGATACTTGCGGCACGAACATTTGAAGCCGCCATGGCGACCGCGACCGCACTGGCAATTTATTCAGTGCATCCTTAGAGCGGGCTCTAATTCCCTTTCCTTCCCAGGAGATGTTCGAGCACTTCGCTGTACTTCGCTGCTGTGCGCGCGCGAGAGTAATGCTTGAGAATGTATTCCCTACCGTTCTGACCCAGATTCCTGCCAAATTCACATTCGGCGCGAAGTCTGCTGATGGATTGCGCCAGAGCTGATGCGTTTTCTGGCTCAATCACGATTCCAGCCCTTGCCTCTTCCACTATCTCTTGGGCTTGGCCCTCGACCCCGAGGATTACCGGGCGCGCACAGGACATAAATTCGAGCATCTTCGTCGGAATCACGGTCTTGAAGACATCGGTCCGCTTGAGAAGCACGAGGCAGACGTCCGAGGCTGAAATAAAAGCAGGAATGCTCTCGCGTGGCTGCTGGTCGACAAACCGAACGTTCGTCAGCCCACGCGACTGCGCGGCCGCTTTGATCTGGTCTTTTTCCGCGCCTTCGCCGACAAGGAGAAAAAGCACGTCAGGTTGCTTGTTCAGGAGTTGCGAGGCGGCGTCGAGCAGAGTTCCGAGTCCATGGGCGTTGCCCATCGTACCGATGTAACTGACCACGAACTTTCCTTCCATGCCGAACTGCCGGCCGAGGCTGACGCGCCCGTCGGACGAAGGACAGAACAGATCCGTTTCCACTCCATTTTCCACGATGGCAATCTTGTCAGCAGGAACACGCCAGTCTTCCATGAGGCGATCTTTGAAGGCAGGTGTCACAACGACCACGCGGGCAGCACTTTCGTAGAGGAATCGCGCGATGCCAGCCAACGTGTGGTGCAGTAACGAGTCTTCACTGCCGACACCAACGGCGGCGAGGGATTCGGGCCACAAGTCGCGCACTTCAAAGACGAAAGGAATCTCGCGAGCGAAGGCAATCCACCAACCGGCAAGCGCGACGAGGAGTTGCGGTGAAGTTGCGATGACGACATCCGGCTTCGGAATATTCATCCCGCGGAGCGCGGCCGATACGCAAAAAGACGAGTAGTTGCGGATGCGTTCGTGCGACTTGCGATTGGGCAAAGGCCAGAGCCAGGTACGGAAGACGTCCACCGTCCCGTATCTTTCTTTGTAGATCAGGCGGCGCAGTCGTGCGCGCCATTCTTCAGGAACCACTCCGGTGGGATGATTGGGAAAACCGGTCAACACAGAAACTTCGTGTCCCGCCTTCGACCAGTGAAGGGCAAGTTCAGCGGCGCGCGCCGCGGGAGCGCCCATCTCGGGTGGGAAGTATTGGGAGACGTAGAGGATTTTCACGCGACATTAGAGGGTATCGCAAAAACGAACAGAGTGTGTCCGCACGATGCGTTTCGATGAAGTGACCGCCACCTACTGATTCTCCGTTGGAGCTCGAGCGACCATTGGCGGAGGCGTGGGATTTTCCAAGAGCCACGATAGCTGAACATCTTTCAGATGAAAGCTCCCTGTTACCAGATGCGTCATCTTTAGTTGACCCTGCGGCGTCTTCATCCACTCGGTTGCGCGAACTTCAATGGGTGAGTTCCAACCGAAGTTGACGTAGATCCACGGTTCGTAACAGAGTTTCCGGCCTCGAGCAGGACAAACGGGGATGTACGAATCCGTATTCAACGAGATCGGACCGCCAAATGCCAGAGATTGGAGGTCCAAGTTGACGTTTGCAATCAACCACTGCAACTCACAGCGAACCGGCTGCCAGGGCCTCTTGGAATCGTCATTGGGAGTGCGCCAGTTGATGGTGCCGTCGAGGATGATTGAAGCAGCGCCCGCTCGGGCCAAAGCGCGAGCAAACAAAAGGAGATCGGTACGGGAATCCGCATACTGAATTGTCGAATGCGACAGGGCGATTCCGGGAACCGGTTTTGCAGTATCTGGCAGAAAGACATGGGCGGTGAGTTTGCCGAATGATCCGGAGAACGTCAGTGTCTTCGTGGTAACGCCGTCGGTATCAGAGAGCGTAGTAGCCGGGCCGGAGAGACATGGTTCGTCAGACTGTGCGAGACAAATGCCAGCAAAAATCAGGAGCGAGAGAAGGCAGGCCAAAGCGACACGCATGCTCCACCTCCGCGACCAAAGAAATTCTACCATCCTGGCATTGCGCTCGGAGCATCACTCGCGGGGCCATCCCATCAATTCGTAGTACCTAGTTTTTGGCTCACCGGTCAGGCCGTTGACGCCGTGGCGTGGAAGCCACCAGAAATGGACCGCGACAAAGAGAACGAGCATCAATGCCACAGGGGCAAGTCCCCAGAATGGACCTGCTTTCGCCGAGATCCCAGCGACAACGCCGAGCACCAAAACGACTTTAGCGACACGCCTCCACTTCGGCGTTCTTTCCTGAAAGTGGCCGAAGAGAATGTTTCCAACCGCGAAAATAAAAGCGGTGATGGCGACGGGCATCCACATGGAAGAACCTTGCACGTGTTGTAAGACTAACGAGCCGGGCTCAGTAATAGCACAACTTGAATGCACTCTTGTAGACAAGTGCGCGGGTCCGATTGGCGCGGCTTCGCGTATAGCTCTCCCAGCGATCGGCAACCGTCGCGAATTTCTCTTCTCCGGTCAGGCAGTGCATCACGCGCAGTTGCACGATGTGCAACCGATGATAAAAGGGACTTGCCACCATCGGGAGGCGCGTACCCGACTGTTCGTAGAGAGACCAGAATCCGAGATCATAGCGGTCGAGATTGTGCACCAGGGTACGCACGCCGCGTGTGAACAATTCTTTGACTTCCGCCCCACCCGTAAACAACCAGTAGTCATAGGCTCCCCAGAGCGCCCAAATGAACCCATTTAGTATGTGCGTCGGTGGCGAGACGAGGTATTCCTCGAACCACACGTCTCCGGATTCATCGGTGAAGGCCACACCCCCGTCTTTGATTGGCCGTTCAAAACTCACCATGGCTTCACGCGAGGCGTCGAGGTAACGCGTGTCGCCTGATTCTTTGTGGGCGCGCAGCAAAACGGAAATACCCTGTCCCTGTGCCAGTGCCGAGTACCATGGGGCCTTCAACGTCTCGCGGTACTCCCAGTCGAAGTGGTGATTCCACACGGCAACGCCTTGAGCGTTCGGCTCGAGGTGGGAGCACAGCCATTCGGCAGCCTGAAAAAATTTCGTCTTGCGCTCGGGATCCGATGTGCGGCACCAGAGGTTGTAATTTCCAAGTCCGTACTGCGCAATAGCGATCGGGTTGTATTGCAGCCCGATGTGTCCGTGATAGTCGAGTTGCGGAATGCCCTCAGCATCATGTGCGCCTGGGTCGGCTTTCTCGGCGAACAGCATGTAGTATTCGCCCAGCTCTTTCGCGTTTGAGTGCGGATTCTCGGTCGGGGTCTCGTGCCAGAATGTGAGATGACTCTTGCCCCCTAGCAAGTAGGCACTGAAGATTCGGCGATAGTAGTTTAGTTTGGGCAAGGCGGTGATGCCCGTCCATATTACGGCAGGAGATCGCCCAAGGTCCGCACTCTTCAGGGCACCTCCTGCAATGAGCGTTAACCACCAAGGACATGAAGGTTCACTAAGAAACAGATTACATACCGTTCACGGCGAAGATCGAGGTGGCTGCGTCATCCTGGTCGACTGCAGCTGTGGAAACCGCCAGAAACTGAGTGGTGTTGTTGCCGTCTGGGAAAAAGGCATTTCCGTATTGAAATAGACCCATCGGCCAGAAGTCTTTCTGCCATGACGTGAGCATCTGCCAGGATGCTGTGTTGGTGACATCCGCACCGTAGATACGAACAGCACGATCCTGGTTCACATCACTCGGTTCCACCATGGTGGAGAAAAAGACATGGTTGCCGACCCGGCATCCGTTGATCGAGGAGCTGCTGATAGGACCGAGCTGCGATAATGACCCGCGACGATCGAGGAGATAGATGAAGTTTGATTCCAGGGGTGTGTCCGTCGAGAAATAGATCGCATCCTTGGTAGGAACAGCCGCCACTGCGCGGGCCTGCTGCCGTCCTTGCATCACAACCTCTACATTCCTGAGATCACAACTGGCCCGCAGAATGCGGCATTCGTCCCCATAATCGCCGGTGAAGATCCAGAGACAGTCTCCCCAGGGGTCATGAACGACATTGTGAACGTGTCGGATCGCACCTCTCTGGAACGTGTAAGCGACGCCCCACGTGACACCTTGATCTTTGGACGCATAGATGTGAACTTCGTCGCGGGCGGCGTTATCGAAATACTCGCCCCAACAGACCGTACCGTTTGGAACCGATGTGATGTGAAGTGGGCGGGTGCCGCGTGTAATCCTATGAGTTACCCGGAACCCGCCTTCATTGGGGCGAAGAGTGACAATCGATCCGGGGACTGCACCGATCAGCCCTCCCGACGGAAGCACCGCCAGAGCATGAAAGCCGTCGCGAAACAAACGCGCACTCAAGCGATTCGCTACTGAGATTCGTCGTCGGATACCAGGAAGGAACTTCGCCACCAACTGCCATTCGATGTGGGCGGGATTCTGAATCGTCGAGCGCAGGATGCCGTAGCCACAGCCAGCATATAGGTGATTTCCGCTCCAGGCTAGGGCGCGCAGTCCCGGGAATCTAGCCACGGGGATCAAGGATTGACCTTTGGTATCGCTCGGATCGCTCATCGAACAGAAAACGCTTGGAATTGGTATCGAGGACGGCCTTCCGACAATCTAAAAGTCCAATGGCAATGATCGCGGTTAGGGTCACCCCGGAACCGAGCACTATCTTATGTCAAAGCGGAATTGGACCGGCACCATCTAATGTGTTGCAAAACACAACGGTCATTCCAATGTGTTCTTTTTCGCGGTCGACTGCGTGTTCTCTCGGAGGGCAGGGATTTAGTGATCGACTGTATCGAAATAATTCAGGGAGCGGGCAAGCATTTTTTGTCATAAAACAATTGATAGTAGACGATGAATTACTCGTGCAGGGCGCAATGGACGGATTCCCGGCAATAGGTGCCGATTAATCGGCAATCCAAGGCACGAGTCGAGCCCGAACTTCCCAAGAACGGCACAGAAGTGACTGGTTCGCCGTCGGGAAACCTCTGGCACGACATTTGCAACAAAGAACATCTTAACGCTTAATTTTTTCTTAACCAGAAGGTCGTAAATCTCATGCTGAGTCATTGCGCTAATTCGAAGTGCTGCAAACCCTTTCTAAAACTGAGAGAAGGCAAACTGTTCTTGGTGGAAACCGATGGGTCCAGCAAACCAGGAGAATTTCCGTCGCAGTTTGTCCGGACGGGACAGCATGCGCGACAAGTGGAGCACTTCTGGCTCTGCGATGAATGTGCAGCCAAATGGACCCTTGTCTATGACGGGGAACGCGGGATTGGTCTGCTGCCTTTGAGGCGTCCTGCGGCAAGCGCACCAGCGGCGGCAGCCGCGCACAACGGAGTGGCGTAGGCATCACGTGTAGCCCTGTTTTCTCCACGTCTTCCAGTCGTCTACAACGATTTTGAGCATGGCCTGCGTGGCTTCGTGAAGCCACCTCCCTTTCTGATTTTTCGCATGTCGCAGAATCGCTTTGGCTGCGCCTTTCGTTCCCAAATGAATATTGGCGGTCTCCCATCCCATGGCTCGCAAGAGGCGCGTTCCCTCGGTTTGCGCGCGAAGGTCCGCTAGTTCGATACGCGAACAGTGCGGACTCAACCGGCGGACGATCCATTCGCCGCACACTTGAACAAACGGGTCGGGGCATCGTACAGCCTGAGTCATAAGGGTCTGGTAGAGGATCTTATTTGGCCCACGATAACCCGCAGCCCAACTGCATGCGGATGGTACCAATGCCTTTGCCTCGCGGGCGATTCGCCCTCCCTTCCAATCGCAGATCGCCACATAGCGCATGTGTCCCAGGCTACCCAAACCAGACACTCTGGATTTGAGCCGATACGCTAGATCGCGCAGGGGCATCAAGCGCTCGATGGCAGCGAGGGCGCTCGGCGGGACCTTGCCTTTCGCGGGGGGTAGGGTATCCATCTTGCGCCAAAACACAACGGGATCCCGCAGATCGCTTTCTGCAATCAGGCGCAGCCATTCGTTCTGCTCGCCGAGTACAAAGGGCCGCCCGCCTTGCCTTAGTCCCTGCAGATAGCTCTCGAGGATTGCTTCGCAAATCCCTGCTCCCTTGAGAGCCAGATGGCCAGCCTGCGCCGCGAGGTGGGCACTCACAGCTAGTCGGACCAGATCGTTTGCGTAGGAGATGGGATAGGCCTCATCGAAATCGTTCACGCCCCAGATAAGGCGGCCTTCGGCATCACGCCAGGTTCCGAAGTTCTCTATGTGCAGATCGCCCACGCCGAGGACGCGCGGAGCCTCGGCAAGATACGGACATTCTCGAGGCCAAATCTGCGCCCAGCGATAGAACGTAGCCCGCAGGAAGCGGTACGGAACCAATTTCATGCGCTGGTGCTTGAGGCGAAGGTCCTTCCGGACGAGAGGCATGCGGCGACTAAGCCAATCTTCATATTGACGGGTCGCCTTTACAACGTTCATGGCGCGAACAATAGTGCGCCAGGCGGCAGGAAGTCAACGCCCTACGCTCGAACTACGCTGGGGGTTTGGGAGTCGAAAGCAATCACCGGGCGTCGGAGAGGGCTGGTTTACTCCTCTTCGATCCGAGGCCCGGCGACTGCAAACTGAAGGTGGCGCTACTGCTTGAAGAACGCTGCGTTCGTCTCGACGAATTCTTTCTTGTCGTCCGGCACGTCCTCAAGCGCGTGAATCGAGTCGGAGGTGCAGGCCGGAACACAGGCACCGCAATCGATACAGCCCTCAGGATCGACATACATCTGTGTGGCCGCTTCGAACCCGGGCTCGTCCTGCTTGGGATGAATGCAATCGGTCGGGCAGACCTCAACACAAAGAGAATCTTTGATGCACGAATCAGTAATTACATAGGCCATGATGAATCAGTCTCCTGGAATGAGCACTTCCACTCGCTCAAGTTGAGTGTATGAATGCGGAACAGTCCGAGCGGTGATCTTAGTCACAGGCGAGTGTGCGCTCGTAAAAGAGCGGGAGTATTGAAAACTCATCGGTCTTAGTGAGCAACAGGACATGCATTGACTACATGATGAGGATCACGTCGAACCGTGACCACGGTCACAGAAATCGATATCCAATAAGACTTAAATAAGCACAATTGAACTAGGCCTTCTAGTCATAGGATCGCCCGGCTCCACCCACAGAACCCCACAAGCCGTTACCCCAGACGGCGGGAGCCGGGCGTTAAAAAAGGCCAAGAAGTTCTGCAACCTCCCCTTCCCCTAGTTTGGCACTGACCTGTTCTCACACTTCCCTCTTAGCTCTTATGCCATACCATGCTCGCAGTTTCGGTGTGTCAACGTAGACACGGCGTCGTTGGGTGTCCACGTTTTTCGGAAGCTCGTCGCTCCGGAAGTGTCTGTTTTTCAACTGGATAGATAATGGCCCTCCTACTGCCCCAGGAATATCGCAGGTCGAAAACGGAGGGCAGACATGGACCAAGCGGCTGACAGGGAATGGGGCAACCTCGAATCCATCTATTGGCTTGTGCTGCTGGCTCTGGCGGCAGTTATCCCGGCAACCGCGCAGCGCGCTGCCGCGACCAGCAACGATCAACCAGAGCGCTCGGTACTGGTGAGTCTGGTCGACCGTAAGCTGGCGGTGATTCAAGACGGAGTAGTCGTCGCCACATTTCAGGTGGCTGTCGGAGCGGACGTCAGCCCCAGTCCCACCGGCGAGTTCAAAATCGTCAGCCGCGTACAAAATCCGACCTACTATCGCCCCGGAACAATCATTCCCGCCGGCAAAGACAATCCTGTGGGCACGCGCTGGATGGGACTCAGCCAAAAGGGATACGGGATTCACGGAACGAACGCTCCGAAATCGATCGGGCGGGCGGCTTCGCACGGCTGCATCCGCTTGCGCAATCGCGACATGGAGAAATTGTTCACGATGGTTCGCGTCGGCGACGTGGTGCAGATTCGCGGCAAGCGCGACGAGCAAATCGCGCGGGTATTCAGCACCAACGCGGAGCCAATGCTCGTGGCTGATGCACGGGCCGTGCCGCAAATACCAAGCAGCAGGAAGGGACGCAACCCAAGATTGGACTGGGTAGCGGAAGGGTTCTGATTTTAGGGAAATTCGGGAGGGTTCTATGCAAATGGCAATCACATTCATCGCGGTCCTGGGAGGAATGGTCTTCTCGCTGGCGATAGCGCTGCTGGCGGAGGAGTTGATTTTCGGACAAGTGTTCCGCCTGTTTTTCGCCCGGCAGACGGCAGCAGTCAAATCAGCGCAGAAGCGTTAGGGCGCGCAAAGGAGAACGACGATGCTGGCGTTGAGGTACCTGCTGATGTGCGGTGGCCTCGGGATGATTCTCGTGGCTGTAGGCATTTTGACGATCGATGGGTATCGGGAGATCTTGTACCGGAAGGCGCTCGCCACACCCGGCACCGACTTGCCACCGATGCCCGAATTCCGCTGGCGAACTTCGGTTGCGTTGGTATTGCTCGCATGGGGTCCGATTCTGCTGGCGTTCAGCATTGTGGTGGTTCCCAGTGGAATGGCTGGAGTACGCGTGAGCCAGACCAGCGGAACTCTGGCGGGAACGCTCTATCCCGGCGTTCACTTCGTGAAACCGTTGGTGGAAGAGGTAAATTTCTTCGACATCCGCGATCAGGTGTTCACAATCGGCGTTGCAGAGGATGGCAAGCCTCAGTACGAGAAGATTCCAAACAAGCCGCAAATGCTCGACG
>Ga0335082_10005951_pt1 | contig 13317 bp, 8 predicted proteins | sample Lox_Sample_41_FD_206718 | JGI IMG/M metagenome (GOLD analysis project Ga0335082, IMG submission 206718) | Soil microbial communities from Loxahatchee National Wildlife Refuge, Florida, United States - Lox_Sample_4.1 | ecosystem: Environmental > Terrestrial > Soil > Wetlands | place: USA: Florida... | reverse complement strand
GCGCTCGTTGTGCCGCCGCGGCCGCTCGACACCCGCGCGATCGGCGCGATCGCCTACATCGCGCTCTTCGCCTCGGTCTTTGCCTACATCTGCTGGAACCGCGGCGTCGCGATCGTCGGGCCCAACGTCGCCGGTTTCACGATCCACCTGCTGCCGGTGTTCGGCACCGTGCTCGCGATGATCTTCCTGGGCGAGGCGTTCCACGCCTTCCACGCGATCGGCATCGCGACGATCCTGGCGGGGGTCTTCGTAGCGACGCGCGCCCCGGCGCGCTAGACCGATGCCCACGCGCGCGATCGTCCTGCTGTCGCTCGCGGCCTTCGCCAGCGCCTCGGCGCTGCGCGCGGCCGACGCGCTGCTGCCGCTGATCGCCGCGCAGTTCGACACCACGCCGGGCGGCGCTTCGGCCGTGATTACCGGGTTCGCGGTCGCGTACGGCCTGCTGCAGCTCGTCAACGGCCCGATCGCCGACCGCATCGGCAAGTACCGCATGGTGTGCTGGGTGACCGCGGTGTCCGCGATCGGCAACCTCGCCTGCGCGCTCGCGCCGTCGCTTCCCGCGCTCGTCACGGCGCGTTTCCTCAGCGGCGCGACCGTGGGCGCGATCGTGCCGCTGTCGATCGCGTGGATCGGCGACGCCGTGCCCTACGAGCGGCGGCAGGCCGTGCTCGCGCGCTTCCTGATCGGGCACATGAGCGGCGTCGCGTTCGCGACCGCGGCCTCGGGGTTCCTCGGCGAGTGGCTCGGCTGGCGCGCGATGTTCTTCCTGCTCTCGGGCCTGTACGCGATCGTGGGCGCGCTGCTGTTCCTCGAGCTGCGCCGCAACGCGACGACGCGCGAAGCCGGCGAGCGCGGCGCTTCGCTCGTCGAGTCCTTCGCGCGCATGGGCCGGCTCACGCGCCACCCCTGGGTGCGCGTCATGCTCGTGACCGTGGCCCTCGAGGGCGGGCTGTTCTACGGCTCGCTCGCCTTCGTCGCGCTCGACCTGCACCTGCGGTTCGGCCTCAGCCTGGGCGCGAGCGGCTCGACGGTGGCGGCGTTCGCGGCCGGGGGCTTCGCCTATGCCGCGGGCGCGGGGCGCATCGTGCCCCGGCTGGGCGAGCGCGGGCTGGTGCTCGCCGGCGGCGCGTTCATGGCGCTGGGCTTCGTCGTGCTCGCGCTCGCGCGCTCCGCGCTGTGGGGCCCAGCCTGCCTCGCCGTGCTCGGGGCGGGCATCTACATGATGCACAACACGCTGCAGGTGCACGCGACGCAGATGGCGCCCGAAGCGCGTGGCGGCTCGCTCGCGCTCTTCGCCTGCAGCCTGTTTACGGGGCAGTCGGTGGGCGTGTGGGTCGCCTCGCATTTCGTGGACTCCGGCGGCGCGCGACCGGTGTTCCTCGCCTCGGCGCTCGGGCTCGCGCTGCTCGCGCTCGACTTCCGGCGGCGGCTCGCTACACTGCGGCGAAGCACATGAGGTCCTTCACCTACGTCGCCCAGCCCGCGCGCGTCGTCTTCGGCGCCGGCGCGGTCGCGAAGCTCGCCGCCGAGGTCGAGCGGCTCGGGGCGAAGCGCGCGCTGGTGCTCTCGACGCCCGGGCGCTCGGCGGACGTGCAGCGTCTCGCGCGGGCGCTCGGCGAGCGCTACGCGGGCCTGTACGACAAGGCGGCGATGCACGTGCCGATGGAGATCGCGGTCGAGGCGCGCCACGTGGCCGCGGCCTGCAGCGCGGACTGCTGCGTGGCGGTGGGCGGCGGCTCGACGATCGGCCTCGGCAAGGCGATCGCGCTCACCTCGGGGCTGCCGGTGCTCGCGGTGCCGACGACGTACTCGGGCTCCGAGATGACGAGCGCGCAGGGCTTCGTCGAGGGCGGCGTCAAGCGCGTGCAGCTCGACCCGAAGATGCTGCCGCGCACCGTGATCTACGACCCGGCGCTCACGCTCGGCCTCCCGGTCGCGGTGTCGGCCGCGAGCGGCATGAACGCGATCGCGCATTGCGCCGAGGCGCTCTACGCGCGCGGCACGAACCCGATCATCCAGCTGATGGCCGAGGAAGGCGCGCGCGCTCTAGCGGCCTCGCTGCCCGCGATCGTGAAGAACCCGAAGGACATCGAGGCGCGGAGCGACGCGCTCTACGGCGCCTGGCTCGCCGGCACCGCGCTTGGTGCAGGCGGCATGGCGCTGCACCACAAGCTCTGTCACACGCTGGGCGGCACCTGGAACTTGCCGCACGCCGAGACGCACGCAATCGTGCTGCCGCACGCGCTCGCCTATAACCGCGACGCAGCGCCGGAGGCGATGGCGCGCCTGGCGCGCGCGCTCGGAGTCAGCGACGCGCCGGCGGGCGTCTACGATCTCGAGAAGCGCCTGGGTCTCAAGATGCGGCTCGCGGACCTCGACTTTCCCGAGCGCGACCTGGAAAAGGCGGCAAAGCTCGCGACCGAATCGCCGTATCCCAATCCTGCGCCGGTGACTTACGACGGCGTGCTCGCGCTGCTTCGCGGCGCCTACGCCGGCGCGCCCGTCATCTAGGGACGGCCCCCATGCTTCGGCAGGCGGCCGCGTGGTATGCGCAGACCGGGTCCCGAGTGCGCGCGTGCAGCTCGTCGAACAGCGCGGCGGCGCGCGCGGGCTCGCCCTCGCGCATCTCGACGTATGCGGCGCGGTAGTCCTCGAGCCAGTCCGGCGCCGGGTATCGCGACGGCGGCATCAGCTCGAAGACGCTCACCGGCTGCTCGCGCCCCCTGACGCGGACGCGGTCGATCTCCCGCACCGGGCAGCCGACGTCGCCGATCTGCGAGCGCGTGCTGTCGCTGACGAGGATCGTGGTGCCGTAGGTCTTGTTCAGCGCCTCGAGCCGCGAGGCCAGATTGACCGCGTCGCCGACGACGGTGTAGTTGAATCGGTCGACCGAGCCCATGTTGCCGACGATCACCGGACCGCTGTTGATGCCGATCCCGATGTCGACGCGCGGCAGGCCCTCCTCGCGCCACTGCGACTGGAGCTCGCCCAGCGCCGCGACCATGCTCAGCGCCGCCCGGCAGGCGTGCTCGGCATGGCGCGCGTCGGCCAGCGGCGCCCCGAAGACGGCCATGACGGCGTCGCCGATGAACTTGTCGAGCGATCCGCGCTGCTCGAAGACGCGCTCGGTCATCGCCGTGAAATAGCGATTCATCAGCCGCACCAGCGCCTCCGGGTCCATCGCCTCGGACAGCGTGGTGAAGCCGCGGATGTCGGAGAACAGCACGGTCAGCTCGCGCTTCTCGCCGCCGAGGCGCAGCTTGCCGGGATCCCGGGCGATGTCGTCCACCACTGCGGGCGGGACGTAGCGCTGGAACGCGAGCTTGAGGTAGCGCTTCTCCGAGAACGCGAAGAAGTAGTACACCAGCGCCGTGGCGACGAACAGCGTGACGGCGAGCGTCGCCGGGTAGACCACGCTCACCCACAGCCCCTGCGACTCCAGCACGCGGTCGGCGGCGAGCACGTAGCCGCCCGCGCAGGCCAGCGCAAGCAGTCCGCCGGCCGCGACGCCGATCCGCGGCAGCAGGACGGTGAGCAGCAGCCCGAGCGCAGCGAGCGCGGAGGCGTCGACCAGCTCGAGCCAGTCGGGGCGCTGCAGGAAGTCCCCCTGCAGCAGCCCCTCGATCAGGCTGGCGCGGATCTCCACGCCCGGGACCACGCCGCCGTAGGGCGTCACCCGCATGTCGCCGATTCCCTGCGCGGTGTTGCCGATCAGCGCGACACGCCCGCGCACGAGGGCGGGATCGGCGCGCCCCTCGAGCAGGTCGACGATCGACACCGTATCGAAGCTCCCGGCGGGGCCCCGGTAGCGCACCAGCAGGCGCCCGTCCTCGTCCAGCGGGACGTGACGCTCGCCGAGCGCGAGGTCCGCGATGCCGTACTCCTCCAGCTCGAGCGCGACCTCGGCCGCGCCGAGGTACAGCCGCGCGACCTGCACGTCGAACGAGGGGTAGTAGCGGCCGCCCCAGCGCATCACAAGCGGCACGCGCCGCACGACGCCGTCGACGTCGGCGACGACGTTGACGTGCCCGCTGGCCGCGGCGGCGCGCTGGAGGCCGGGTATGTTCGCCAGCGCGCCCAAGGGCTCGGGCAGCGGCCGCGTCGGCGTCGCGCCGCCGCGCAGCACCGCGATGTGCTGCGGCTCGATCGCGAGCTGCGCCGCGCGCAGCCGGCCCGGATCCAGGTGAAGCACCTCGTCGGGTTGCAGCAGGAACACCGTGCCCAGCACGACGTTGCCGGCGCGGCTCAGCGCTCGCGCGAACTCGCGGTCCGCGCCCGCGGACTCGCTCTCGGGAAAGAACACGTCGAACGCGATGACGCGCGCGCCGAGCTCGCGCAGCCGATCGGCGACGCGCGCGAGGATCGAGCGGCTCCACGGCCAGCGGCCGAGCGCGGCCAGGCTGCGCTCGTCGATCGCCGCGATCGTCACGCGCGTGGGGCGCACGTGCGGCAGGCGCTGCAGGCGCAGGTCGTAGACGCGCCGCTCCAGGTCCTCGAGCAGCGGCGGCTTCGTCAGAAAAAGCAAAATCCAGCCGACCGTGAGCGCAGCGCACACGGCCGTCGCCAGCCGGGCCGGTGCTACACTGCCCCACGCCCGGAACAGCACGGGCCGGGCGGAAGGGGTCGCCGGGCGGGAGGAGGCAGGCAAGAAGGGGGCGCAGCGTTGGCTCGCGGCTATTCTAGGGACATTCTTCCGGCGCTTCGAATCTCGGCGATGCTCGCGGCGGCCGCATCCGGCGCCGCGCTGGCGCAGTCGCCGGCCGACGTGCAGTTCGAACGCGGCTGGCAGCCGCGCGAGGCGGGGGTGTTCGCCGCGCCGAGCGGCGTGGCGCTCGCCGGCGACGGCAGCGTGCTGGTCGCGGACCGCCAGGGCGGAGTCCTGTGGCGGTTGTCGGCGGAAGCGGCCTCGAGCGTACCCCTGTCGGGCAGCGGGCGCGCGTTCGACGATCCGAAGCTGGGCGGCGTCGCCGCGCTGGGCGGCGATCGCGTCGCGGTGGTGAGCACGCGACGCGATCGCGTCGCCATCGTCGACGCGCAGGGACGGCCCGAAGCGGTCTTCGGCGGCAGCGGCAGCGGGGCCGGGGCGCTCGACGATCCCGACGGGCTCGCGCTGTCGGCGCAGCACCGCTTCTACGTGGCCGACCAGGGCAACAACCGGGTCAACGTGTACTCCGAATCGGGCGTGCCGCTGCGCACGATCGGCGCCGACCGCGACGCGGCTGATGCGCTGCAGAAGCCGGTCCAGGTGGCGGTCGACGGCCGCGAGCGCGTGTACGTGCTCGAGAACACGGGCTGGGGCGGCCGGCTGTCGGTCTTCGATGCGGACGGGCGCCTGCTCAAGCGCCTCACGAGCGAGTCCGTGCCCACCGGCCCCAACGCCCGGTGGAAGGCCATCGCGGTGGACGCCGCGGGCGTGGTCTACGTGGCCGACAGCACGAACCGCAACGTGAGCGCGATCGACTGGGAGCGGGGGCAGGTGCGCAGCCGCTTCGGCGGCCCGGGCGAGGGGCGGGCGCAGTTCGCCGACATTGCGCGCCTCGCGATCGCGGGCCGCACGCTGGCCGTGCTCGACGTCGGCAACCGCAAGATCGAGCTCTATCGCCTGCCGGCCGCGCCGCCGGCGGCGCCGGCGGCGCGGCTGCCGGGCGTGCGCCGCGCGACGGCCTTCGCCGCGCCGGACTGCGACCGCGTCTACGCCTACCGCGACGGCGACCTGCTGTGCCTCGACGGGCGCGGCAAGCGCGTCCGGCGCCTCGACGCCGCCGGCCGGCCGAAGGGAATCTTCGCCGATGGCGTCGAGCGCCCGCGCGCGCTGGCGTTCGACGCGCGCGACGTCGCGGTCGTGGACGGGGACCGGATCCGCGTGTACTCGCACGACGGCGCGCCGCGCTTCGCGTTCGGCGGCGGCGGCTCGCTCGACGGCGAGTTCGACGGCATCGGCGGCCTCGTGCTCGCCGACCAGATCTACGTCGCCGATACGGGCAACCGGCGCGTGCAGATCTTCACGCGCGAGGGCGTGCTGGTGGCCAAGCTCGCCGATCCCCCGGGCGCCGAGACGCGGCGGCTCGGACGCCCGGTCGCGGTCGCAGCCGACGCGCGCGGCACGCTGTACGTCGCGGACGACGAGACGCACGCGGTCCAGGTCTACTCGGCGGCGCGGGAGTGGCAAGCGACGCTGGGCGGGCCCGCGCGCGGCTACCGCGCGGTGCGCGCGCTCGCCGTCGACGGCGACGGGCTGCTGTACGTCCTCGCCTCGACCGAGAACGCGCGGCAGCGGGTGGACGTCTACCGCGGCGGCGAGCTCGTCTTCACGTTCTCGGCCTACCGGGCCCCCGACACGGAGCCCTCGGACGAGGCGACGCTGTCGCTGCCGCTGCAGGGCTACGACCTGGTGCTGAACGACGCCAGGCGCGCTCAAGTCGCCGTCTACCATTATCTGCAGACGCCGGGCGCAGTCGCCGGTCTCGAGCTGCGCGCGGAGCGCTCGCGCCTGGTGCTGCGCTGGCGGCGCGCCGCCGAAGGCTACGTGGCAGGGTACCGCGTCTACGGCGCCGCCTCGCGCGAGGGACCCTACGCGCTCCTGGCGAAGACGCGCGATCCGGAGGCGACGCTCCAGACGGACGCGACGAAGCGCGACGCCTTCTACCGGGTGAGCGCGCTGAGCGCGCACGAGGTCGAAGGCGAGCCCTCGGCGGCGGCCGAAGATCTCTTCGGCGAGGGATTCCGGCTCTACGCCGAGGGCAAGACCGAAGCGGCGGCCGGCGTCTTCGAGCGGGCCGCGAAGGCTGCGCCGGGGCAGCCCGCGCCCGTCGAGTACCTGGGACGCAGCTACCTCGCGCTCGGCCGGCTCGAGCCCGCGCTGCAGGAGTTCCGCGACCTGGCTCGCGTGCCGGGCCAGGAGGCGCTGGGCCGGCGGCTCGAGGCGCAGGCGCTCCTCGCCTCGGGCGACGCGCTCGCCGCGCGGGCCGCGGCGGAGCGCGCCATCCAGGCCGGCAGCGCGGACGCGGAGACCTACGCCCTGTGCGCGGACGTGAGCCTCGCGCTCGGCGACGCGGTCGGCGCGATGAGCTGCGTGGAGACGGCGCTCGCCAAGGACCCGGGCAACGCCGCCGCGCGCGCGATGCTGGGCGAGGCGCAGGTGCGGGTCGGCGCCGTCGACAAAGGCCTGGCCGAGCTCGACGCGGCCACGGCGGCGAGCCCCGCCGACGCGGGGCCGTGGCGCCGCGCGGCGCGCGTGCTGCAGAGCCTGGGTCGGCCGCGCGACGCGCTCGCGCGCTACGCGCGCGTGCTCGAGATCGCCCCGAACGACGCGGCGGCGCGGATCGCGAGCGCGGACCTGTACCTGGAGCTGGGCGAGCTCGATCCCGCGCGCACCATCGCGCTATCGCTGGCGGGCAACCCCGCGCAGGAGAGCCACGGACAGGCGCTGCTCGGGCGCATCGCGCTCAAGCAGGGAAAGACCGAGGAGGCGCTGCTAGCGCTCGCGCGCGCGACGCGGCTCGATCCCGCCAACGGCGCGGCCTGGGGCGCGCTGGCGGAAGCCTACCTCGCGCTGAAGGACGAGCGCCGGGCGGGGGAGGCGCTCGCCAAGGCGGGCGCGCTGCCTGGCGCCGGCGTCGAGGTGTACCGCCAGCTCGCCGACCTCGAATCGCGTGCCGGCCGCCCGGCGGGCGCGGCGGCGGCGCTCGAGCGCGCGGTGGCGATCGCGCCGAACGACGCGGGCCTGCGCATCGCGCTGGCGCGCGCGCTCGCCGCGGCGGAGCGCTGGGGCGACTGCGCCATCGCGGCGCGCGAGGCGCAGCGTCTGGACGCCAAGAATATCGAGGCGCTGACGCTGGGCGCCGAGGCCGCGTACCGTCAGGGTCGCAACGGCGAGGCGATCGAGACGCTCAAGCGCGCGCTGGCGCTCGCGCCGGACTCCTACGAGGCGAGCCTGAAGCTCGGGCGCAGCTACGCCGAGACCGGCCTGTACGCCGACGCGCAGGCGAGCCTGGAGCGCGCGGCGCGCCTCGACGACCGGCGCGACGCGCCCTACCTGCTGCTCGGGAACCTGCAGCTCCAGCAGCGCTCGTTCGACGCCGCGATCGCCTCGTTCACGCAGGCGGTGACGCTCAACCCGAGCGAGGCCAACCGGCGCGAGCTCGATGCCGCCTACGACCGCAAGAAGCGCTCGCAGCAGGGCAGCAGCCTGCCGATCGTGATCGAGAACCTGCGCCTGGAGCGCGTGTTCGTCGCCGCGCACAAGCAGTACGCGACCGAGCCGCTCGGGCGCGTGACGCTGCGCAACGACAGCGCAACCGACTACAAGGGCCTGCGGCTGTCCTTCTTCATCAAGGAGTACATGGATTTTCCGATGACCTGGCCGGTGCCGGAGCTGAAGGCCAAGTCCTCGGTCGAGATGCCGCTGACCGCGACGTTCAGCTCGAAGGTGCTCGGCATCGACGAGGATACGCGCGTGCTCGTGGTGGTCGGGCTGTCGATGGCCGACCCGCGCGACGGCAACCAGGAGATCACGCAGGCGATGACGCTGTACGGCAAGAACGCCATCGTCTGGTCCAATGGCGACATGGTGGGGTCCTTCGTCACGCCGCGCGACGACACCTTGCACGCGTTCGTGCGCGAGGCCGCCAACCGCTACGGCCCGCCGCCCCAGGGCGCGCTGAACCGCCCGCTCGCGCAGGCGGCCGCCGTGTTCAACACGTTGAGCGCGCTCGGGCTGCGCTACCAGCCCGACCCGAATACGCCCTATTCGAAGCTCGCCGCCGACCAGGTGGACTACGTCCAGTTTCCACGCGAGACGCTGCGCCTGAAGAGCGGCGATTGCGACGACCTTTCGGTGCTGCTCGCGGCGGCCTACGAGAACCTCGGCATCGAGTCGGCGCTGCTCGACATGCCGGGCCACCTCATGATGATGTTCCGCACCGGCCTGAAGCAGGCCGACCGGGGCCTGATCAGCCTGCAGGACGACCTGCTCGCGGTCCGCGACGGCGATGTCTGGATCCCGGTGGAGTCCACGCTGATCGCGACGTCGTTCACCGAGGCCTGGGCGCAGGGCGCGCAGCGCTACCGCGAGGCCGCCGCCGCGGGCCAACTGCGCGTGCTGTCGCTGCGCAAGGCCTGGGAGCGGTTCCCGCCCGCGACGCTCGCGCCGGTGACCTGGTCGGTCGAGGTGCCCACGGGCGAGCGCGTTGCGCGGCTCGTGGAGCGCGAGCAGCGGCTGCTGCTCAGCCGGCGCCTCGAGCGCGAAGTGCTCGCCTACCGGCAGGCGCTGGCCGCGAATCCGGGCGACAACGACGCGCGGCTGCAGATCGGGGCGATCTACGCGCGCAACGGCATCCTCGACGTCGCGCAGCGGGAATTCGACACCGTCCTCGAGCGCGACCCGCGTCACGCCGCGGCCATGAACGATCGCGGCAACGTCTATTACGCGCGCGGAGAGTTCGAGCAGGCTCTCGAAGCCTACCGAAAGGCCGCCGAGATCGATGCGGCGGACGGCGGCATCCACGTCAATGCGGCGCTGGCCTACTACCGCCTGGGCAGGCTCGACGAGGCGCGCGGCGAGTTCCGCTCCGGGGTAAGGCTCGACGGCGGACTGGCGGCGCGCTACGGCGGGTTCGCCAAGCTCCTGGGAGACTAGCCGTGGCGGACACCAGGAAGGCATTCGCGCATGGGCTCCGCCTCGCCGCGCTCCTGCTCGCGGCCGCGGTCGCGCTGGGACCGGAGTCGGCGTGGCCCCAATCGCAGGCCGCGGGCGGCGCCGGCTGGAAGCAGGTGCTGGCCACGCTTTGGGGCCGGCTGCGGGCAGCCACGCCCCGCGCGAGCCCGGTCGTCGCCGGCACGACGGTGACGGCGGGCCTGCGCGGCGGCGAGGCGACGGAGTCCGAGCTCAAGCCGTACTGGAAGGGCGTGCACGACGAGGAGCCGGCGGCCGTGGCAGAGCGCCAAGCGCTCGAGCGCGCGCAGGGTCTCGCCGACGGCGGCGATTTCGCCGGGGCGGCCAAGGCCTTCGACGCAGTCCTGGCCGCGAACCCGAGCGGCCCGCTCGCACCGAACGCGCGCTTCGGAAGCGGGCTCGCCAAGGCCGCGCTCGGCGACACGGCGGGCGCGCGGGCCGCGCTGCAGGAGTTTCTGGCGAAGACGCCCGAGCATCCGCTCGCTGCGGACGCGCGGCAGGCGCTCGCGGCGCTGCCCTAGGCGGCGCGAGAGATCCGCAGCAGCCGCGCGTCGGCGGGGTGGGAGCGGAGGTGGAAGCCGTGGTGCACGCAGAAGCCGAGCATCGCCGTGTTCCAGGCGAGCACCTCGCCGTCCAGTCGCGCGACGCCGTCGCGGCGCGCGCGCGCGGCAAGCGCCTGCAGCAGACGACTGCCGACGCCGCGCCGATGCCAGTCGTCGGCGACGGCGATCGCGAATTCGGTGCCGCCGTCGACCAGCGCGTAGCGCGCCTCGCCGACGAGCTCGCGCCCGTCGAAGGCGGCGAGCGCCACGTGCGCCGGCGGCTCCGCCTCGACCAGCAGCCGCAGCAGCGAGGGCGAGATTTCCTTCACCACGCCCTGGAAGCGCTCGTAGCGCGAGCGGGGCGACAGGCCCTCGACGAATGCGCGAAAGGCCGGCGCGTCCTGCCGGCCGAGCGGCCGGATCACCACCACGCGAATCCGCCCCGCACGGCGGCTGGAATCTGGTCCCGGCGCAGGCCGATGTCGCGCAGCGTGTGGTCGCCCAGGGCTTCGAGGTGCCGGATCGCCGCGGCGCGGGCCCTCGCCTCGGCATACGCGCCATAGGCGCGGGCGAGGCGCCGCAGGCCCGCGGCGAGCCAGGCGCCGGCGGCGTCGACCCTGGGATGCGAAGTGCGTAGTGCGAGGTTCATGACGGCCTCCATCGGTTGAAGTGGCCCCATGCTCGGCCGCGCGGGTATTCGGCCGATGTCCGTGCGTCATCGTTTTGTTGCGCCCATGTAAACTCCGGTCCCATGGCGCGCGAGCGCATCCTGATCGTCGACGACGACCGCGACATCCGCGAGTCGATCGGGGAGTACCTCTCGGAGCACGGCTACGAGGTCGCGCTCGCCGAGAACGGGGAGGCGATGCGCCGCGCGATCGCCGCGGCGGTGCCCGACGTCGTGCTGCTGGACCTGAACCTCCCCGGCGAGGACGGCCTGTCGCTCGCGCGCTGGCTGCGCGGCGCGCACGACGTGGCGATCATCATGGTGACGGCCGCCGGCGAGGTCGTGGACCGCGTGGTCGGCCTCGAGGTGGGCGCCGACGACTATGTCGCCAAGCCCTTCGACCCGCGCGAGCTGCGCGCGCGCCTGAAGAGCGTACTGCGCCGCGCGCGCACCCCGGGGAAGGGCGCCGCCCCCGCCGCGCCGGCCGCGCGGCGCGTCAAGGTCGGCCGCTGCAGCCTCGACCTGCAGACGCACCAGCTGTTCGGCGCCGACGGCGAGGAGCTGCCGATCACCGGCATGGAATTCGACCTGCTGCGCGTGTTCGTCGAGCGCCCGAACCAGGTGCTCTCGCGCGACCAGCTGCTCACGCACACGCGCAACCGCGAGTGGGAGCCCTTCGACCGCTCGATCGACATCCGCATCGCCCGGCTGCGCAAGAAGATCGAAGCCGATCCCGAGAAGCCGCGCGCGCTGAAGACCGTGCGCGGATCGGGCTACATCTTCATTCCGGGCGACTGAGCCGCCGCCTTTGTAACGGGCGTGTTTCAATGGTTGCCGGCGGGTAACACACGCGGCCCCGCCGCGCGGCGCCGCTAGACTGGCGCCCATGCCCGACACCCGTGACCTGACCGAAGCCCTGCGCGACGCGGCGCTCGCGGTGTCGACCGCGGAAGGACCGCAGGTCTTCGAGCAGCTCGTGGCGGCGCTCACGCGCATCCTCGGCGTCGACTTCGGGCTGATCTCGGTCTACCTCGAGCCCGAGCGCACGCACTTCCGCACGCTCGCCACGGTGCTGGGCGGCAGGCCCGGCCCCAACGTCGACTACGCCGTCGCCGGCACGCCGTGCGAGCAGGCGATCGCGCGCACCTTCGGCTTTTTCCCCAGCGGCGTGGCCGAGGCCTTCGCCGGCAGCGCGCTGCTCGCGGCGCACCGCATCGAGGGCTACGCCGCGACCTCGCTGCACGACCTCGACGGGCGCCCGATCGGCGCGCTGGTTTCGATGTCGACGCGCCCGATCGAGGACCGCGCGCGCTTCGAGACCGTGCTCAGCATCTTCGCCGCGCGCGTCTCGGCCGAGATCGGCCGCCGCCGGTCGGAGGCGAGCTACCGGGCGATGTTCGAGAACGCCGAGACCGCGCTCTTCGTGCACGACATCGAGTCGGCGGCGATCGTCGACGTCAATCCGAAGGCCTGCGCGACCTACGGCTACAGCGCCGAGGAGCTCAAGCGCCTGAGCGTCGACGAGCTCTCGTCGGGCGAGCCGCCCTACACCGGCGACCAGGCGCGGGCGCTGATCGCGCGCGCGCGCGCCGGCGAGGTCGTGCGCGGGCTATGGCACCGGCGCAACCGGGACGGCAGCCTGCACTGGGACGAGATCACGGTGAAGCGCGTCGAGGTCCTCGGCCGGCCGCACATCATGGTCGCGGCGCGCGAGATCACCGAGCGCAAGGCCGCCGAGGACGCGCTGCGCGCGAGCGAGGAGCAGTACCGCGCGATCTTCAACGCCACGACCGACTCGCTGACGCTGCGCGACGCCGATTTCCGCATCGTCGACGTCAACGCCGCCTACGAGCGCATGAGCGGCCTGCGGCGCGAGGACGTGCTCGGCGCCGACCAGCTCACGGTGGAGCTGCTCGACGTGCCCGACTGGAAGCGCGAGGTGCACGACCGCGCGATCGCGGGCGAGGCGACGCGCATCGAGTCCGAGGCGCGGCGCCGGGACGGGTCGCGCTTCCGGCTCGAGGTGCTGGTGCTGCCGATCGCCTACCGCGGGGCGCCGCACGCGCTGTACGTCGCGCGCGACATCACCGACCGCGAGCGCGCCGAGGCCGCGCTGCGCGCGAGCGAGGAGCAGTACCGGGAGATCTTCAACGCGACCGCCGACGCGCTGGTGCTGCGCGACGCGAGGTTCCGCATCGTCGACGTCAACGCGGCCTACGAGCAGATGAGCGGCAAGCGGCGCGACGAGGTCGTCGGCCAGACCGAGCTGACGCTGACGCGCAACGCGCGCGTCGTCGACCGGCGCGCGCTGCACCTGGAGGCGCTCGCGGGCAAGCCGGTGCACTTCGAGACCGACGGCACCGGCCGCGACGGCGCGCCGTTCGTGCTCGAGGTGCGCGGCGTGCCGATGGTGTACCGCGGCGAGCCGCACGTGC
>Ga0335082_10005950_pt1 | contig 13319 bp, 9 predicted proteins | sample Lox_Sample_41_FD_206718 | JGI IMG/M metagenome (GOLD analysis project Ga0335082, IMG submission 206718) | Soil microbial communities from Loxahatchee National Wildlife Refuge, Florida, United States - Lox_Sample_4.1 | ecosystem: Environmental > Terrestrial > Soil > Wetlands | place: USA: Florida... | reverse complement strand
TGCGCTCGCGCTCGGCGCGCATGCGCGCGAAGACGCTCTGCAGGTTCTGCGCCGGGTAGGCGAGGCGCGTGAGGCCGAGGCTCGTGACCTCGATCCCGAAGTCGCGCGCGGCCACGTCGTGCGCGGCGCGCCCCACCTTGTCCTCGACCGCCGCCAGGTTGGCGCCGCCCTCGGCGGAGGGGACGATGCTCGAGAAGGGCTGGCTCCCGAGCGTCGCGCCGAGCTCCGATTGCACGAGCGAGGCGAGGCGCGCCTCGGCGAAGTCCCGCGAGCGGAGCGTGGTCAGGTACTTGAGCGGGTCGGAGATCCGCCACGCCACGTAGCTCGAGACCACGATGTTCTTCTTGTCGGCGGTCAAGAGCTCGGTCGGCTGGAGCAGGCTGAAGAGCGTCCGCTTGTCGAGGCGGGTGACGCGCTGGATCGGCGCCGGGAGCTTCAGGTGCAGGCCGGGGTCGCTGATCACGGCGACCGGCCGCCCGAACTGGGTCACGACCGCGTGCTCGGTCTCGTCGACCACGAAGACCGACGAGGCGATCGCCGCGAGCGCGAGGGCGAGGGCGAGCGCGACCCAGAGGCGTCTCATGGCGTCTCGAGCTCCTTCATCGGGGGCGGCGGGGCGGCGGGCGGAACGGCCGGGAGCGGGAGCGTCGGCGGCGCACCCGCGGCGGCGTTGCCGACCCAGAGGTCGACGTCGCCGCGCGCCGCCGCCTGGATGTACTTGCGCGGGGCGCCGAGCGATCGCTCGAGCGTCTCGAGCCAGAGCCGCAGCTCGGTGATCGCCGCGTGCTCGGCGGCGACCGCCGCCAGGCCCTTGAAGGCGGCGGCGTCGCCCGCGGCCTGCTTCGCCACGCGCGTCGCCTCGGCGCGGGCGCCCTCGACCATCGTCGCCGACTCGCCCGCCCCCTCGTTGCGCCGCTCGGCCCCGTAGCCGCTCGCGTCGTGGATCTCGCGCTCGCGATCCTCGACGGCGCTCGCCACGTCGCGGAAGGCGTCGTGCACGCTCTCGGGGGCGTGGACGTCGAGCAGGCGCGCGTCGAGGAGCTCGACGCCGATCCCGGCGTCCGCCACCTCCTTCGCCAGCGCCTCGCGCCAAACCTTCTCCACGTCGAGGCGACCGGTGGCGTAGATCGAGTCGATGGTGCGGCTCGTCGCGACCCGGAGCAGCGTCCCGCGCGCCAGCGCCTGGACGAGCGCGTCGGGGTTCTCGACGCCGAGCGCGAAGCGCGCCGGATCGCGCACGCGGTAGTTCGCGACCGCGCGGATGTCGATCAGGTTCTCGTCGGCCGTGAGGAAGTAGGCCTCCTCGCCGAGGCTCACGCGCACGCCGGCCGGGCTCCCGCGGAAGCCGACCGTCAGCTGGCGCACCCAGTCGGCGTCGACCGCCACGCCGCGCCCGAGCGGCGGCGGCCAGTGCAAGTGGAGGCCCGGCGCGAGGTCGGTCGCCACCACGCGGCCGAAGCGCTGCACGATCCCGCGCTGGCCCGGCTCGACGACGAGGACGACGCGCGGGACGAGCAGGGCGAACGCCAGCGCCACGAGGCAGGCCGCGACGGGGGGGCGCAGGAGGAGGCGCGGATCGAAGCCGCGGACCGCGTCGCCGAGCTGGCGGATCTGGTCGCGCGCGTCGCGCCGGCCCTCGCGGAAGCGCGTGCGGAGGAAGCTCCGCAGCATGAGGACGCCGAAGAAGATGGCCGCGAGCAGCTTGGCGAAGGCGAACAGGCCCAGGTCGGGCGCGCGGCCCGCGCCGAAGGTCGCCGCGCGCACGCGGTCGGCGGCGAGCTCGTCGAGGGCGAGGCCCGCGGCGAGCGACGCCGCGAGCACGGTCAGGAGGTAGATGCGGAGCCGACTGCCGCCGAAGAGCTGGCGCGCGACGCTCACGGTCGCCGCGTTCGTCGCCGGTCCCACCAGCAGGAACACGAGCCCCGCGCCCGGCGAGAGCCCCTTGGCGATCAGCGCCGCGGCGATCGGCGTCGAGGCGCTCGCGCACAGGTAGAGGGGGATGCTCGCCGCCGCCATCGCCAGCATCGGGACGAGGCCGCGGTCGAAGCCGAGCACGCTGCCGAAGAAGTCGTTCGGCAGGAGCGCCGCGAGGAGCCCCGTGAGCGCGAAGCCGACGACCAGCCAGAAGGCGATCTCGTCGAGGAGCGGGCCGAAGCCATAGGCGACCGCCGCGCGCAGCCGCCCGAGGAAGCTCCCCGGCGCTGGGAGCTTGTCGCCGGCCGGATGCTCGTGGTCGTGGACGGCCACGAGCTCTGCGCCGGGCGGCGCCTCGGGGTCGTCCTTCACGAGCAGGCCGAGGAGGCCGGCCGCGATCGCCGTCGCGATCGCGACGAGCGGCCGCACGACGGCCATGAGCGGACCGAGCAGCGCGTAGGTGAGCGAGACCGAGTCGACCCCGGTCTCCGGCGTCGAGATCAGGAACGCCATCAGCGCGGAGCGGCTCGCGCCCTTGCGGCGAAGCGCCGCCGCGGCGGGCAGGACGCCGCACGAGCAGAGCGGGATCGGCGCGCCGAAGAGCGCCGCCAGCACGACCGAGCGCGGCCGCTCCGCACCGAGGTGACGCAGGATGGTGGCGGTCGGCAGGAACTCGTGCAGCAGCCCCGCGACCAGGAAGCCGAGCAGGACGAAGAAGGAGCCCTCGTAGAGGACGTTCGCCGTCTCGCTGACCAGCGCGCTCAGGAAGGCAGTCATCGGGTGGGCGGCCCCTTCATCGCCTCGGCTCCGGCGTGGCACGCAAGGTACTGGCATCTGCCACGTCCGGTCGAGAGGCCTGCATGGCCCGGGCGCTTGCGACTCGGATGACACCGTTCTCGGTCGATGCCCGCGTCTCGCGGCCGCGGGGAGGACTGCGATCGGCTCCGACGCCTGGTTCGCGGACCGAATTGCGGTGCTCTGGATCACACGGGCCGCGGTCGGGCTGCTCGATCCATTCACCAGCGGCCATCGGAGCAGCGTCGCCACGCCCGCAGCCCTTGCGAGCGTCGCGCGCCGTCTCCTCGTCCACCCAAGCCAAGCGGGTCGAATGAAGGGCGGATGACGCAGCTTCCAGGCGCCGGTGCAGGTGCAAGCTACCGTGCGCGCCAGCCGAGCGCCTGCCGGGCCGGGGGAGGGGGAAGCCTTGGCGCATGATCGTCGCATCGCCTTGCAGGTGCGCAGCGCGTCGCTCGCGCTGCTCGTCGCAGCCGCGCTGGTCGTTGGTCGCGCGCGCGCCGAGGACGCCGTCGCGAGCCACCACGACGCCGGCGCCGAGTTGATCCTCCGCCGCGGCAAGACCCTGCTCGGTGCCCTGCTCGGCGCCGGCGTCGACCGGTCGGAGGCCTTCGCGGCCGCCGCTGCCCTCGAGGACCTCTTCGATCCCAAGCGCCTGCGCGTCGGAGATCGGGTCTGGATCCAGCTCGACGGCGACACGCCTGCGGGTGGACACCACCTGCGCGCGCTGCACCTGACGACGGGTCGGCGTCAGGACCTCACGATCGTCGCCCAGAGCGACGGCAACTTCGCCCCGCCGCCACCGCCGACGCGCAGCGAGTGGTCGCTCTCGGTGCACAGCCGCTCGGGCGAGGTCGGAGGGGACCTCCGGGCTGCCCTGGTCGCTGCCGCGCTGCCCGCCTCGGTGATCGACGAGGTGACGCTCGCCCTCACCGACGACCCGGACCTGCCCGCGGATCCCTCGCCGGACAGCCGATTCACGGTCGTCTACGAGGCCATGGAGGGAGCCGGGAGGGACGCCGATGCGGCGCGCCTGCGCTACGCCTCGCTCGAGAGCGCCGGCACCGAGCACAGGGTCTATCGCTACGCGATGAACGGCGGCGGAATCGCCTTCGTCGAGGCGAGCGGGCGCGGCGTGATGCCGCTGCGCCTCGATCTGCCGCTCGCCGGCGCCGAGATCACCTCGCCCTGGGGCTGGCGCATCCATCCGGTGCTGGGTCTGCGGAGATTCCATCGCGGCGTGGACTTCGGCGCGCCCGCCGGTGCGCCGGTGCGCGCCGCGGCCGACGGCGTGCTCGAGGCAATCGGCTGGCGCGGGAACTACGGCCGCTACCTCCGGCTGCGGCACTCGGAGCGGGTCGAGACCGCGTATGCCCACCTCTCGCGCTTCGCGAAGGGCTTGTGTCCGGGCAGCCGGGTGAAGCGCGGCCAGCTCATCGCCTACGTCGGGGCCTCGGGTCTCGCCACCGGGCCGCACCTCTACTACGAGGTGCTGATCGACCACCAGCAGGTGGACCCCCAGCAGCAGGGTCTCGCTTTCCCGATCCAGCTCGCCGGCAACAGCCTCACGCGCTTCCAAGCCTATCTCCAGACGGTGGCGGCGGACACCTCGCCGCGCTGAGTCGCAGGCGGCCACGGCCGCCCGGCTCCCCGCCCCACAGGTTCATCGCACGGAGATCGGGACTCGAATCTCGAGCTCCGACGCGACCGGTCTTCCTTGCTCGATCGCCGGGAAGAAGCGCCAGCGCCGTAGCGCATCGAGGAGCGCCTGATTCAGCCGCGTGTCGGTGGTCGCGCGAACGAGCTCGACCTGCGCGCTGCCATCGGCCGCCACGCGGAAGCGAGCGACCGCGACCGCAGCGAGGTTCTGGCGCCGCAGCTCCTCGGGGATCTCCGGCAGCGGCTGATAGAGCGCACGCGCGCTCATGCGCCCGCCGGCCATGCTTGGACTTGGCTCGGCTGAAGCCTCGCGGGAGGGGTTCGTGGCAGGAGCCGCGCCGGCGGGTGTCGAGGGCTCCGGCTGCGCCTGCGGCCTTGGCTCGCGAGGCCGCGGCGGCAGCGGCTTGGGCAGGGGCTTCGGCTCCACGAGATCGGGGGGTGGCGCGGGGGCCTCGGGCTCCGCCGGCGCCGCGGCGGCGGGAGCGGCGGGGCCAGGCGCGGGAAGCTCCAGGAGCTGCGCGCTCAAGGCGGGCGGCTCCGATCGCTCCGGCGGGGCCCCGGCCAGCACGCGGACGAGCCCGACGAGCGCCAGCAACGTCAGCGCCGCTCCCACCGGGAGAGACCACGGGAGTCGTCTCCAGGGCGCGTCGTCGACGGGAACCGATTCGACCACTGCTCTTACTCGTGCTGCACCGCGATCAAGAAGTGCTCGGCGCCTGCCTCGCGCGCCTTCAGCATCGCTTGGACCACGAGGCCGTGCGGCGCGGCGCCATCCGCGGCGACCACCACGCTCGTCTCGGAGCCGCCGAGGAGCGGTCGCAGCGCGGGCTCGAGCGCGTCGAGGGTGATCGCGACGTCGTTCACGAGCAGCTGGCCGTCGTGCGTCACCGTGAGCGTGATCGGCTTTCGTGTGTCCATCGCAGCGGCGCGGCCCTTCGGCAGATGGATGCCCAGCGCGTGGAGGTGTTGCATCGAGAGCGACGCCAGCATGAAGGTCGCGAGCAGGAAGAACATCACGTCGATCATCGGGATGATCTCGATGCGACCGCGACGCGAGGCGCGCGATCTACGGAGCTTCATCGAAGAGGCCCTCCTGATCGAGGCGGATGCGGTCGACCAGCCGGGTACCGAGGCGCTCGAGCTCGTCCATCAGCTGGGCGCGCCGCTGCGAGAAGAAGTTGAACGCGAAGAGCGCCGCGAGGGCGATGAAGAGCCCCACGGCGGTCGCGATCAGCGCCTCGGCGACCCCGCCGGTGACGCCCGCCGGGTCGACGAGGCCCTGGTCGCCGAACAGCCGGAAGGAGCGGATCATGCCGGTGATCGTGCCGAGCAGGCCGAGCAGCGGCGCGGCCGTCACGATCGTCTCGAGCACCCACGTCCAGCGGACGAGCGCCTTCTCGATGACGCTCGCCTCGTCGCCGGCGCGCGACTCCACCCACCAGCTGGGCTGGCGCCGGCCCTCCACGAGTACGCGGAGGAAGCGGCCCGCGTACAGCTTCGGGTTCACGTCCGCGAGCTGCTGCTCGAGCTCGCTCCACTTGAATCCGCCGCTCTCGATCGTGCCAACGAGCGCCGGCGGGAGGTGGGTCCGCGTGGCGTAGACGAAGGCCTTCTCGACGATGATCACGGCCGCCACGACCGCGAGGCCGAGCAGCGGGTAGATTGCCGCCCCGCCCGCGCGCAGCGCGATCCAGAGGTTGCCCAGGTCGTTCACGAGGCGGCTCCCTTGTCGGCGATCTCAGAACTGCTTCGTCAAGCCCGCGAAGAAGCCCCGCTGGGGTCCTCGCTGGGCCGCGGAGACTCCGATCCCCTCGCCGCTGCGGATCTGGTTGTGCTTGTCGAACAGGTTCACGAGGTCGAAGCGAGCGGTGAACCTCCCCAGCGTCGGAATCTCGAAGGCGCGCGAGGCCCCGAGGTTCACCTGGTTCGACACCGGCATCTTCATCGTATTCGCGAAGCCCTGTCGGAGACCGCTCCCGAAGATATTCTCGACGTAGAGGCGCGTCCCCCAGAGGACGTAGGACACACCCGCCGTGCTGCTCCATCGCTGGTCGTGGTCCAGCCAGACGTAGTGGTGATGGATGTAGTCGAACTCGTCCTGTTCGAAGAGGAACTGGGCGGAGGTGAGCTCCCGTCCCTGGGCGTACGAGAGCGCGACGTTGCCATAGGCGGAGAAGCCGCCGTTCTGGTAGGTCGAGGTGAGCTCGAGGCCCTTGATGTTGCCCTTCCGGTAGTTGAACGGCGAGAACACGAGCGCTGCGCCGAACTGGCCGTCGTCGAGCTGATTGCGGGCGATCTTGTAGTAGCCGTCGAGCCCCACCTGCCACCCGGGAAGGATCTGCTGGAGGATCCCGACGCTGAAGTTGTGGGCGCGCTCGACCGTGACCTGGTCGATTCCGGTGTCGATCTGACAGGCGTTGGTCGTGTTCGCGAACCGGCTGCAGCTGTTGTCGGCGAGCAGCTCGAGCGGCGGCGGCGTGAAGTAGCGCGCGTAGCCGGCGTGCAGCGTCGTGGTAGGGGTCGGCTTGTAGACGAGGTTCAGGCGCGGGCTCGCCTGGTACTTCTTGACGAAGCCGTCGTAGTAGTCGAAGCGGACGCCGCCGTTCACGGTGAGCTTCGGCAGGACCGTCCATTCGTCTTGGAGATAGATCCCGTAGTTGAAGACGGTCAGGTGGGTATCGTCGGTCACGACGATCGGAAACGTGCTGCTCTGGTTCCCGTCCGAGTCCGTCGGGAAGACGCGCGACGTATTGTTGGTGTCGCCCCGATTGCCGCTGAAGTAGATCCCACCTCGCAGCGTGTGCTTCTCGTTCAGATGGTAGCTGGCATCCGCCTCGACTCCGTTCTCGAAGGTCTTGCGCTCGATGCGCGAGGCCACGCCGTTGAAGAGCAGGTCTGCCTGGTTGTCCGGATCGAACCGGGTGTCGCTGTACTGGCTGAATGCGGCGACCTGGAGGTCGAGCGGACCCAGCGACTTCTGCAGGGATACGATTCCCCACGGGTTGAGCTCCCTCTGCGTCTCGTTCACGTCCCGCGAGTCGAAGCTGTCGACTCCCGCGAGCGAGAATGCCGTCGGCTGGTTCGGGTTGTTGGGAATCTCGAACTGGCCGATGTTGCCGCTCAGCGCGACGCTCACGCGCGTCGTCGGATCGGGCACTGCGGAGAAGAGCCCGAACACCTTTCCCTGCTGCGTCTGATCGTGGATCGCATTGGGGACCGGTGGCTCGAGGCCTCGATCGTTCTGCAGGTAGTCCCCGGCGACGAAGTAGTTGAAGATCCCCGAGGAGCCGCTCGCCTCGAAATGCGGCTGCACCCAGCTGTCGCTGCCGCCGTAGATCCCGAGGCTTGCCTCGGGCTCGAGCGTGCCCTCCTTCGTCTGGATGTCGACGACGCCCGCCGTGTGATAGCCGTACTGGGCCGGGAGCGATCCGGTCAGGAGGGATGCGTTGCTCACGATCCGGGTGTCGAGGACGGGAGCAAAGGTGGTAAGCCCCCCAGGCAGCAGGATCCCGTTGATGCGGTACTGGAGGTTTGCGTGCTCGCCGCGGACGTGGAGCTGCCCGTAGGAGTCGTTGGCGACGCCGGGCGCCCGCAGGATGACCTGGTTGAAGGGCGTGTTCTCGCCGTGCGGCTGCGCCTCGATCGCCTCTTGCGTGATGTCGTAGTGGCTCGTCCCGATCGCTGGCGTGATGCTCAACCGGCGCTCGTCGAGCCGTTGGGCGACGACGCTCAGGTCGAGTGGGTTCGTCGAGGCGAGGACCAGCTCCGAGCGCGCACCTTCCCCTGGCTTCACGGTCACGACCGCCGTGCTCGTCTCGAAGCCCTTCTTCTCCGCGACGACCGAGTAGACGCCGGGATCGATGCCGCGGATCGCGAAGCTCCCGGCTGCGTCGGACGTGGCGTGCCCCACGACCTTTCCGTCTGGCGCCTCGAGGCGAAGCGCCGCGTCCGCGAGCGGTCGATCGAGCGCGTCCTTCACGTGGCCCTCGACGGAGCCTTGCGATGCGGGTCCCGCGAAGGCGACCCCCGAATGAGTGGCCACACACCCTGCGCAGAGCAGGGCCAAGAATTCCCCCCAGATTCCCCTCACGTTCGTTCTCCGGGCGAGCGAGTCGCCGCCGTCGCACCATGTGGATGGCGGTCCGCGGGCGCCTCTGCGCCTGCGTGCGCGACCGCACGCCGGGAGGGGGTGCCCTTGGAGACGGACCGCTACGACTGGATGGCGAGGAACGAAGCGACGGGCGGCGCGCGGGCGTCCGCGCTCGAGAACGGAGACGCGGGCGGCGTGGGATGATCGGCCAGGATCGGGAGCGGACGCGGGTCGAATGCCGCGAGGGCGCGGAGCCCGTGGCCTTCGATGGCGTGGAGATGTCCGAGCGCGGCGCAGACGGGACACCTGTCCGCGTCGTGGGCGGGGATCGAGGCGCTCGCGAGGCTGGCCTCGCCGGGCGCTTCGACGGCGCGGGTCTCGGCCGCGTGCCGCGCGGAGCCGATCTCCAGCGAGTGAAGGAAGGGCGCCCCGAGCTGGAGGAGCAGCGCGGCGATCGCGATCCAGCCGCAGCGGCGAGCGCGCCTCCGATCCACGAGATCGGAGAGGAAGCGAACTCGCGTGCTGCGCACGGGTCGCCGCATGAGCGCGCACGATAAGCGCGCGCCCGCGACTCTGTCAAATCGGAGATGCGAGCTCATTCTTCCCGCCGAGCGGGTCGTCATCGCGACGTCACGCGGGCGTTGAGCAGCGCGAGCGCCGCGAGGAGATCGGGCTTGGTCTCGAGGATGGGCCGGAGCGGATCCTCGCCGAGCCGCTGCATGCGCCGGGCGGCGCTTCGGATCGTGAAGCGCCGCGGATCGAGGCGGGGACCGACCTCGCTCCAGCGAAGCGGCATCGAGACCGGAGCGCCGGGCAGCGGGCGCGCGCTGAAGGGCGCCGCGAGCAGCTTCCCGTGTCCGTTCTGCCCGGTGTCGAGGTAGACGCGCCCGCCGCGCTTGCCGATGGCGCGCGCGAGCGTCGCGAGCTCGGGTCGCTGCTCGGCCACCTCGCGCGCCAGGAGCTCCGCCAGCGTGCGGGCCTGTTCGAAGCTCAGGAGCCCCGCGAGCGGCACCAGGACGTGGAGGCCGGAGGAGCCGCTCGTCTTCGCGAAGCTCGGGAGCCCGATCGCCTCGCAGAGCTCGTGGAGCACGCGCGCCAGCGCGACCACGTGGGAGAACGGCGCCCCCTTCGGATCCAGGTCGAGGATCGTCCAGTCCGGGCGCTGCAGGCTCGCGAGGCGGCTCGACCAGACGTGGAGCGGGATCGTGCCGAGGTTCACCACGTAGAGCAGGGATTCGACGTCGTCGCAGACGAAGTAGCGGATCTCGCGGCCGCCCTGCTCGCTCCACAGGCTCTCGGTGCGCAGCCACTCGGGCGCCCAGCGCGGGGCGTCCTTCTGGAAGAACGACTTGCCGGCGATGCCGTCGGGGTAGCGGGTCAGCACGAGCGGGCGGTCGCGCAGGTAGGGCAGGAGCCAGTGCGCGATGCTCCGGTAGTAGTCGATCAGGTCGCCCTTGGTGTAGCCCTCGGCCGGCCAGAAGGCCTTGTCGAGATTCGTGAACGGGACCTTGCGCTCGGGCGGCGGGTTCCCGTTCGGGGCGAGCGCGCTCGCGGGCTCCTCGGTGGCGCGCCGCGCGGGCGGGAGCGCGTCGATCTCCGCGATCCCCTTGTCGTCGCGCAGGCGCACGAAGACCGGCTGGCGCAGGCTCCCGTCGGCGGTCACCTCTGTGAAGCGCACCTCGCAGACGAGGCGCGCCTCCACCCAGACGTCGCCGCGCGCGGGCTGCGGGGCGCCCTCGCACGGAGGCGTGTCGCGGCGCAGCGGCTCGAGCGCGCGGGAGAGCGCCGCGAGCTGGCGCTCGGAGAAGCCGCTCCCGACGCGGCCGACGTACCGGAGCGACGCGGGTCCCTCGCCCGGGGCGCGCGCCGCCAGGTGGAGCGCGCCGAAGCCGCTTCGCGAGCCCTGCGGCGCGCTCATCCCGACGATCGCGAAGTCGCCCGTCGGTCGGATCCGGATCTTCCTCCAGAGCGGCGAGCGGCCGGGGCGGTAGGGCGCGTCGGCTCGCTTGGCGACCATCCCCTCGAGACCGAGCTTCGCGATCTCGGCGAAGACCTCCTCGCCGCGCGACTCGAAGTGCGGCGCCACGCGCAGCGGCCCACGGCCGGGAAGCGCCCGCGCGAGCAGCTTCTTGCGCTTGCGGAGCGGCAGCGGCCGCAGGTCGAGCCCGCCGAGCGCGAGCAGGTCGAACGCGAAGAAGGTCGCTGGGAGCTCGAGGGCGGTGCGCCGCGCCTCCTCCGCGCGGTGCGCTCCGGCGCGCTGCTGCAGGAGCTGGAAGCTCGGCCGCCCGTCCGGATCGAGGACGACGAGCTCGCCGTCGAGGACGATGTGCGAATAGGGGAGCGCCGCCAGCGCCGCGCGAATCTCGGGCCAGATCGCCGTCGCGTCGCGACCGCTTCGGTAGCGGAGCCGCGCCTGCGGATCCGCCGCCGTCCCCTCGCGCGAGGCGATCGCGCGATAGCCGTCGTACTTCACCTCGAAGAGCCAGCCGGCGCCCGAGAATGCGCGCTCCTGCGCCTGCGCGAGCATCGGCCGGACGGAGCTCGGGTCGACCCGACGCGCGGCGGCACCCGCCTTCGCCGCCTCGCGGACGAGCGCGCCCTCGCGGCGCGGGCCCGTCCTCATCTCCTCGAGCGTGAGCCCCGAGCGCACCGAGTGCGGGTCGAGCGAGGAACCCGCGTCGGCGAAGCCGTCGGCCTTCTTGATCAGCAGCCACTCCTTGGTGTCGGCGCCGCGGCGGCGGCCGCCCGTGCGCACGAGCGTCCAGCGGCCGCGCAGCTTGTAGCCCGCCAGGTCGAAGAGCAGCTTTCCCGCCGCGAGGCCGCGCGCCGGGTCCTCGACCGGGGTCCAGCGCCCGATGTCCCAGACGATGACGGCGCCGGCGCCGTAGTTGCCCTCCGGGATCACGCCCTCGAAGTCGGCGTAGTCGACGGGGTGGTCCTCGACGTGGACCGCGAGCCGCTTCTCGGCGGGATCGAGCGAGGGCCCCTTCGGAACCGCCCACGAGAGGAGGACGCCGTCCCACTCGAGGCGGAGATCGAAGTGGAGGCGGCGCGCGCCGTGCTGCTGGACCACGAAGAGGCGCGGGCGCGCCTCGGCGCCGCCGAACGGCTCGGGGCTGCGCTCGGCCGAGCGCTTGGCTCGGTAGGTGTCGAGGCCGCGGCCTCCAGCCCGCTCGCGCATGGACCGATTGTGGTCCGGGTTGGCACCGATTCGCACCCCGTGCAATGCTTGAGATCCCCAGGGGGCTCCATCATGGCGGCACGAGCGCTCGGAACGGCGGCGATCTCGTTCGGGCTGGTCTCGATCCCGGTGAAGCTCTTCACCACGAACGAATCGAGCGGGTCGCTCTCATTCCACTGGCTCCACAACTGCGGCTCGCGCGTGAAGCAGCAGTACTGGTGTCCCAAGGAGGAGCGGGTCGCCCCGCGCGAGGAGCTGGTCAAGGGCTACGAGTTCCAGAAGGGACAGTTCGTCACCTTCAGCCCCGACGAGCTGAAGGCGCTCGAGGAGGCCGGCTCCGAGACGATCGAGATCAGCGAGTTCCTGCCGCTCGAGAGCGTGGATCCGCTCTACTACGAGAGGGCCTACTACCTCGGGCCGGACAAGGGCGGCGACAAGCCCTACCGGCTGCTCGCCGAGGCGATGCGCAAGACCAAGCGCGCGGCCCTGGCGAGCTGGGCGGCGCGCGGCAAGCAGTATTTGGTGCTGATCCGCCCGTTCCGCGACGGGCTCGTGATGCAGCAGCTGCGCTACGCGGACGAGGTGAAGTCCTTCGACGAGGTCGAGCGGGGAGGGGGCGAGGTGAAGCCGGCCGAGCTCGGCCTGGCCGTGCAGCTCGTCGAGCAGAGCAGCGGCGAGAGCTTCCATCCCGAGCGCTACGAGGACGCCGTCAAACGCCGTATCGAAGAGGCCATCCGCCGCAAGGTCGAGGGCGAGGAGGCGATCGTCGCGGCGCCCGCGGCCGCCCCCGAGGCGAAGATCATCGACCTGATGGACGCCCTACGCGCGAGCCTGGCCGGCGGCGAGCACACCGGCGCCGCGCGCAAGGGGCCGCGGCGCGCGGCGCCGGCGGCCGCGAAGCCGAAGGCCAAGGCAAAGCGCTGACCCCTTGCGCCGCCCGGCTGCGGCGCACCAAGCTTCCGGCATCCCCATGGACGCCGCTCCCGATTCGACGTCGTACAGCGCCGAGCAGGTCGCGGGTCTGCTCGGGCTCACGCTCGCCCAGCTGCGCGGCTACGTGCGGTCGGGCGTGATCGAGCCAGAGCGCGGTGCCGAGGGTGCGCTCCGCTTCTCGTTCCAGGATCTCGTCTTCCTTCGCGTCGTGAAGGGGCTCGCGACGAGCCGCGTGCCGCCGCGCCGGGTGCGCGTCGCGCTGCGCCGCCTGCGCGAGCGCCTGCCCGGCGATCGGCCGCTCTCCGTGGTGCGGCTCGCCGCGGAGGGCGCCCACGTGGTGGTGCGCGAACGCGACTGCATCTGGAGCCCGGAGTCGGGGCAGACCTGGTTTGACTTCGAGGCGGCCAAGCCGGCGAACGAGCCGGTGTCGCTCCCGACCCGAGGCGTGCAAGAGCCCCGGGTCGAGCTCGTGACGAGCGCGGACGGCTGGTACGCGCTCGGCAACGAACTCGAGGCGAGCGATCCGGCCGAGGCGCGCGCGGCCTACCGGCGCGCACTCGAGATCGACCCGAAGCACGCGGACGCGCACGTGAACCTCGGCTGCCTCGAGCACGAGGCCGGCCATCTGCGCGAGGCCGAGCGACACTATCGCACGGCGCTCGGCCTGCGGCCCGGCGATGCGACGGCGTCCTTCGACCTCGGCGTCGTGCTCGAGGACCTCGGCCGCCTCCGCGAGGCGCGCACGGC
>Ga0335082_10005946_pt1 | contig 13323 bp, 10 predicted proteins | sample Lox_Sample_41_FD_206718 | JGI IMG/M metagenome (GOLD analysis project Ga0335082, IMG submission 206718) | Soil microbial communities from Loxahatchee National Wildlife Refuge, Florida, United States - Lox_Sample_4.1 | ecosystem: Environmental > Terrestrial > Soil > Wetlands | place: USA... | reverse complement strand
GCGGCCCCCCTGGCCACCGTCCTCGCCGTCTGGCAGGGGCTCGGCTACAACCGGCGGGCCATCGCCCTGAAGAAATGCGCCGAGGCCGTCATCGAGCTTCACGACGGTTCTCTTCCGGCGGCAGTGGAGGAACTGGAGAAGCTGCCGGGAATCGGCCGCTACACGGCCCGTGCCATTGCAGCCTTTGCCTCGGACGTGCCGGCCGTTTTCATCGAGACAAACATCCGCACCGTCTTCATCCACCACTTCTTCCACGACCGGCACGGGGTGACCGACCGGGAGATCCTTCCCTTCGTGGAGGCGACTCTTGACCGCCGTTCCCCCCGCGAATGGTACTACGCCCTCATGGACTACGGGGTGTTTCTGAAAAAGGAGCACGGAAACCCCGGAAGGCGGAGTGCCCACCACGTCCGGCAGTCTCCTTTCGCCGGCTCCAACCGGGAACTGCGGAGCCGCATCCTCCGCGCGGTGCTCGCCTCGCCGGGGATCGACGAAGAGGCACTCCGCACGCTCCTCCAGATACCCGACGGGAAAATCGGCAACATCCTGGCGCAGCTGTCGCGGGAGGGGTTTCTCCAGAGCCGGAATGGGCGCCTGTTCGTCAGCGGCACCCCCTAGCACGTCGCATCGCTCCACACTGTCGGCAGATGGCGACACGGCGGCGTACGCGACCGCCGATCAGGAACGTGATTCGGGAAAGAAGAAGGGAACGAGGGCGAGCATGACGGTGGTGACGACGAGGGCTCCCATGGTGCCGCTGTAGAGGGCGACGATGATGGTGGAGAGGGGGAAAAGGGCGATGTGAAACAGCGCCTCGGCGAAACCGATGGGCGTTTTCGTCACCAGCAGGCTGGTGACGATCAGGTCCACCGGGCCGAAGAGCCAGATTCCCGCCAGCATCAGAAACAACCGGGCGCCGAGGGAAACTCCGAGGGTCGGCCTTCCCGCCTGGCGCCGCACGATGAGGGCCATGGCGGCGGGGATGACGATCGTCTTGATGATAATCAGCACAACCATGGGAATAACGCCGCTCAGGGCCATCAGACAGGCATCGAGAACCCAGAACACAACACCTCCCAGGAGGAGGAATTTGAACCGCCGGAGCATCATGGCACATGACCGTCCGGCGTCCTTTCCGCTCCAGCGAAAAAGCCCCGGGATATCAGTTCCACTGGGCCAGAGACATCGTACAGAGAACCACTCTGAATCCCCATCGCTTCCTCACCCTTCCCCATCTTCGTGTAATCGAACGTATCATTTACGTCATAGTTTTGACATTGATGCCACTTTTCTGCATAGAAATCATCGCGAAACAGGGGTTAGGGAGAGCAACTATGCGATATTTTTGACACTCAAATCAGGCACAAACCTTGCTTTAATGAGAATAAATCCGACATCTGCGGTGAAGACCCGTAGACCGGAATGCCGACGACTTCAAAGAAAGCAGAGGAAACGTGCCATGGGAACGCGGGGCAAGGAAACCAACTTTACGAAAATCATGATTTTCGAAATGTGCAGAGACATCGAAATTAAACTTTCGCAGATTTATACCCATTTCTCCCAAATATTCAGGACCGACGCGAAGGCTTGCAAGCTATGGGAAAAAACCGCCCAAGAAGAAGAGAATCATGCCCGACAGTGTGAACTTGCGGTTAAATTGCTCAAAGAGGGTTTCATTGGAGACATCAGCGCCGATGTTGAGGAAGTACGGGCAGCCCTTGTCATGCTTGAAGAGGTGTTCGACAGGGTCGTGAAAGAGCCCCCGTCATTGATACGTGCCCTGGAACTGGCAATACGAATTGAGGAGTATTTCACGAAATTCCACGCGTTATCAGTGGCGTGGTTCACGGACTTCAGCCTTCAGGAGCTGTTTGCGGCCCTGATGAATGCCGACAGGCTCCATGTCGAGGCACTGAAATCGGCATACGAAGCGGAATGCCGGATGGCAGCGGATCTCGGTCAGCCGAGCTGCTTATATCCTTCACAATCTGCGTCACTCGATTCCCTACCGGGAAAATTTCCTGTATGAGACCAGCGGCCCTGCTGTTCGTTTTTCCGGCGTCGACGATTCTTTCCGTTCCATTCGGAACTGACATTCAATCCCGCGTCTGCCGCACGTAGACCCCGCTGCGCTGTTCGGCGAAGGTGAGATGGGCAAGCATCTCATCCCGGGCCTGTTCGGGCTTCCGGTCCCGAATCGCCTCGAAAACGGCCCGGTGATGCCGGTACAGGGTCCGATGATCCTCGCCGGTGGAGTAGACGGCCCGCCACACCCCCTGCTGGAACTCCTTCATGGCGTCGAAGATGCTCTGCATCATGTGGAGCCAGACAATGTTATGAGTGGCCTGGGCGATGACGATGTGAAAATTGGCGTCCAGATCCTGGGATGGCCGCATCTCTCCCAGATTCCGCTCCATCTCCGTCACTATCGTCTCGAGCCTTCGCAGGTCGTCGGGAAGTGCCCGCTGCGCGGCGTAGAAGGCAGTCCAGGCCTCCATGCACTTGCGCACTTCGATGACGTCCAGGGCACGCTCCCGCTCGGCCTTGATGAGCTCGGAAAGCGGAGGACCCCCGGTGGTCTCGACCAGGGATTTGACGAGGGTCCCTCCCCCCTGGTACGACTCCACGAGTCCCGCCGCAGCAAGGATATTGAGTGCCTCCCGCACCGATGGCCGGGAAACACCAAACATCTCGGCGAGTTCCCGCTCGGGGGGAAGCTTGTCGCCGGGGCTGAATTCCCCTGCCAGGATGGATGAACGGACCTGCTCGGCAATCTGCGCTGATACTTTTTTCGGTTTTATCGGTTTGAAAATCATACTCGTCTCAAGGTGGCTGGTTAATGACAACTTTTTTATTGATACAATAGTTTCCGGGCAATTGCAATCTATTTGCCGACGGAGCCGGCGGGGAAAAAAGGCGAAAAAAACCGCCGGCCGCGGCATGTTTCCAGTCGCGAGCGGCGGGCTTCAACCGGCATCTGTTCCGGTTTCGGTTCAGCCTGGATCTGCCGTAAGGCTCATCATAAGCAGCTCCGTGAGATGGATGACCCTGATCGTCGGCGCTTCCTGTTCGAGGGCCTTTTTCAGCTGCAGGAGGCAGCCGGGATTGGAGGTCACCAGGAAGTCGGCGCCGCTTCTGCGGATGGTTTCAACCTTCCTCTTCAGTACCCGGTCGGACATCTCCGGTCTGTCGACGTTGTAGGTACCGGCGCTGCCGCAGCAGGCATCGGCCTCGTCGAGCTCGCGGTAATCGAGCCCGGGAATCATCCGGAGGAGTTCCCGCGGCTGCGATCGTATCCCCTGACAATGGGCGATGTGACAGGGGTCGTGGTAGGTGACCTTGACGGGGAGTGGCCTGAGGACAGACCGCAGCTCCTGACGCCGGTCATACAATATCTGGGAAATGTCGCGGACCTTACCGCTGAAGGAGGCGGCGTCGCTCTCCCCGCCGAGATGGTGACCGTACTTTTTCAGTTCGGCTCCGCACCCGCCGCAGTCTGTTACGATGAAGTCCACCTCCTCCCCGCCGAAGAGTCCGACATTGAAACGGGCCGCTTCCAGAAGCCCGGCACGGTCCGCGGCCAGCATATTCGGCGCGCCGCAGCACTTCTGCTCCTTCGGGGTGACGACCCGGTATCCGACCGCTGCCAGGAGTTGTACGGTCGCGAGACTCGCCTCGGAGAAAACGAGACTCATGACGCAGCCAAGGAAAAAACCGACTGTTCCCCGCTCCTCTCCCACCGCCGGCGTGGTCTCCCGAAGGGTCCGGCGCAACGGGCGGGGCGGCAGTGAGGGAAGGAGGCTGTCCATCCTTTCAAGCTGGGACGGGAAGATCTTGAGGAGGCCGAGCTTTCGCACCACCTTCTGCAGGCCGGTGTTCCGGTAGAACCGGACGGGAGCCGTGGCCGCCTCCAGGCGGTCGGGATGGGGAAGAAGCCTGCGAAGAATCACCTCTTCCATGAAAGAGAGCCCCTCTCCCTCCTTCTTCTCGCACCTGAACTCGGCCACCAGCTCGCCGGCATTGACCCCGCACGGACAGGCGGAGGCGCACGCCTGGCAGTCGAGGCAGAGGGAGAGGTAGTCGAGGAAGCGCTCACTGGCCCCCAGCTCTCCTTCCTGGAATTTCCGTACCAGCGCCACCCTTCCCCGGGGCGATGCGGTTTCCAGGAAAGTTTCCCGGTATGTCGGGCAGTGGGGGAGGCACATGCCGCACCGCATGCAGTTTATCAGTTTTTCGTAATCCATGGTCTCTTTCGCACGTCGCTTCCGCAACAATCAACAGGTAAGTTCATACATACCTGATTATTTTGCATCGATCGCGACGTAAAGCTTTGCTGTAACTTTTCATCACACCATCTTGCCGGGATTGAGAATTCCTTTCGGGTCGAAGGCATGCTTGATTCCCCGCATCACCCTGATTCCTGCCTCTCCCACCAGCTTCGGCAGGTACTTTTTCTTCGCCATGCCGACGCCATGCTCACCGGTGATAGTACCCCCCATGGCGATTGCCGCGTCGAAAATTTCGGCAAAGGCGGCATGGGCCCTGGCGATCTCGTCCTTGTCCCGCTCGTCGGTGAGGCAGGTGGGATGGAGATTCCCGTCGCCGGCATGACCGAAGGTACCGATGGTGACGTTGTGTCTGCGGGCACTCTCCTGGATGAACTTGACCATGGGGGCGATACAACTGCGGGGTACGGTTGCGTCCTCGAGAATGGTCGTTGGCCGCGAGCGCGCCAGGGCGGAAAGGGCTACCCGGCGGGCCGTGGCAAGCTTGAGGGCTTCTTCGGCCGTAGCCGCGGTCTGGAACGAGGAACAGCGGTGTTCTTCGCAGATGACGCGGATGGCCGCCGCCTCTTCCTCCACCACGGCGGGGTGACCGTCGGTCTCGATCAGGAGTACCGCATCGACGTCGAGGGGAAGACCCACGCGGGCGTACTCCTCCACGCACCGGATGGTGATCCGGTCGAGAAATTCCAAGGTCGCCGGGATGATGCGGGCTGCGATGATCCGTGAGACGGTAAGGGCAGCCTGCTCCAGCTCGGGGAAATGGACCAGCATGGTCTTCTTCGCGGAAGGTCTGGGAATGAGCTTGACCATGATCCCGGTGAAGATGCCGAGGGTCCCTTCCGACGAAACGAGGAGGTCGTTGAGGTTGTAGCCCGCCACGTTCTTCACCGCCTTTCCGCCGCTCGCCAGGACGTCGCCATCGGGAAGAACGGTGGTGAGCCCCATGATGTAATCGGACGTGACCCCGTACTTGAGCCCCCGCAACCCCCCCGAATTCTCCGCCACGTTCCCCCCCATGGTGGAAATGTTCATGCTGCCGGGATCGGGCGGGTAGAAGAGGCCCCGCGCCTCCACCTCCCGGTGGAGGGTGCTCGTAATCACTCCCGGCTCCACGGTGGCGGTAAGGTTCTCCTCATCGATCTCCAAGATACGGTTGAGGCGGCTCGTCTGGATGACCACCCCGCCGTTACAGGCGATGGAGCCACCGGAGAGGTTGGTGCCGGAGCCGCGCGGGGTAACGGGTACGCCCGCACCGTGGCAGAGGGAGACGATCCGGGCAATCTCCTCGGCCGACCCGGGGAGAAGGACGGCGGCCGGTCTCCTCTCCAGTTCCGGCGTCGAATCGTATCCGTAACAGGCGAGTCCTTCGGGATCGGTCACCACATGCTCCACGCCGACAATTGTCCCCAGCTCCCTGATGAGTGTTTCTTCCATTCCGTTTCCTTTCGCTTCGAGTGAACCACCGGGAGGGGGACGGAGGTCAGCTCCGTCCCCGCCGCTGCTGCTACGGTATCATCCAGGATACTACGTATGCCTGGAGGTAGACAATAACACCGACCAGGAAGGTTAGAAACAGCGAATGCTTCAGGGTGAAGCGGAACAGGGTCCCCTCCTCCCCCACCATCCCGGTGGCGGCGCAGGCGACGGCCAGCGACTGGGGCGAGATCATTTTCCCCATGACCCCGCCGCTGGTATTGGCAGCCCCGGTGAGGATCGGGTTCAGGCCCAGCTGCTCCGCGGTGGCCTTCTGCAGACCGCCGAAGAGGACGTTGCTGGAGGTGTCGGAGCCGGTGAGGAAGACGCCGAGCCAGCCGAGGAACGGCGCGATGAACGGGAAGAGGGTCCCGGTCTTGGTAAAGACGAGGCCGAGACAGTTGGTCATGCCGGCCGAGTTCATGACGTAGGCGAGCCCGAGAACCGACGCGACCGTGACCGCCGGGAACCGCATGTCATGGAGGGTTTTCCCCAGGATCCGGAAAGTGTCGCCGAAGCCTACGCCGCAGAGAAGGGCGGAGATGAAGGCAGCGATGAGGATGGCTGTGCCGGCGGCGGAGAGGTAGTTGAAATTGTACTTGGCGGCCAGCTTGATGGGCAACTGGTCGGCAAGGGCCTTGTCGAGAGGCTTCAGCTGGTCTTTGACGAGACCAGGAGCGGGTGCCGACGAGGCATGAGCCGTGGCGGGCGCTCCCTGGCCGGGCACCGCACCCGGCCCGGCCAGCTCCTTGGCCATCTTCTGGATTTCATCCTTTTTCTTCCCTACCGCATCGAAGGCCTTGACTCGTTCATCGGTTAGCACCGCACCCTTCCCCAGCAATCCCTGTTCGACCTGGAGAAGCTGGTCTTCCGCTCCCTTGAGCTCCGTCAGTTTCCCTGCCAGTGCGGCCAGCTTCGGATCGGCCGGGGAGAGAACGGCAAGCTGCCCGTCGATCTCGGCCTTGACCGCAGCCGCCTTCTTCAGGCCATCCTCCGGTTTGGAGACCTTCTTGACGATGCTGTTGTGGAGGCCATCCACGGTGATCATGACATTGCTCTTGTCGAGAGACCCCTTGATGGAGGGGATGCCCCAGAGAAGCACCATGACGGTGAGCGCCAGGTACGGGGTCCAGGCACGGAAGACTTCGGCGGCAGTGTAGTGGTGCTGTTCCTTGCCGGCAAACTCCGGCTCGTGATCGAAGGTCCAGATCGTCCTGGGATGCCAGACCTTGAGGAGAAGCACCAGCGAAACCATGGCTGCCAGGGAGGAAATGATGTCGGGGAGATAGGGTCCGAGGTAGCTGGCGGTTGCCCACTGGCAGATGGCAAAGGAGGCCCCGCAGACGAAGATGGCGGGAAGCACCTCGATGGTCTTCTTCCACCCCACCATGATCAGGATCACGTAAAAGGGGATCATGAAGGAAATGAAGGGGAGCTGGCGTCCCACCATGGTGGAGAGCTTCATCATCCCCGGATCGCCGTATCCCATGACCCCGGCCAGGGCGACCACCGGAATGCCGATGGCGCCGAAGGCGACCGGAGCGGTATTGGCGACGAGACAGACGCCGGCAGCATAGAGGGGTCGGAAGCCGAGCCCGGCCAGCGTCGCTCCTGCGATGGCCACGGGTGTACCGAACCCTGCTGCCCCTTCGATGAAGGCCCCGAAGCAGAAGGCGATGAGGAGAGCCTGGAGACGGCGGTCTGCGGTCACCCCTGCCAGCGAAGCCCGGATGATCTCGAACTGCCCCCCTTTGACCGTGATGTTGTAGAGGAAGATGGTGGTGACGACGATGTAGAAGACCGGGAAGAGTCCGAAGGCCGCCCCCTGGAGGGTGGCAAGGGCTGCCAGCTTGGCGGGCATCCCCCACACGGTTACGGCGATGGCGACTGCCGCGGCAACAGCAAGGGGACCGGCCTTATGGGCTTTCATTTTCAGCAGGGCGAGACAGACGAAGATGACGACGAGGGGAACTGCGGCAACAAGGGCCGAAAGCCCGAGGCTGCCCGCTACCGGGGTGTAACTCTGAATCCATGGCATGATTTTTCTCCTTTCCTGTACATCGTGTCGCTGTGAATTGCTACAAGACGATGGGACGGCATTCGGTTCCCCGAACCGGGCCTCCCGTAATAGATTCTTCCCCTCGCTGGTCGCCGAACGCCCACACATCAAGCAGGCTGATCCGGCGCCGTCATTCCCGGTAAATCAAAATAATGTTTTATTTATTTGTCTTACCAATTATCATTTATACCACTGGCTGTCAAGAAGATTCTGAATCGTCTCTTTTTTCTCTTGACTGCCTTGATTGTAACCGGGTACAGTAAAATCGTATTATTGGTAAAGCAAATGAGGGGGTTGAGAATGGATACCATATTTCAGGCATCGGCCGAAGCGGTCGGGGCCACAGTAAAACGGTTTACCACAACGGACGCCGCGGTTGCCTACCTGGCAGAACTGGCCGCCGGGGAACCGGTCGCGGCATCCACCCTTCCCTCCGGCCTGCGTGCCGCCCTGGAAGGGTTCGCATTCGCGCAACCCGACTCCTATCCCCTCACCCGAACAGCGGTGAGCTATGCCCACGGGGGAATTGCCGCCACCGGCAGCCTCCTCATCGACCTGTCCGATCCCGCCGACCGGGGCGCCGCCGCCCTCGCCTCCGTGCATGCGGTATTCCTCCGGGCATCATCCATCGTCGCAGACCTTGGCGCAGCCAAGGAAGCCCTCGAAACCGCCCTCGCCACACCGGGGCGGTATATCTCCATCACTTCCGGGCCTTCCCGTACGGCCGATATCGAGCGGGTCCTGACCATCGGCGTCCACGGTCCGAAGGAACTGCACGTGCTTATCCTGGAAGGAGCCTGACATGGGAAAAGAAACCATTACTAGGAAAATCAACGATACGTTCCTGCGGCGGGCACTGAAGAATTTCGCCGCCGCCTATCCGGTGGCGCGGGCCAAGGCATTCGAGGGGATCGACTTCGAAGGGCTGCGGGGGAGGATTGCCGAGAACAAGCGGGCGGGGCTGAAAAAACTGCCGCGGCTGATCGAGGACTTCACGGCCGCGGCCGAATCCGCCGGGGCCACGGTCCACTTCTGCCGGACCCCGGAAGAGGCCAATCGGACCATTCTCGCCATCATCAAGGACAAAGGGGCCGATTTCCTGGTGAAATCCAAGGCGATGACCTCGGAGGAGATCGAGCTCAACCACTACCTGGAAAAGAGAGGGGTCCGCTGCCTGGAAACCGACCTGGGGGAATGGATCATCCAGCTGGCCGGCGAGCGCCCCTCCCACATGGTGATGCCCGCCATCCACAAGAACAAGGAAGAGGTGGCCGAGCTGTTCAGCAGGGCAACCGGGACGGAATGCCCGCCGGACATCCCGTCACTGGTCCGGATCGCCCGGGAGACCCTGCGAAGCGGCTTTCTCTCCGGACAGGTGGGACTGACGGGCGCCAACGTCGCCATCGCCGATTCCGGCGCCATCGGCATCATCACCAACGAGGGAAACGAGACCCTCGTGAGCACCCTTCCCCGAACCCACATCGCCCTGATCGGCGTGGAAAAGATCGTCCCGAACATGGCCGAGGCCCTGGACGTCATCACGATCCTCCCGAAGAACGCCACCGGCCAGAAAATCACCTCCTACGCCTCCTTCATCAAGGGGCCGACCGGTGACGGGCGGGAACTCCACATCGTCCTTCTGGATAACGGCAGGACGTCCCTGGCAGCCGATCCCAACTTCGGCGAAGCATTGCAGTGCGTGAAGTGCGGCGCCTGCGCCAATGTCTGCCCCATCTACGAGATCGTCGGCGGCCATGTGTTCGGCCACATCTACGTGGGAGGGATCGGCCTCGTCCTTACCCCCTTCTTCCACGGCTTCGACAAGGCGGAGGAGATCCTCAAGCTCTGCATCGGCTGCCGGAAGTGCAACGAGGTCTGCGCCGCGAAGATCGACATCGAAGGGCTGATCGTCGACCTGCGGGACAAGATCAGAAAGCCGCTGGGGCAGAAATTTCTCTTCGGCACCATGATGAAGAACAGAAAGCTCTTCCACGCCGCGCTCCGGACCGCCTACCTCGCCCAGAAGCCGTTTCAGGGAGAAGGGGGAAGAATCCGCCATCTTCCCCTCGTGCTCAACCGGGAGACCGCCAACCGCTCTCTCCCCCCCATCGCCGAGAAACCGTTCCGTGACCTGGTCGAAGAACAGACCAGGACTGGAGAAAGGGAACCGGCGACCGGAGAAAAGGTCCTCTTCTACTCGGGATGCCTTGCAGATTTTGTCTATCCCGGGATGTGCATGGATACGAAAGAGAGCCTGGAAAAACTTGGCTACGCCGTCACCTTCCCCCAGAAACAGACATGCTGCGGCATCCCGGCACGCTACTCGGGGGAGATGGAGGTGGCGCGGGACATGGCGCGGATCAATATCGACGTCCTGCTGGAGGAAAAGGCCGACTACGTCGTTACCATCTGCCCCACCTGCACCATGTCGTTGAAGCACGACTTTCCCAAGCTGCTGGAAAAGGAGCCGGAATACCGGGAAAAGGCAGCGATCCTGGCTGCCAAGGTCTTCAATTTCGCCGAACTGGCGGCGAGAAAGACGGGGACCGGAGACCGGGGACCAGCGGCTGATCTGGAACGTGAAACCGTGACCTACCACGACGCGTGCCACCTGAAACGGGGGTGCGGCGTGTCGGCAGAACCGAGGCAGGTGCTGCGGGAGCTGGTCGGTGTGGAGATAGCCGAGATGACCGACTGCGACAAGTGCTGCGGCTTCGGTGGCTCCTACTCCATCAAGTATCCGGAAATTTCCCAGGAGGTGCTGAAAAACAAGCTGGAGAACATTGCCGCTACCGGGGCAAAGACTGTCGCGGTCGACTGCCCGGGTTGCCGCCTGCAGATCGAGGGTGGCCTCGAAGCGGCAGGGAGCTCCATCCGGGTGGAACATTCCGCAACCCTCGTGGCGCAACGGCTGAAAAAGTGACGCAGCACATCAGGTTGACGGGCCGCAGGCTGAAGATCAATGTGGACCGAACGCGCTCCGGCGCAGACACATCATAGCTAAACCCACCATTCAGGCTTCACCGCGTAACATATTTATTTGTAAGTACTTTTTCTGTAGGCAAACAAATATCACCACGCGAACAGCACATCGCCATGTGTGCTCCTTTCCACCGCCGGGGGACGCCCCGGCATTTTTTTGTCCCAGTCACAGGCATACCGGTACGTATGTATTTATGCTCCTCAGGTTGGCCTGCAGTGGTCTTCTGAGAGGGAAACAGCCGGGTAGATAGACGGTCACCAGGAGAAGGGAAGCACGGAACTGGGGGACAGAGGCGGGGGCGGGAGAAAGAGCAGCCGTTAGGGGCTGCCTCAGTACGACGGTTTCCCGACGATCAGCACCTTCGGTCCGTCGTCGATGTAATGCAATTCACCGTCATCGTTGTGGAGTTCGGTGGCCCATTCGAAGAGGGTCTTGGCGTCATCGAGGACCGGCCGGCGCGGGGTGCGGTAGAACTCCTTCTGCATGGCTTCGTCATAGAGGCCGATACAGCCGTGGGAGGCAGCGTATCCCGGCACATCCCGGCCATGCAGCCAGAATGCGACCCCTGCTGGATTGATGTAGAACATCAGGCCATAGTGCATCGGGTAGGGAGTGACGGTTTTCTCGATTTTGTAGAGCGAGGATTTATGGTTGCGGTTGAATGCCATGACGCGGAATTCACCGGTGGGGGTCCGGTTCTTGCGGTCGCCGGAGGCGATGGGAAACGACAGAAAGAGGCGGCCGAACTCGTAGGCGCCGAGAAACTGCTCGGAAAGGTCGATCAGGATGAATTTTGCCTCGTTTTCCCGGGAGGGCAGGAAGTCGGGAAGAGGTGAATAGTCGCTGATATCGTCCAGATTTTTCGGCACCTTGATGGAGATGCCCGGATAGGCATGGCGCCGGTCCATTCTGTTGAACCGGGCCACGTCCTGCCACCTGTCTCCGAAAAGGCCTTCGAGGGTTTCCTTCCGCTTCAGGCGGTGGCAATCCCACTCTATCTCGTCATCGCTCGGATGGGATATTTTGCAGTAATTGGACGGTTTGGACTGGGAAGCGAAGACCGGCGCACAGCACAGTGAAACCATGGCGGCAAGCAGCAGGAGAAGCCTCGTCATGTCATTGCTGCCAGACCCTGAACTTCCCCGAATCGATATGTACAAATCCCGGACCCGGGTAGTAGCCGACCCCTCCGAACCGGGTGGCGAGGGCGACCTTCCGCACCGTATCCAGCCCGATCCCGGGGATATGGATGTCGATGGCCTTCCCCTCCATGTGCAGGCTGTGCCGGGCGACCTTGTGGCCTTCATTGCGCAGCAGCTTGTTGTACGTGGGGGAGCGGTACCCGGAAATGATGTGGATCTCGTGATCCCCGCCGAGCTTTTTGTCCACGGTATTGAGGAATTCGAGGGTGTGGACATCCATGTTGGCAACCTCGCCGGTATAGTGGCAGCGAAGGACCCAGTTGAGCCGGTTGAGGGCATCCAGATCGTAATTGCCCGCCCGGTCCCGGTAGGTAACCCGGACTCTCTCCTTGGAATGGATGTTGAACAACGACAGCCTCCCCTCGGGGCCGTCATCGGCAGTATATTCCACGGCGGACGCAGGATGGTAGCCGAAAAGTATCAGGGTGCCCAGCACCGCCCCCTTGAGAAAGGACCTTCTGTTCCACGACGAATCAAACAATGGCATTCTCCTTGGTCTTCATGTTCCGGCAACCGATGACCACAGTTCCGACAGGTGATAGTCCTTCGTACCAGAAACGATCAATTAAGTCAACGCCCTGTCGGAAACAACGAAGAGTCGGCAATCTGCAGACACAAGGCCTGTGAGCGGCTGAATCGTCCGGCATTGGAGGAATCCGCCGGACTGGCCCCCGGCTGTAGCGGGCTGCGGTCGCCAGGCCTCTCAGGCACGGCAGATGGTGGCCCTTCCGGAAACACCATCCGCGTTCCTTCTCCCCGAGATACTTCCGACACCCGCTATTTTTGCGGCGCCGGCTCCTTGAGCAATTTCTCGATCTGGGGGATATCTGCCCCAACCACCATGGTGCCGTTGATGAAGAAGGTCGGGGTCCCCTGGACGCCGACCATCTTGGCCAGGGCGAGGTGCTCCTGGGCAAGCTTCGTGACGGCGTCGCTGTAGGTGGCTTTGGCGGGAGGCGTTACCTTTCCTTCCATCATCTCCAGGTATGCCTTTTCCTTGTCCTGGGAATTGAGGATGTACTTGATCTTCTCGATGGCCGCAGGATGGGCGAGCGGGGCAAAGAACACATACCGGGTCACGTCGGTTCTGTTCTTGAAATACTCCGACGCCTTTTTGCAGAACGGACAATCGGGATCGGTAATCTCGATGACCTTGGTCTTGCCGTTGCCGACCTTGACTGCCTTGTCGAGGGGAAGGGTGCCCACCAGCCGGGAGGAAATATCCCGTTTCTTCTGCGCCGTCAGGTCCTTCTTATCCTTCGTGTAGATACTCCCGATGATGAGATAATCCTTCTCCGGATAGTAGTAAAAGACGGTGGC
>Ga0335082_10005945_pt1 | contig 13324 bp, 12 predicted proteins | sample Lox_Sample_41_FD_206718 | JGI IMG/M metagenome (GOLD analysis project Ga0335082, IMG submission 206718) | Soil microbial communities from Loxahatchee National Wildlife Refuge, Florida, United States - Lox_Sample_4.1 | ecosystem: Environmental > Terrestrial > Soil > Wetlands | place: USA... | reverse complement strand
TTGGCCTTTGACCGCAAACGGGGGGGGGGACAGACCTTCGGGGCGCGACGAGATGTAGCACCACGAACGCGCGCAGAATTGATCTGGAGCAAAGTGAGCTGCGGAGATGGCCGCATTGTTTTGCGACGCAGACCCGGTGCCCGCTGCCGATACCAGCCGCAGAGAACGCCCGGGGCTCGGATCTGCCTCACACGGAGCAGGACACGACCCATGAAACTCACCCGCAGAATGTTCGCAGCACAGTCGGCGGCCCTTGGGGCGCTCGCCGGTGCCTGGTCGACGGAGGTATCCGCTCATTCACTGCTAACCTCGCCCCTGCTCGAATCGAGCAATCGTCTGACGGCCACCCACTGGGGCATCATCCGCGCAAGTGTCGAGGCAGGGCGCTTGGCTGGAGTGACCCCATATGAGAAGGATGCCTTCGCACCATCGCCGGTGATCCAGGCCTTCCAGGATGCCGTCTACTCGCCAACCCGAGTCAAATACCCGATGGTCCGACAAGGATTCCTGAAGGACGGCGCAAAGAGCGACACCACGATGCGCGGCAAGGACGAGTTCGTCCGCGTAAGCTGGGACGAGGCCTTCACCCTGGTTGCCGCCGAGCTCGATCGGGTGAAGAAGGCCTATGGCCCTAGCGCAATCCACACCGGTACCACAGACTGGCATTCGGTCGGCAAGCTGCATGCGTCACCGGTCCTGCTGCGCCGAATGCTTGGTCTCAATGGCGGCTACACCGACAACACGGGCGACTTCAGCATTTCGGCGGCAATGGTGATCATGCCGCACATCGTCGGCGGAACCGAGGTCTACAGCCAGCCCACCGCCTGGACCACGGTCCTCGACCACTCGGACCTAGTCGTGTTGTGGGGCTGCAATCTGTTCAAGAACAACCAGATCGGCTGGACTCCGACCGACCATAGCGCGTACGAGTACATGGCGAAGCTGAAGAAGAAGGGTACGCCGGTCATCTCGATCGACCCCCGAGTGACGGACGAGGCCCAGTACTTCAATGCTCAGTGGGTCGCCCCGCGGCCGAACACTGACACAGCTTTGATGCTCGCATTGGCCCATGTGCTCTACACTGAGAAGCTGTACGACCAGAAATTCGTCGATACCTATACCGTCGGCTTCAAGAAATTCCTGCCGTATTTACTGGGCGAGGACGACAACACGCCGAAGACGCCGGAATGGGCCGAGAAGATCACCACCGTCCCTGCCGATAAGATCAAGGAGCTGGCGCGGCGGCTGGTGAAAGGCCGCACTATGATCATGAGCGGCTGGGCGATCCAGCGCCAGGATCACGGCGAGCAGACGTACTGGATGCTGATGACCCTCTCAGCGATGATCGGCCAGATCGGCTTGCCGGGTGGCGGCTTCGGGCTTAGCTACCACTATGCAAACGGCGGCTCCCTGACTGCGAAATCAGCAGCTCTCGGCGGCATCAGCGCCGGCGACAATCCGGTGAAGGATGCGATCCCCTACTGCCACGCCCTCAACGACATGCTGCTCAATCCGGGCGGCACGATCGACTACAACGGCACAAAGATCACCTTCCCGGACATCAAGCTAATCTATTGGGCGGGCGGCAACCCGTTCACGCATCAGTTCGACCGCAACAAGCAGATCAAGGCCTGGCAGAAGCCGGAGACGATCATCGTCAACGAGCCCTACTGGACCGCAACGGCGAAGTTTGCTGACATCGTGCTGCCGGTGAACACTACCTTCGAACGGAACGACATCGAATCGGTGAGCGAGTACAGCGGCAAGTACATCATCGCCATGCCGCAGCTGGTCGAATCCCAATGGGACTCGAAGAGCGACTTCGACATCTTCACCGGCATCGCGGAGAAGCTCGGCTTCAAGGACAAGTACACCGACGGCAAGAGCGAGATGCAGTGGATTGAGTCGATTTACAACGATGCGCTGACCGCGGCCAAGAAGGACGGCCTCAAGATGCCGGCCTTTGCCGATTTCTGGAAGGGCCCGGGCGTGTTCGAGTTCCCGGTGCCGAAGGAGGCCAGGAACTACACGCGGTACAGCGAGTTCCGCGCCGACCCCATCGCCAATGCGCTGGGCACGCCCTCGGGCAAGATCGAGATTTTTTCAAAGACTATTGCCGACTTCGGCTACGACGATTGCCCGGGCCATCCGACCTGGATGGAGCCGGCCGAATGGCTGGGCTCCAGCCTGACGGCCAAGTACCCGCTGCACATCGTCTCGCCGCACCCGAACTATCGGCTGCACTCGCAGATGAACAACACTTGGCTCAGGGAGCTCTATGAGGTGGCCGGCCGCGAGCCGATCTGGCTCAACCCGGACGATGCGAAGACCCGGGGCATCGCTGATGGCGACGTAGTCAAGGTGTTCAACGACCGCGGCGCTTTGCTGGCGGGGGCGATCGTGACCGATCGGATCCGCCAGGGCGTGGTCATGCTGCAGGAAGGCGCCTGGTACGACCCGGACAAGCCCGGCGAGGTCGGCGCCATGTGCAAACACGGCAACATCAACGTGCTGACCCTCGACAAAGGCACTTCGAAGCTCTCCCAGGGCAACGTGGCCAACACCGTGCTGGTCGAGATCGAGAAGTACAAGGACGCGCCGCCGCGCGTGACCGCCTTCGAAGTTCCGGAAGGCGCCTGAAGCCTGGGCGCCCGACCGGTCTTCCCGGCCGGGCGCCGTTCCGACCAGTAGGGAAACGATCATGACTATGTGCGCGGGTCTGCTGCCATTTCGGCCCGGCGGAGTGCTGGCACGGGTTGTGGTGCCGTTCGTGCTGCTGGTGCTGGGCGCGAGCGCGGGCAACGCAGAGGACAGCCAGCTCTACGCCAGCACCTTGACGACGCTCGCGGCGTCCGCCGGCGGCACCGCGATCGGCACGGTGCAGCCTTCGACTCCGCTGACGGTCAAGGGGCACAAGGGAGGCTACGTCAAGGTCGAGATCACCGGCTGGTCTCCGGCTGGCGGCGATCTCTACCTGTTCAAGGATGCCGGCATCCGCATCAATATGCTGAAGCTCAACGACAAAGGCCGGAAGAACCGCGTGGGCCACGACAGCAAGGAGGACGATTACGGCGCCTCCTGGCAGTACACGACCGTGACCGGCTGGATCGCCGCGAAGGACACCTCTACCGATCTCGACGGCATCTGGCGGGCCGCGGGCGACATCTATTTCTCGCATTGCACGCGCTGCCATTCGCTGCGCCGCCCGGGCGACTTCACCGCCAATCAGTGGCCGCAGGCCTTGAAGGTGATGACCGTGCGCGCCGGATTGAACCCGGAAGAGACGGCGCTGGTGACCATGCTGCTGCAGAACCACGGCAAGGACCGGAACCTGGAGGACGCCTTCACGCAGGAGGTCGCGACCAAGCCGGCACCGGCGCCGGCCGAGGTGGAGGAGGTCAAGGGCACGCCCGAACTCGCCGCCAAGGGCGCCGAGCTGTTCAAGAGCGCCAACTGCATCGCCTGCCACGGCGAGGACGCGAAGACGCCGATCATGCCGCAATACCCGAAGCTCGCCGGCCAGGCAGCCACCTATGTCTTCAAGCAGGTGATGGACTTCAAGAGCGGGGCGCGGTCCAACGACACCGATTCAGTCATGCGCAACAACGTGGCGCCGCTGTCCGACGCGGACATCAAGGCCATCGCTTGGTGGCTGTCCACCTTGTAAGCAGGCTTCGACCTGAGTGCCCGCTGTTGGCGCTTAGCGAACCAGATGATTGCTCTGCTTTTCGCCGGTGATTGCGCACGCTAGACTTGCTCGCATGCGGAAACAACGAGCAATCACGCCGAAGTACGTCCGGAAGAACGGCTCCATTGTGGTGTCCCCCGACTCTGGATTGGAGCTTCGGTTCAGCCGAGAGCTGGTGGCCGAACTTCGACGGGCGAGTCACAGCGAGTTAGCGACCGTCGAAATCACACCAAGTGGCCAGGGCTTGCACTGGCCGAAGATCGAGCGGGAATCTTTATCTTCCTGGGGTCCTAAGAGGATCTTCGGACCCGAGGCAAAGACGGCTAAACGTCGTTGATGTCGGTTATTGGCGCAAAGCGGCCTCAGTCAATTCCGATTGACGGACGTCTGAACTTCGTCCGGAGTCGCGATTCAAGAGTCCGCCAAAGGTCACGATCGACGGAACTCAACTCCCGCTCAGTGCGAGTGTTCGGAGAGATACCGCGCGAGAGCGTGACGCACGTCTTCGGGGGCAACCGCAGCAATCGCGTCGGCGAGTGTGCGCAGGCGGCGGCGCTGGTCGTAGAGCTGATCGAGCAGCGAGAGCACGACCGGCAGCGCCTCCTCGTTGATCTGCAGGTCGTGGTGTAGTTCCTGGATCAGCCGGACCCGAGCCACGTCGATTGCATGGAACACGTAGTCGCCGCCGCTTCCCGCTTCTTCCGGCCGCACCCATTGATTGGCGATCCAGTGCTCCAGATCCTCGCGCTGCAGGCCGGAGACCTGGGTAATGAGGACGTCGATGGTGATCGCCAACTGCTCTTCGCTCATGTGCCCATTTCCATCGTGCTGCGAGGATCGGCAGCAGTCTCCGGCCTCCAGTTGCGCAGGAACTCTTCGAGCGCCGTGTCCGACTTGCCGATCACCACGCGCAGGGTGGCGTAGAGATCGCCCGCCTCCATCTTGCCATGTGCGGCCACGCCCCGGCCGCGGAGGCGGAGTTTGGTGCCGCTGTCGGAACCTTTTGGGACCTGCATCCGCACCTTGCCCTGCGGCGTCGGTACTTCGACAGGACCGCCCAACACGGCTTCGGACAAGCTCACCGGCAAGTCCAGGCGGATGTCCTGGCCGTCACGGGTGAAGAAGCGGTGCGGTTTCACGTGGATGTCGATCAAAGCGTCGCCGCTGGGCCCGCCACTGGTGCCGCGACCACCCTGGCCGCGCAGGCGCAACGTCTGCCCATCGACAGTCCCAGGCGGGATCTTCACGTCCAGCACCCGACCGTCGGGCAGGGTCAATCGCGGTGTGGCTCCATTGACTGCATCGAGAAACTCAATCGCCAGTACATAGCGCTCGTTGTGTCCGCGTCGGGGCCGCTTCGCGCCCGGCCCTGCGGTTTCGTCGAAATCACCTGAGCCGAACACGGAACCGAAGAGGTCGCTGAGATCCTCCTCGCGCCAGGCGTAACGGCGGCCAGGCTCGGCTTCGGCGTATTCACGATAGGAAGGCCCGCGCGCGCTGTCCCGGGGCGCACGCTCGTGGCCATCGGCGTCGATCTCACCGCGATCGAATTTGCCACGGGTGACGGGATCGGAAAGCAGCGCGTTGGCGGCGGAAACCGCCTTGAATCGCTCCTCCGCCTTGGCGTTTCCCGGGTTGAGGTCCGGATGGAGCTGCTTTGCGAGCTTGCGGTACGCCTTGCGGATCTCCTCCGCACTGGCATCGCGCCCGACGCCAAGCAACTTGTAGGGATCGTCCAAACGCATCACTCCATAGTCGGAGTCGTGCCAACCAGCGATTGAGATCTGAGGCCTCGGTATCGCTCAAGCACCCTAAGAAAGTCCGCCAGCGTGCCCCGAGGGTTCACCTGGGCACGATGTTACCGCTTGTATGCGGTATGGGCTAGATTGAATGGTCGTTGCCGATGGCCGCTCCTGGGCGGCGCAGAGCGGACTCTGCTCGGGCACGCAAAGTTGGAAAGCGCCGTCCCCTGCCTCGGGGTCGAGGTAGAGGACGCCTTGGCAGTAGCGGAGCAGGTGGACGTTTGGTCCGCTTCGAGCCTAAGCGCTGAACGAGAAAACGCAGTGGCGATGAGCTCCTTCGCCGGCGCACTGCACCTCGTCACAGGTGACCGGCGCCTTCGCCTCTCCGACCTCGAGCAAGAAGCGGAACGCACCGGTGATGAAACCTTCGAACATATAGCAGAAGGGGTGATCGCCTCCTAACTCCCCGCTGCTGGCCCTTCGGCCTGCCTCTAGCACGAAAATCGAGTTGCGAAGCCTAATGGTGCCGACGCGCTCCGGCACATCGAGGAGGTCGACGGAGAACTGGCCCCAGCCGCGCTGGGAGAGGCGGTTGAAGTAGTGGCGAAAGGTCGCCTCGGTGGTCAGACCGTGAGTCTTCATCTCGGTGCGGCACCAGTGCATCGCGGATTTTTCGGTGGCGACGCGCAGGATGCCGCGATAGGCATCGCGGCCGAGGGCTTCCTCGACCGCGACATGGTTGTTCACCAGGAAGTGCCGCGGCAGGTAGACCATCGGCAGCCCGTCGGTGCACCAGATCCCGGTCTCGGGATCGACGTCGATCGGCACAAGCGGGCTGCCCATGGTCCTACTCGGCGGCTCTCTTGTTCGCCTTTGCCGCCTTCGAGTTGTCCTTGTAGAGCTCGCCGTCCTTCATGATGACGAGGAGGTTGTTCGCATCGACCATCATCGCGAGGTCCTTCAATGGATCGCCGTTGACCAGCAGCAGGTCGGCGATGAAGCCTTCCTTCACCTGACCGAGTTCGTGGCCCATCTGCATGATCTCGCCGCCGTTCTTGGTGGCGCAGACCATCGCTTCGCTCGGCGAGTATCCAAGCAGGTCGACGAAGTGCTTCAAGTCTTTGGCGTTGGTGCCCTGGGGCGATTGGATGAATCCGTAGTCACCGCCGATCACCACCTTGACGCCGCGCTTCCTGAGCTCGGTATAGACCCTGCGGCTGTCGTCGATCACCCGCTGCATCCCGATCGAGAGCGCGAACTCCTTGGAGAAATGCGGCTCGCCGTCGTAGATCGTGCCGTAGATGATGCCGATGGCCGGCCCGACGAAGATTCGATCCTTCGCTGCCTCCATCATGTCGAGCGCTTCCTCGTCGGCGGATTCGCAGTGATAGAGCACGTCGACGCCGCATTTGAGGGCGCGCTTGACCGATTTCGCGGCGCGGGTATGGGCGCCGATCCGCTTACCGAAGTCGTGGGCGACATCGACCGCCATCTGCACCTCGGCCTCGCGCATGGTGGTGACGCCGCCGCGCGCCAGGGGGCCGAGATCGTCGCCGGAGATGTTGATCTTGATGTTGTCCACGCCCTCGCGACAGCAGAGCCGCACGACCTTCGCGATCTCTTCCGGGCCGTCAGCGATCATGCCGAAGCTCTCGTAGTACATGTGGTGCTTGCGCTCGTCGCCGAGGCCGGCGGTCACGGTGATCTCCGGGCTGCCGGCGCGGATGCGCGGACCGGGCAGGCGGCCGGCATTGACCTCGTTGCGGATCACGACGTCGAGACGGAGCTTCGAGGTGGCCGCGCTGTAGGCAGAGGTGAACCCGTGATCGAGCAGGGTCTTCGCGTTGCGCATCGTGAGAAGCAGATGCTCCTCCGGCGGAATGTTGCCGAGGTCGGAATCGTTGACCGCGCCGCCGAAGGAGATATGCGCATGGCCCTCGACCAGGCCCGGCATCAGGGTCAGGCCGTGACATTCGATCTCCTGCGCGCCCTCGGCGGCAAGCTGGCCCTTGGACCTGGCGATGGTGCGGATGCGGCCGCCATCGACCAGAACGTCGGCCGGATAGGCGTCGGCGCCGCTGCCGTCCCAGACGCTGGCATTGCGAAACACGACACGGGTCATGATGTCCTCCTCTCTTACCTTCTATTCCGCCGCGCGCGCGGCGACTTCGTCTTCCACAGGGTTGCGCAGAACGCCGATCCCTTCAATCTCCACTTCGACCACGTCGCCGTGCTTCATGAAGAGCTGGGGCTTGCGCGCCATGCCGACGCCGGACGGCGTGCCGCTGACGATGATGTCGCCGGGGTTCAAGGTGATCGCCTCGCTGAGGATCGCGATCAGGCTGGCCACGTCGAAGATCATGTCGGCGGTGGTGGCGCTCTGCACCACTTGGCCGTTGAGGCGGGTCTCGATCTTCAGCCCCTTGCCGCCGGTCGGCAGTTCGTCGGCGGTGACGAAGACCGGGCCGAATGGGCCGGTCGCGTCGAAATTCTTGCCGACGGTCCATTGCGGCGACTTGGTCTGGAAGTCGCGGATCGAGGCGTCGTTGAAGATCGAGTAGCCGACCACATGGTCGAGCGCCTGGTTCTTCGGGATGTGCCGGCCGCCTTTGCCGATCACGGCGACCATCTCGCCTTCATAGTCGAGCTGCACCGAGGCGGCGGGGCGCAGGATCGGCGCGCCATGGCCGATCAGGCTGGAGGTGAAGCGGGCGAAGATCGTCGGATAGGTGGGGGGCGTGAAACCGCTCTCCAGCGAATGATCGACGTAGTTGAGGCCGACGCAGACGATCTTGCCGGGCGCCGGCAGCGGCGGCAGGAAGAGGGCGGTGCGGGGGTCGATCACGGAGCCGCCGGCCAGCACCGCTGCGGCATCCTCCAGCGCATCCGATCCGGCAGCGATCAGCTTGGCCAGACCGCCGGGATATTTCGCGTTGAGGACCGAAAGGCCGCGGAACTCGCCGCCCGGGAGCTGAACGGCCAGGCCCTCGCCTCGACCGGAACGATAGGCTGCAAAACGCACGCAATGTCCTCCGACTGACCGTCAATTCCAGGCCGGCATTGTGCGGCAGCGGTATATATCAGTCAAAGGAAAATATATTTTTTGACGGAATCAGGAGATGCGGTACACAGACTGCGGTCCACGACACCGGCACGTCCGAGTCACCCTCGAGTCCATCATGCGCGCAGCGACACAGCGGGAAAACGGCGGCGTCAACCTCACGCAGAGCGCCTATGAGCAGCTGCGCGCCGACATCCTGTCCTGCCGCTTGCTGCCGGGCAGCAAGCTGAAGATCCAGGAACTCTGCACCCACTACGCCGTGAGCCTGGGTGCCATCCGCGAGGCCCTGTCGCGGCTGACCTCGGAAGGGCTGGTGATCGCCGAGCCGCAGCGCGGCTTCAAGGCGGCGCCGATCTCGCCCGAGGACCTGACCGACCTCACCAAGGTCCGGATCGAGATCGACAGCCTCTGCCTCCGCAAAGCGATCGAGAACGGCAACGTCGAGTGGGAATCGCATCTGGTCGCAGCCTTCCATCGCATGTCGCGCACGCCGGAACGCGTTGCCGGCGATCCGACCCGCTCCAGCGAGGAATGGGCCGAGGCCCATGCCGGGTTCCACACGGCCTTGGTCGAAGGTTGCGGCAGCCCCTGGCTGATGCGGCTGCACAACCAACTTTATGACCAGAGCGAGCGCTATCGCCGGCTTTCGGTATCGGTTGCGCCGAAGAAGCGCAACATCGGTGACGAGCATCAGAAGATCATGGACGCGGTCCTGGCGCGCGACGCCGACAAGGCGGTGAAGCTGCTGGCACAGCATCTGGGCGCCACGACCGCGATTCTGCTCGATGCGGACTTGGAAGAGCTGCCGGCGAAGCGCCGCGCGGTTCCAGCGCGACGGGCGGCGCGCTAGACGCCGATCCAGCGGCGCGCGATCTCGACATAGAGTGCCACCGCCGCCTCGATCTTCGAGACGTGGCAATATTCGTCGGTCTTATGCGCCATCGCGGTTTCGCCGGGGCCGAGGATGAGGGCCGGGATCCCGCCCATCGCCGGCACCAGCACTGAGGCGTCGGTGAAGAAGGGCGCACCTTTGGGATCGATCCGGCCGCCGGTCGTCTGTTCGTAGAGATCGAAGACGTTGCTGACCCATTCGTTCTGCGGGTTGCTGGCGACGGCACCGACATCGACCATGCGCGAGACCTCTGCGCCCTCTCCGAGAACGCGGGCGACCTCCTTGCCGATCGCCTCGTTCGACTGGCCGGGGACGGTGCGCATGTCGATCTGCACCTCGGCATGGTCGGGCACCGAATTGACATTGGCGCCGCCGTGCAGCGAGCCGATGTTCACACTCGGTCCGCCGAGATGGTGATGGCGGTCGGCATCGAACCGGTGCTCGGAGAGACGGGCGACACCGCGTGCGGCCTTGAGCACTGCATTGTCGCCGAGCTCCGGCATCGAGCCATGGGCAGTGACGCCCTTGAACGCCGCCTTCAGCCAGAGCGCGCCCTTGTGGCCGATCAACGGCACGTTGCCGGTGGGCTCGCCGACCAGGAGCGCGCCGGCTTTCGGCAGCACGCCGTTGAGGCTTGCGAGATAGCGGGCGCCGTCGCACCCGGTCTCCTCGCCCACGGTGAAGATGAGGACCAGGCCGGCCTTACGGCCCGGCAGCTTGGCGAGATCGAGCGCGGCGCGGGCCATGGCGGCGACGCCACTCTTCATGTCGCTGGTGCCGCGGCCGTACATCTTGTCGCCGTCGCGCTCGGCGGCGAGTGGGTCGCGCTGCCAGGGCGCGGCACCCAACGGCACGGTGTCGATATGCCCGGTCATGCAGAGCGGGTCGGCATCGCTTGCGCCGTCGAGGCGCGCGACGATATTGGTGCGGCCGGGGGAGAGATCGTGTTTCGAAATCTTGAGGCCACCGGCTTCTAGGATCCCCGCGAGGAGATTCGCGCAAGCGGACTCATCGCCCGGCGGGTTGATCGACCGCAGGCGGACCAGATCGCGGGTGAGGTCGGTGGCGGAGATCATGCCGTTCCCAAAAAGAAGGGATGCCGCCGCGGCTCGGCGGCATCCCCTCAGCATCGACTACTGCCGCAACGCGGTCCAGATCTTGTCGTAGGCCCGGGTCGCCTTCTCTTCGCAGGCTGGGGCGAAGGTGATCTTCTCGGTGCTTGGCGGGTTGAACTCCGGCGAGTCACCGACGTCCGACGGCAGGAACTTGTTGGAGCCGGCGATGGCGCTCTGGTAGCCGGTATATTTCTGCTGCAGGGCGATGTTCTCCGGGTCCATCAGGAAGTTCATGAACTTCTTCGCGTTCTCGAGATCGGGCGCGCCCACCGGGACGGCGACGTTGTCCATCCAGCCGATCATGCCTTCCTTCGGATAGACGTATTTGAAGCTCGCCTTCTGCTGGCGGGTGTTCAGCGCCTTGCCGGACCATTGCTCGTGGATCAGCGTTTCGCCGGCGACCTGGCGCTCGACCGTGCCGTCGGAGTTATAGACCTTCACGAACGGCTTCTGCTTTTGCAGCAGCGCGTTCAGCTCCTTGAGGTCGGCCGGGTTCTCGTTGCATTGCGGCTTGCCGAGATAGACCAGAGCCAGCGAAATGACTTCGCTCGGCGAGCCGAACATGCCGACCTTGCCCTGCAGCTCCTTCGGCGGATCGAACAGGGTCTTCAGGCTGTCGGTCGGGCCCTTGTAGACGGAGGTATCGACCGCGTAGGAGGTGGTGCCCCAGACCCAGGGAACGGTGTATTCGGCGTTCGGATCCCACGGGCGCTTCTGCCAGCGCGGATCGACGTTCTTGAAGTTCGGCATCTCGCCGGCATCGACCTTCTGGAACAGGCCCTGCTTCACGAAGATCGGCACGAAGTCGTTGCTGATGATCATGACGTCGTAGCCGGCTGCGCCGGATTTGATCTTGGCGAGCGCGGTCTCGTTCGAATCGTACGTGTCGATCGAGACCTTGATGCCGGTTTCTTTCTCGAACTTCTTGATCATGTCGTCCGAGGTGTAGTCGGTCCAGTTGTAGAGATGGAGCTCGCCGCCATCGGCGAAGGCGCGTTCGGCGCCGGTGAGCGCGGTGGCCGCCAGCAGGATGCCGGCGAGGGTCTTGGTCAGGGTCGTAATCTTAGGGGTCTTCATTGTTGTCCTCCTCTGTTTTCGTTGGGTGTCATGCGGCGCGCCGCTTCCGCCCGAGCAGCAGGGCGGAGGCGACGAAGACGACGGAAATCGCGAGCAAGATGGTGGAGATGGCGTTGACCTCGGGCGTCACGCCGAGGCGCATCATGCCGTAGACATAGACCGGCAAGGTCGTGGAGCCGGCGCTCGACACCATCATGCTGATCAGGAAGTCGTCCAGGGATATCACGAAGGCCATGATCGCGCCGGCGCCGATCGCCGGCGCCAGCAGCGGCAGTGTCACGCGGCGGAACAGCTTCCATTCCGAGGCGTAGAGATCGCGGCCGGCTTCTTCCAACGTTCCGCCCATGTCCTTCAGCCGCGCCTGGATCGGCAGCAGCGCGAACGGAATGCAGAACACGGTATGGGCGATCATCAGGTTGAGCAGGCCGTGATGCATGCCCAGCGCCGAGAAGAAGACGAGGGTCGTGATCGCGACCACGATCTCGGGTACGACGAGCGGCATCGCCACCATCCCGGTCACCAGGCCGCGGCCGAAGGTGAGGTTGCCGCGTTCCAGCGCCAGCGCACCGGCCAGCGCGATCAGGGTCGCGGCGATGGTGGCGACGATGGCAATGATCAGGCTGTTCTCGGCCGCCCCGCGGATGTCGCTGTTCCGGGCGATGGCCGCGAACCAGTGGGTGCTGAAGCCCTGCCAGATTGTGACCATGCGGCTGGCGTTGAAGGCATAGACCACCAGGATGACCAATGGCGCATAGAGGAAGACTAGGATCGCCGCCGTCAGCGTCCCGAAGCCCGGCGTATGGCGCCAATCGAAGGGGCGGCTCATGCCTGCGCCTCGCGCTTCGGGGCGGTCCAGCTCCGGAGGATTATCACCAGCAGGATCACGGCGGTGATGGCGATGGAGAGCGCCGCGCCGAACGGCCAATTGCGCGACGAGGTGAATTGCATCTGGATCAGGCTGCCGATCAGCAGCTTCTTGCCGCCGCCGAGCAGGTCGGGGGCCAGGAACGAGCCCAAGGCAGGCGCGAAGACCAGCGTCGCCCCGGCGAGTGCGCCGGGCTTTGCGAGCGGCCAGATCACGCGACGGAAGACCGCGACGCGGCTGGCATAGAGGTCATAGGCGGCCTCGATCAGGCGGGAATCGATCCGCTCCAAGGTGGAGTAGATCGGCAGCACCATGAAGGGGAGGAAGGTGTAGACGAGTCCCAAAAGGATCGAGCCGTCGTTGTAGAGCAGCGGCAGCGGGTCGGCGATGATGCCGAGGGCGCATAGCAGCTTGTTGGCGAGACCCTCGTCGCGGAGGATCAGGATCCAGCAATAGGTGCGGATCAAGGTGTTGATCCAGAAAGGCAGGGTGATCAGGAACAGCAGGACGCGCCGCCGCTCCTCGCTCTGGCAGACGATGTACCAGGCAACCGGCAGGCCCAGCGCCAGGCAGATCACCGTCGTCGATACCGCAAGATAGATCGACCGCGCGATGATCAGGATGTAGTCCGAGGCGAAGATCAGGCTGTCATCGAAATCGCGTTGATAGAGGAACTGGATATAGGCGTCGAAGGTGAACGGCGCCTGCACGCCGCCATAAGGGTCGGCGGTCATGAAGGAATAGGCGAGCGCGATGAACATCGGGATCAGCATGAAGACGCCGATCACCAGGACCGCGGGCGCGAGCATGAGCCATGTGCTTTGTCGGCGCATCGGTCCCGCCGCTCAGTGCAGGAGTTCGCGCTCGGCCGTGTCCGGCCAGTC
>Ga0335082_10005944_pt1 | contig 13326 bp, 13 predicted proteins | sample Lox_Sample_41_FD_206718 | JGI IMG/M metagenome (GOLD analysis project Ga0335082, IMG submission 206718) | Soil microbial communities from Loxahatchee National Wildlife Refuge, Florida, United States - Lox_Sample_4.1 | ecosystem: Environmental > Terrestrial > Soil > Wetlands | place: USA... | reverse complement strand
GCGCGCACGCATTTCTGCGAGGTCGTGGCGCGCGAGTAGTCGCGCTTTTCCAGGCCGAGGAAGACGTCTTTGAACTGGTTCATCCCGGCGTTGGTGAAGAGCAGTGTCGGGTCGTTGGCTGGGACGAGCGAGGAGGAATGGACTTCGCGGTGTCCCTTCTCGATGAAGAAATCAAGGAACTTGCGGCGGATTTGGGAGCCAGTGGGCATGCGAAATATTGATTCTAAACGATTCATGACGAGGGCAGAGGTCAGAGGTCAGATTGCAGAGGTAAAACCTTGAACCGCCGAGCGCCAGGAGAAAGTCCGCGAGGGCGCAGAGAACCCCTTTAACCAGGGGACACGGAGGAACACCGGGAGAACCGAATTCCTCTGTGCCCGCTGTGTCCTCTGTGGTTATGATTTTCTCTTTGCGCTATCCACGCCGTGCGTCACGGAGGAAGACATGTCCTGCAATCCTGAAACCCTTAAACAGGTTCCACTCTTCGCCCTGCTCGACGATGACGAAACCGCCGTCCTGGCCAGCCAGGTCGAAGTGAAGAACTTCGTTGCGCGGCAGCGTATCTACAAGATCGGCGATCCCGGCGGGCGTGCTTACGTCGTGGTTTCGGGAATGGTGCGGGTTACGACCGTCGATGAGGACCACCAGGAAGTCGTCGTGGACGAGCCGGCGGCGGGCGAGTTCTTCGGCTTTGCCTCGATGCTGGATCAGACGCACCATCAATCCGGCGCGATCGCCTTGCAGGAAACCGTCTGCCTGGAAGTGGACCGCGACGACATCGCCATCCTGCTGCAACGCAAGCCCATGGCCGGCATGGATATGCTTGCCGTGTTAGGCCGGCAGTTTCACGCCTCGCAGAAGCTCGTTCGGGTCAGGGCGGCCCGCAACCCAAATCAGGTTATCGAGGAACAGGAGACGTTCGGCGAACACGTTGCCGACATCGTGGCGTCATTTGGCGGTTCCTGGACCTTCATCACCATCTTCGCCATCACCCTCATCACTTACGCCGGGACGAATATTTTGCTGAAAGGACGCGCGTGGGACCCGTATCCATTCATTTTGCTTAATCTATTCCTGTCAATGCTGGCGGCGATCCAGGCGCCCATCATCATGATGAGCCAGAACCGGCAGGACAAGAAAGACCGCCTGCGCAGCGAACTGGATTTCGAAGTGAACCGCCGCGCCGAGACGGAAATCCAGGGCCTGGCTCACAAGATCAACCTGATCGGGGACAAGATCGGTGACATCGACGACTTGATTCGCGAGAAGGTTGTGGGGCAAGGCTGAGCTGCACGATCACCACGGAGGCACGGAAAAAGGCAAAAATCAGAAGTCAAATTGAAGAAGTGAGGCACGAACGGTTTTACTTCTGCAATCTGCCTTCTGACTTCTGCAATGGGTTTCTCCGTGTCCCTGTGGCAGAGACGTAGTTCAGACTGCTATTTCACAGTGTCGGCAGTCTTTTCGGCACCCTTCTTCACGCCGTGGGCCGTCTTCTTCGCGCCCTTCTTGAAGACACTCCCTGTTTTCTTCGCGGCTCCTTCGGTAGCGCTGCCGCTCTTTTTCGCCGCGTCTTCCGTTGCAGACCCAGTCTTTTTGGCGGCGTGTTCGGTAGCCGAACCGGACTTCTTGGCCGCATCTTCCGTCGCGGAACCAGTCTTCTTGGCTGCGTCGGTGGTGGCGTCGGCGGTCTTGTCGGCGGCCTTCTTCGTGCCGTGTGCCGTTTTCTCCGCGGCCTTCTTGGTGACGTGGCCCGTGTCGTCGGCAGCCTTCTTGACGTCGTCGCCGGCCCCTTGCGCGTAGGCGAACGTCGCGGCCGCCAGAAACACAACGGCCAGGGAGAGTTTCGATCTCATGGTTCCTCCTTATGTGGAAACCCCGATTGCCACGAGTATGTAGGATGCCGCGAAACAGCGCAACCGGTGATGCGAGCAAGATTCCAGCCTAGGATAAATCACCGGTTAGTCGTGATCCTCAGACTCCCCTTCCAGTACGGCGAGAGTCTCATCATCCACGTCCCACTTTTTCAGGATGGTAAAAATCGTCTTCGACCCGAATCCGGCCCGCGCAAGCTGCCGAAAAATGCGGGCCGCCTGTTTCTGGTCCTTGGGTTTGTTGTATCGCTTGCGTTTCAGGTAATCACGCGCCAGCTTTTCCTCATTGACGTCTTCATACGCCGAGGCAACCGCCTTCTCGATCACCTCACTGTGTACGCCCTTTACCTTGAGGTCAGTGATGACACGGCGCCGGCCGTACTTTTCGTTATCACGCCGGAAGGATGAATAGGCCGCGGCGTAGCGGGCGTCGTTGAGGTATCCGTGATCTTTGAGGCGAACAATGACCAGTTCGACCAGTGTTTTGCCAATTTCCGTTTCGGCTTCGACCCTATTGCGCAGCAGGCGCTTCAATTCCGCGACGGAGCGCATGCGGCGAGCCAGCGCACCAATGGCGTACTCGTAAAGTTCCTCTTCCGTGTACAACTTCCTGGGTCGGCCGAACGCCATGCCTACACGATAGCGCGGCGAAGTCCGACTGGATAGAGTGGCGCACAAAGCCGCGTGCGGCCGATCACCGCATGGAAGGTCGGATAGGGATTTAGAATTGAAGCCGGGACGGGCGTTGGCGCCCGTGGCTCAAATTGTCACAGGGACTATATGAATCGCAATTTTATTCTCGTAGTGCTGGCGACGCTGGCCGTTATGACCTGCGCCAGTTGGTTGCTGATATCCAACCGTGAGATCGTGACCGCCGGAAGTCCAGTGATGCCCGTGGGTAAGACCATCACGATCAAGGCGCCGCTGGGCCTGCCGCCGGTTCCCATTCCAGCTGACAATCCGCCGACTGCCGAGACTATCGCCCTGGGAAGGCGGCTCTATTACGATCCGGCGCTCTCCGTTGACGGAACTATCTCATGCGCCACCTGTCACAGCGCGGCGCTGGGCTTTACCGACAATAAAGTCGTGTCGAACGGAGTGCAGGGGAAGACGGGCATGCGCAATGCCCCTACTGTGATCAACTCCGCTTACTACACGTTGCAGTTCTGGGATGGACGGGCGACCAGCCTCGAAGAACAGGCTGCCGGGCCGATGGCGAATCCGGTTGAGATGGCACACACCCTGAAGGGCGTGGAAGAGCGCCTGCAGAAGGACACCAGTTACCGCGAGGAGTTCAAGAAGGCCTGGGGCACCGACCAGATCACGATCGACATGGTCACGAAGTCAATCGCCTCGTTCGAGCGCACGGTGGTGAGTGGCAACTCGGCGTTTGATCGGTACTTTTATGGCGGCGACAAAACAGCAATGTCGGAATCGGCCCAGCGCGGCTTGAAGGTGTTTGTGAATCCGAAGAAAGGCAATTGCCAGGTTTGCCACACCATCGCCGCAAAGTACTCGTTGTTTACCGACAACAAGTTCCACAACCTCGGGATCGGCGCCGACACGCGTGGGGAGTTCGTGGACAAGGGCCGTTACACTGAAACGAAGAACGAAGCCGACATCGGCTCCTTCAAGACTCCGTCGTTGCGTGATTGCATGAGGACCGCGCCCTACATGCACGACGGCAGCATGCCCGACCTGAAAGCTGTGATTGACCACTACATCGGCGGAGGAAACTCTAATCCGCATCTGGACAAAGAGATTCATTCACTCGATTTCCTGACCGGACAGGAGCGGGCGGACCTGCTGGAGTTCCTGAAATCGCTGAATGGTGAACTGCCGCCGGACGTAGGGCCGCCACCTGCCCAAGCGCAAAGCGCCACGAAATAGCCCTCTTCATTGACCCGCGGAATGACGTCTTGTTCCGTTTCCGCGGGTGTGCGTCTTAGCTGTTCCCGCCGCTGGAAGATCCGCTATCCTCTCGTGTCATCCCTGACACGTCGAGTTCGACGATACACAACTTAATCCAAGTCAACTCTTTCTCCATCAATAGGTTACGCTTGGCCTTCTACCTGCCATTTCCCTTGGTGTGAGCGGTCACGCCAAAGGGAGCCAGGCGATGCAAACGGCAGGGGAAAGCGCAAAGCGGCAGCGGGGACAGGCATGGATTCTGGCGGTTGTGCTGGTGATGACCGGCATGAGCGCGGCGTTCCAGGTTCCGCAAAATGCTCCCAGCACGCGTCCGCTAACCGAGAAAGCACCTGCGTTTGCCAAGGCCACGGTGCGCTGGATTGTAGTCAGCCTGCCGGATCGCAAACTGGCTCTGCTGCAGAACGGCGTGGTCTGGAAGGTCTATCACGTTGCCGTTGGCAAGACTTCGACACCGAGCCCGGTCGGAAAATTCAAGATCGTCAATCGCGTGGCGAATCCCACGTATTACCACAAAGGCCTGGTCATTCCTGCCGGTGGAAACAATCCTGTCGGCTCCCGATGGATGGGCTTGAGCGCGACGGGCTACGGAATTCATGGAACCAATCAGCCGGGTTCCATCGGAAAAGCGGCTTCGACCGGCTGCATCCGGATGGGTAAGCAGGATGTCGAGGAACTGTTCTCCCTGGTTGAGGTCGGCGACGAGGTTGAGATCCTGGCTGAGCGCGACGAACAGATCGCAGCTGTCTTCGGTCCTGACGCGGGATCGAGCGTAATTAATGACGCGATCGCCCGGGTTCAGACAGAAGCTGGAGCCGGCGGCGGGCACTAAACGAGTGCCGCTAGGACATGAGCGCTAAGCGCTAAGGAGGATTTTATGGAAACGATGCTGCAATTCATGGTGATCGTCGGCGGGCTGACCTTCTCGCTCGCCACCGCGATTTTGATCGAAGAACTCATCTTCGGACGTATCTTCCGCGTGGTCTTTGCCCGCCGCCCGGAACCTCTCAAACCTGGGCAAAAACGCTGACATTCACCGTCGAAGGAGGATCCCCATGTTGTTCGTGAAGTACCTGCTGCTCGGGGCGGGAATTGCGATGTTCGCGATTGCCGCTGGAATTCTCACCTATGACCTGTACCTGCTCATTGCCTACAAACATGGCCGTCTGTATCCGGAGGGCACCACGCCGATGCCCCCGGAGCCGGTTGGCCGCTGGAGGACTTCCATCGCCCTGGCGTGCCTCGCCTGGGCGCCGCTGCTGATTTCGGCGGCCATCGTTGTCGTGCCCAGCGGCATGGCCGGCATCCGCGTAAGCCAGACACGCGGCACACTGACCGGAACGCTATATCCTGGAGTCCACGTGGTCACGCCGCTGGTGGAACGCGTGGAACTTTTCAACACGCGCGACCAGTTGTTCACCACCGGCATCACCGAAGAAACGCTCTCCAAGGAAGGCGCAAAAGCTGAACCGCTCCGCGTGCAGGCCAAAGAAGGACTGACACTCGGACTGGCGATCACCGTACGCTACCAGGTTGATCCGAAGCGTCTCGACTATATCCAGGCCAATCTCCCTCAACCGCTGGAAAAAGAAATCGTGCCGCCTGTTGTTGCGACCGCATGGCGCGAACTGGTTCCGTCCTACACCGTACGCGAAGTCTTCTCGGCCAAACGCGAAGAGGTTCGCCAGCGCGCAGCGGAACTGATTCGCAAGCGGCTGGCTGTCGACGGAATCCTGGTTAAGGAAGTGATGCTGCGTGACATCCAATTGCCCACGGAGTATGCCAAAGGCCTCGAATCCCTGCTATTGAAAGAGCAAGAGAACGACCGCATGGGAGTCGAAACCGAAATCCACCAGAAGCAGGTCAAGATCGCCGAAGCCGATGCAGAGGCAACCAAGGCCCAGCAAGTGAAGGAAGCTGAAGGTCAGGCCGCGGTGCGCGTGTTGCAGGCGAAAGGCGAATCCGACGCCATGCAGTACCTGCTGCCGTTGAAGCAGAAGCAGATTGAACAGTCGAAACTGGAAGCTGAAGCGCGGAAGGAATCGACCGTCAAGGGCGCTGAAGCCGCCGCCGACGCCAAAGTCATCGACAGCAAAGCCGAGATGGAGCGCCGTAAGCTGCTGGCGCAGGCTGAAGCCGAACGCATTCGCTTGACCGCTGCCGCCGACGCCGAGCGCATGCAGAGCGAGAGCGCGATCCTGAAACAGAATCCATTGCTGATCAACAAAATCGTGGCCGAACGCCTGTCGGACAAGTTGCAGATCATGATGGTTCCGGCCGACGGCAAGTTCTTCTTCACCAATGACATTCTTCGCGGCGTTAACAGCGGCATGACAGCCGCGAATCACGTCAGCCAGGCTGACGACGCCAGAGAAGACAAACCACAGCAGTAGAAAACCGCTGATCGCTGTTCGCAACGACCGGTGTTCGCGGCTTGAAGCGGATAACCGTGGCACCAACGCACGAAGTGGTTGAGCGAACAGCGATCAGGACCGACGAACATCGGTGCAAGTGCCTCATCCATGAACATAGGGCTCGAACTCGCGAGTTATAATCACTGCATTCCACAGATGCAATCGCACGGGTCACGCGGTACGCGGCTCGGATGGCTGGCATTACTGCTGCTTGCGATTGTCCTTCTCCCGCAGAATCTCAGCGCGTCCGCTCTCACCGACGCTGCCCGCCAGTTGGCGCACAAGATTGCTGCAGTCACCGGCCCGGGAGCCGTCGCATTGGAGATCACAAACCGCTCGTCGCTCGACGATCGCTCCGTAAACGAGGTTCGAACCGCGCTGGAAGGCCAGCTTCGGGGCGAAGGAGTGCGCACCGCCAAACCCGATGAATCTGTGGGATCGGCCCAGGTCACGCTCTCGGAAAATCTGCGTGAATACGTCTGGGCGGCCGAGATCGTCGTCGGCCAGGATGAGCGCCGCGTGGTACTGGTATCTCTGCCGCGACCGCAGACGGGCGGCGCGCCCGCTTCGGCGATGCCGGTCGTTCTGCGGCGCACTTTCCTTTTCGCGCAGGAGCAGCCGATTCTCGACGCCGCCCTGGTAGAAATGCCCGCAGGCTCGCGCCTCCTGTTGCTCGATGCGGACCGGGTCGCGGTCTATCACCAGCAAAGTGGGCGCTGGGAACTCGAATCCGCGCTGCCCATTCTCCACGCAAGAACCATGCCCCGCGATTTGCGCGGACGATTGCTGCTGCGCCGCGATCATCTTTTTGACGCTTATCTGCCCGGCACCATCTGCCGATCGAGCGCGGCGCCTCCACCTGCCGTCGCTTGCAACGACAGCGATGAACCCTGGCCGTTGACCGCCGACGATGGCAGCGTGCGCGCCTCGTTTACACCTGCGCGCAACTTCTTCACCGGTGCGTTCTCGCCCCCGATTGGCAAGGTCGCCAACGGCCCTTCTTTCTATTCTGCCGCCGCCCTGCCCCGGTCCGGTTACACGCTCTGGGCACTGGCGGCGGTGGATGGTTCGGTTCACCTGCTCGACGGCATGACAGATCAGGTAATCCGCAACGTGCGCTGGGGCAGTGACCTCGCCGCGATTCACTCCAATTGCGGAACGGGAACGCAATTGCTGGTGTCACAAAGTGGAGATCCCTCGGAGGACAGCCTGCGCGCGTTCGACATCCCTGACCGGGACCCGGTGACGGCGAGCGCTCCCATCGAGTTCGACGGACCGATCGTTGCTCTCTGGTCCGAAAGCAATAGCACCAACGCAATTGCAATCGTGAAGCGGGAAGACACAGGTTGGTATGAGGCGTATCGTATTTCTGCTGCTTGCGGCAGCTAGCCTTCTGGGCACGGCCCCCGGCGCAACACGCCCGCGCTACGGCGGGACTCTGCGTGTCATGATGCAGGCTGCGCCGAACACGCTGGAGATTCCCGCCGCCGGTACGCCTTCCGACTATTGGAACCTCGCCCGCATCCTCGCCATGGTGACCGATACCCTCGTAACGCTCGACGCCGCGGGCCACATTGAGCCCGGCCTTGCCACGACATGGCAGAGCGAGATGAATGGCAAGCGCTGGCAGTTCACCTTGCGGCATGGAGTCAGATTTCATGATGGTTCGTCCGCCTCAGCTGCCGTTATTGCGAAGATTCTTGGTGATCTTCATCCCGATTGGGGTGTCCACGCTTCCGCAGATACCCTCACGATCGAGACAGATTCAATCTCCCCGTCGCTGCCGGCGGAACTAGCCCTGCCGCGCAATGCGATTCTCAGGCGAAACTCTGATGGCATTCCCATCGGTACCGGACCATTTCGTGTCGCTGAGTTCCAGCCCGGACGCCATCTGAAACTCGCCGCTAGTGAAGACCGCTGGGCTGGACGGCCCTTCGTCGATGTTGTTGAAATCGATCTGGGCCGTTCTCTGCGCGACCAGGCCATCGCGCTGGAACTCAACAAGGTCGACGTCATCGAAGCCTCGCCGCAGTCAGGAACGAATAGCGCTCGTATCGGGACATCACTGCAGGTCGAACTGATGGCTCTTGTCTTCCCGCCAAACACGCGCGCGCAGGATGCCAGGCTTCGTGATGCGCTCGCCCTGACGATCAATCGCAAACCAATCCAGTCCGGGTTGCTGCGTGGTGCCGGAGAACCAACCGCCGCCATCCTGCCCAACTGGATGTCTGGCTACAATGCCGTCTTCCCCGTTCAAGCCAATGTGCAACGCGCGCGCGCAGTCCTTGCAGATTCGCGACAACCGGCTCTCACCTTGAACTATGATCCTCGTGATCCGCAGGCACAACTGATCGCCGACCGCATCGCGTTGAACGCCCGCGAGGCGGGGATCACGGTCCAAGTTTCGTTGTCCGGTTCGCCGGATGTGAGCCTGGTTCGCATTGTTCTGCCCAGCTCAGACCCTGCGACTTCCCTCCGCGAGGCAGCACAGGCCCTAGGCTTGAATGCACCGATTCTGCGAAGCTCGTCCGTCGACGACCTCTATCCTGCCGAGCGTGCTCTGCTCGATGGCCATAGCGTAATCCCGCTCTTTCACCTCCCGCTGGCAAGCGCAGTGAGTGCACGCGTACACAACTGGAATCCCGAGCGTGGCGGAGGATGGAATCTCGCCGACGTCTGGCTGGAGGCGCCATGAGCTTCCGCCAGAAACTGCTGCTGCTGTTCGCGCTCACCGTGTTTCTGTGCGTCGCGGTGATCACGGCTTCGGTTTGGAGCACGATGCGCAGTTCGTTCGAAGCGGCAAACCGGGAGCGCGCCAACGCCGTCGCGGCGCAGTTCCGATCTGAATTCCAGCGGCGCGGTGACGAAGTCGTGCGAAAAGTCGAGGCCGTCACGGCGACCGACACCGTGCAGCGTATCGCCCTTGAGATCAACCGCGGCGCGTCCGATTCCGCCGGATACGTAAGCGAGGCGCGCAATCTTGCGGACCAGCAGCACCTCGACTTTCTGGAACTGGTCGATCATCAGGGCACGATTCTCTCCTCCGCCCAATGGCAGGCGAAATTCGGATATCCCGAGCCTGCGATCCCCGGCGCCATCGGATCGGCCGGCGGATTCCTCAAGCGCGAGGAACTTCCCAGCGGATCGACGCTCGGACTGTTCGCGGTCCGAGCGGCTCGGATCGGCGAGCAGCCACTTTATGTCATCGGCGGCGAGCGTCTCGATCAGGGCTATCTTTCGACTCTCGATATTCCCGCTGGAACGCGTGTCTTGCTCTATCAGAATCTGGATGAGAAGTGGAATCCAAAATCGCTGCTTGATCTGAATGGCCCGGCGGCAGGCGCCGAGAAATTGTTGCCCCTTGTGGAACAGGTGCGGCAAACCGGGCAGGAGGCGCGCAGCGTCATCCACTGGTCTCCTGATTCGGCTGATGCCGAAAGCTTTCACGCCATTCCGCTCAGTGGCCCCAATCAAACCTTGCTCGGCGTGCTGCTGGTGGGCAGTTCGCAACGGCCCCTGGTCGAACTCCAGCGCAAAGTCGTTTCGACGGCATTGCTGGTTGGTGGATCGGGTATCTTCGTTGCCATCCTGGCCAGCCTCTGGTTCGCTACGCGTGTCACGCGTCCGGTGAAGTCTTTGGCTGAAGCCGCCCGACGAGTGGCCGTTGGAGATCTCGCCGCCAAGGTCGAAATCGATTCGACCGATGAACTCGGCGAACTGGCCTCGGCCTTCAACCGCATGACCGAAGACCTTGTGCAGCAGAAGGACCGGACACTGCAAGCGGAGCGGGTCGCGGCGTGGCGCGAACTGGCGCGGCGGCTGGCTCACGAACTGAAGAACCCGCTGTTTCCGTTGCAGGTCACGGTCGAGAACCTGGTCCGCGCCCGCGAAAAGGCGCCCGAAATGTTCGACGAGGTATTTCGCGAAGGGACATCGACACTCCTCGCCGAAATTACGAACCTGAAAACGATCATCGGCCGCTTCAGCGAGTTCGCGAAGATGCCGCAGCCACAGCGGAAGCCGACGCAACTGAACGAAGTCGTGCAGTCCGTGTTGCGCGTCTTCCACGCCCAGCTTCAGGATAAGAAACAGATCACAGTGCACACGGAACTAGAAACCAGCTTGCCGGAAATCTCGGCTGATTCCGATCTGCTGCACCGTGCAATCTCAAATCTCGTGTTGAACGCGATCGACGCCATGCCGCAGGGAGGAGAGCTTACCCTGCGTACACAGACCGTCGGCGGCGCCGTAGAACTCTCCGTCTCCGATACTGGTTCCGGCCTGACGCCGGAGGAGTGCGAGCGGCTGTTTACGCCGTATTACACAACGAAACTGCACGGCACTGGACTCGGGCTGGCGATTGTGCAATCGGTGGTGAGCGACCACGGCGGTAAGATTTCCGTCGAAAGTGTGAAGGACAGAGGAACGACGTTCCGGATGGATCTGCCGCGATAGAGGCGATTGTTGACTGTTGATTTGTGATTGTTGATTTTCGATTGTTGGCTCGTGTCTCAATCAATAATCAGAAATCAAGAATCAATATTTCAAGGGGGCTGCGTGCCGCAAAAGGCTCACTTACTGATCGTCGACGATGAACCGAACACGCTGGCTTCGCTTTCCCGTGCGTTCCGCCTGGAAGGCCATGAGGCCACGGTTTGCGACAACGCCGCGCGTGCGCTCGAACTGGCGAAGGCGCAGCCGTTCGACCTGATTCTGTCGGACGTCGTCATGCCCGGCAAAGACGGCCTCACCCTGCTCGAAGAATTGAAATCACAGGGCGTTGCGGCGCCCGTTGTCATGATGTCGGGCCAGGCGCACATCGAAATGGCCGTACGGGCAACGCGCCTGGGCGCTCTCGACTTTCTCGAAAAGCCGATCTCCACGGAAAAACTACTGCTCACTGTCGACAACGCGCTCAAACTCGGACGCCTGGAGCGTGAGAACCGCGATCTGGAACGGCGTTTAGGCAAGCACGAAATTGTCTGGCAAGGCGAGACCATGCGCAAAGTCATGGCACAGGTAGAGCGCGTGGCCGCCAGCGAAACGCGCGTCTGCATCCTGGGCGAAACCGGCACCGGTAAAGAACTGGTCGCGCGAACGCTGCACGAACGCAGCGCACGGACGGGTGGGCCATTCGTGACGCTGAATTGTGCGGCCGTCCCGGCGGAGTTGATCGAATCGGAGCTGTTTGGACATGAAAAAGGGTCGTTCACCGGAGCCGCCGCACGCCATGTTGGCAAGTTTGAGCAGGCACAGCGCGGCACCATCTTTCTCGACGAGATCGGCGACATGCCGCTTACCATGCAGGCCAAGCTGCTGCGCGTGCTGGAAGAGGGCGAAGTCGAGCGCATTGGCGGTGATCATTCGATCAAAGTAGATGTGCGCGTCATCGTCGCCACCCACCGCGACCTCGAAGCCCATGTCCGCGATGGAAAGTTCCGCCAGGATCTCTTCCACCGCATTTACGTCTTTCCGCTGCGCCTGCCGCCGCTGCGCGAGCGCCGCGAGGATATTCCGGCCCTGGTCGAACATTTCGTGTTGCAAGTCAGCACAGCCAACGGATGGAAGCCGATGCGGTTCACGCCGGGCGCGACGGCGGCGTTGCAGGAATACGGGTGGCCGGGCAATGTACGCGAATTGCGGAATGCTGTTGAGCGCCTGATGCTGCTGGCGAGTTCCGACGAGGTCACGGCGGATACCGTCGCGCTCGCGTTGCCGGCATCGTCCGGCGCTTCGGACACAGGGTTTGCGGGAACGGGTCCACTCGCGGATCGTGTCCGCGCCTTTGAGAAGCAGATGATCCTGGCCGAACTGAAGCGCAACCGGAACCAGATTTCGAACACGGCACGAGCCCTGGGGCTGGAACGGTCCCACCTTTATAAGAAGGCGGAACAGGTCGGGATTGACCTGAAAGCGATCAGGAATGAAAGCTAGCAACTGCTGAGACGTTAGGCCACTGAACCTTATTGAGATAAAACACTTACGTGCTTAGCTTGGACACTCACGCCGGTCTGACGTAGGATTATCCATCGTCCAGCGCGATACGAGATGCTGCGGTATTACTACATCAACAAGGAATGGATGTTGTCGCGAGCGGCACGTCGCATTTATCGCATGGCTGCGATTCTCTCTTTCCTGCTATTTCTTTTCTTGCTGTCAAGACCCTTTCTGCCTCAGCTCCCTTATAGCATGTTGCCCATCGTGAGGCTCTTGATTCTCTGCGGCGTTCTCGGGGCAGCCACAACGATTGTCGCGATGGAATATTTTCTTTTCGGATTCGACACCTCCCCGGCTTGGAAGAAGGTATTTTGGTTTTTCGTGATGCTCGCCCCGCCAATCGGACCACCCATTTATTGTTTTGCGGTTTATCTGCGATCAACTGTAGTCACGACGTACATTGCAAAAGCCGATCGGGAGTTTCGAACCCCATGAGCTCTGTTCAGGAATTCGCAGCCGCCGGCCCCTTCCGCCCTGGTGCGATCGTCATCGTGACGCTCTCGAACCCGCGCGAGAAGTTCTGGGGCGCGATTCTCGACCTCTCGACGGTCGGTCTGAGTCTCCGCGGCGTCGACCTGATTTCTTTTGACGACCTGCTCTCGCAGATCAAAGGCGGCGAGTCGTTCACCTCCGGCGTTGTATTCTTCCCTATGCACCGCGTGGAGCGCATCGAACTCGATCTGCCGGAGAGCAACATCTTGTCGCTGAGCCAGCGCTTCGCGCAGCAGACTGGACAAGACCCGGCCCCGCTCCTCACGGGCGAATTCCTCGCCAGCGGAGGGCGCGAGTGAACCTCCGCCAGATCCTGACCGCACCGAACCAGCTCACGCTGCTGCGGATGATTTTTCTTCCGTTCATCGTGATCAACCTGGTCGGACATCACTACACGTACGCCCTGACACTATTTGTCCTCGCCGGCCTCAGCGACGGACTCGATGGCCTGCTGGCCAGGAAACTCCATCAGCAGACCTTGCTTGGGCAGTACCTGGATCCGATCGCCGACAAACTGCTCCTGAGCACCATGTTTCTCGTACTTTCGATCGAGTATCGGGCCGTTGTGCCCTGGAAGTTTACGGTTCTGGTATTCAGCCGCGACATCTCAATTCTGCTGA
>Ga0335082_10005942_pt1 | contig 13327 bp, 8 predicted proteins | sample Lox_Sample_41_FD_206718 | JGI IMG/M metagenome (GOLD analysis project Ga0335082, IMG submission 206718) | Soil microbial communities from Loxahatchee National Wildlife Refuge, Florida, United States - Lox_Sample_4.1 | ecosystem: Environmental > Terrestrial > Soil > Wetlands | place: USA: Florida... | reverse complement strand
GGCCGCCACGGCGCTTGCGCTCGCCGGATGAACGCCGCGGAGCGCCGGCAGCGCGCCGGGAGCGACGGGGAGAGGGCCGCCCCGGCGCTTGCCCGGTCATCGCTGCGGCGCCAGATCGGCGCGCTCGAGCAGCGTCTCGAACAGCTCGCGGTGGCGCGCGAAGAGGCTCGTGAACCGGACCGCCCCGCGGCGCGTGAGCACGGCGTACATCCGGCCACCGAGGCCGTCCTGCACCACGATCTGCACGATGTCCTCGAACCGTACCGGGCGGCGCCGGAACGGGGTCGCCGCGACGATGCCATCCCGTGTGACCGTGATCGAGGTCCGGCCGTAGACCAGGGTGAACGCCGCGAAGAAGGCGGCGAACCCGGCGGCTCCGGCGAGCGATCGGAGGTCGGCCCCGGGCAGCCGCAGGAGCATGAGCAGGACCGCGCCCCAGAACGCCGCGGCGAGCGCAACGGCGATCCGGAGCGTCAGGCGCGTCCGGTAGGTCCGAACCGCCGCGTCCATACCTCGAGTCTACGGCGCCGGCGCGGCCGGTGCCAGGCAGCCGGCCGCCGCCGGGCGGGCGGGCGCGCCGTCCGGTGCGGCGGGACCGTCAGGGCGGCGTCCGCCGCCCCAGCTCGGCGGCGCGCCGCCGCGCGACGGACGTGAGGTCGTCGCGCGCGTCGGCGGCGTGGCTCTCGGCGTAGCGGACGTAGAGGTCACCGGCGCTGGGATCGCCGAGGATGCGGTAGCACTCGGCGAGGCCGAAGATCGGGGTGGCCATGTCCGGCTGGAGCCCGAGCGCGGCCCGGTAGTCGTCGGCGGCCTCGCGATACTTGGCCAGGCCGAACTGGGCGCTGGCGCGCGCGGCGTAGGCGACGGCGAGGCGCGGGTCCAGCCCGATGGCCTCGTCGAGGAGCTCGATCGCGTGGGCGTACTCCCGCCGCGAGACGAGCTCGACGGCCGTGCGGTAGCGCTGCGCCGGCGTCGCCGGGTCGGGCGGCAGCGGCGCAGCGGCCTCCGCCGTGAAGCTCTCCGGCGCGCGCGCGGGCGGAGCCCGAGCCGCAGCGGACGGCACCGCGATCAGCTCGGGCCGGACGGCCGGGGCCGCCTCCGCGACGACCGCCGCATGCGCGGCCGCGGGGGCGGCGAGCGCGGGCCCGGGGTCCGCCGGATCCGCGACGAAGTGGTACACGCGGGCCTGGGGCGCCGGCGCGGCCGGCGAGGGCGCCGTCCAGGGCGCGCCCATGGCGGTGGCCGCCAGTGCCGGTGCGGCGCCCGGCGCGGGTGCAGCGCCCGGCACGGCGGGAGGCGGGCGCGGCGGCGCGGCCTTCGCCTCCTCGAGCGCACGCCGCGTCTCCGGGCTGTCAGGCTCGATGGCGAGCGCCTGCTCCAGCTGCTCGATCGCCTGGGCGGGATACCGGAGCGCCGCGTAGGCTCGGCCGAGCCTCGCGCGGGCTGTGGCGCTGCGCGGGTCGAGGTAGACGGCGTCCTGGTACGCGAAGAGCGCGCCGCGCCAGTCGCCCGCCGCTGCGGCCTTGTCGCCGACGCCGAGCTTGTCGAGGAAGGCGCGGGAGGGGGCGGGGGAGGTCGCGGTCGAGGGTGGATTCGCGGTCGCCGTCGCGGTCGCCGTGGTGGCGGTCGCCGTCGTGGTCGCGGTCGGGTTCGTGGTCGCGGTCGCCGTCGTGGTCGCGGTCGGGTTCGCGGTCGCGGTCGAGGTCGAGGTCGGGCTCGCGGTCGCGGTAGAGGTCGGGTTCGCGGCCCGGTTCGCGGTCGCGGTCGCGTTCGCGGTCGGGTTCCCTGTCGGGGCCGTGGTCGCGAGCGCGGTGCGGACCACCGCCGCCGACGCGACGGCCGTGACCGGATCCGGCGCAGTCGCGGCCGGGGCGGTCGCCCCCTGCGCCTGTAGCGCCGCGATCGCCTCCTTCGCCTTCTGCACCGCCGCCGCCTCCGAGGGCGTCCCCTGTGCCAGCCGGACGAACGCCTGGTACTCGCGGAGGGCGCCGTCCCGGTCGCCCGCGGCGCGGAGCGTCTCGGCGAGACCGGAGCGGCCGTCGGGATCGGCCGGGCGGAGCTTCACGAACCGTTCATAGCCCTCCCTGGCGCGCGGCAGGTCGTTCGTTCTGCGCGCGGCGAACGCGAGGTTGTACCAGGCCAGCGCGTACCCAGGGTCGATCTCCACCGCCGCCCCGAACGACTGGACCGCGTCGGCGTAGGCGCGCGCCCCGTACTGCACCTCGCCGATCGCCTCCTGCGCCTCGGCGTAACGCGGCTGGAGGCGGAGCGCGGCCCGGTAGGCCTCGAGCGCGCCCGCCGCGTCGCCGGCCCTGCGCCGGGCGTCGCCCGCCTCCTTCTGGGCCGCGGCCTCGGCCGGCGCCGGCGCGACCTCGGCGCGGGCGGCGGGTGCGAGGAGGACGAGCGTGAGGAGGTGCGCGAGGCGCATGCGCCGATGATACGACAGGCGGGGCGGCGGACCGCCCCCGCGTCCGAGGGACCGTCCCCTACCCTTCCCTACTTCCGGAACGGATTCTCGACGAGGATGGTCTCGCCGCGGTCGGCCCCCACCGAGCAGCCGATCACCTTCACGCCGGCGAGCTCCTGGACGCGGCGCACGTAGGCGCGCGCGCGGGGCGGCAGGTCGTCGAAGGACTTGAGGTGGCCGACCGTCTCGGTCCAGCCCGGCAGCTCCTCGTAGACCGCCTCGGCGCGATCCAGGAGGTCCGGGTCGCTCGGCATCTCCTCGAGCACCTTCCCGTCCACCCGGTAACCGACCGCGATCCGCACCTTCTCGAACCCGGTGAGCACGTCGAGCTTGGTGAGGGCGATCCCGTCGAGCCCGTTCACGCGCACCGCGTAGCGGAGCGCCAGGGCGTCGAGCCACCCGGTCCGGCGCGGCCGGCCCGTCGTCGCGCCGAACTCGCCGCCGATCTTGCGCAGTCGCTCGCCGGTCTCGTCCTTCAGCTCCGAGGGGTACGGCCCGCCGCCGACGCGCGTCGAGTAGGCCTTGGAGATCCCGAGCACGTAGTCGACGACGCGCGGGCCGAGGCCGCAGCCCACCACCGCGTTGCCAGCGACGGTGTTGCTGCTGGTGACGAACGGGTAGGTCCCGTGGTCCACGTCGAGCATGGTGCCCTGCGCGCCCTCGAAGAGGAGCTGCTTCCCCTGCTTCAGCGCGCGGTGCAGCCAGAGCGAGACGTCGGTGGCGTAGCGGGCCATGCGCCGGCCCAGCTCGGCATGGCGCTGCACGATGGCCTTCTCGTCGAGGTCGGGGGTGGCGCCCAGGCGGCGCAGCTCGTCGGCCGCCGCGGGCAGCCGCTCCTTCACCTTGCGCGCGAGGCGCGCCTCGTCGAGGAGGTCGCGCACCCGCAGGCCGCGGCGGGCGACCTTGTCCTCGTAGGTGGGGCCGATGCCGCGGCCGGTGGTGCCGATCTTGCCGGCGCCGGCGGCCTGTTCCCGCGCCACGTCGATGGCCTTGTGCCAGGGCATGATCACGTGGGCGTCGAGCGACAGCACCAGCTGCCCGTCGTCCTTCAACGCGCCCTTCGCCTTGAGCCGGTCGATCTCCATGACGAAGACCTCCGGATCCGCGACGACGCCGTTGCCGATCACGCAGGACTTCCCGGGGTGGAGGATGCCGGCGGGGATGAGGTGCAGCACCGTCTTCTCGCCGCCCACCACCAGGGTGTGGCCGGCGTTGTTGCCGCCCTGGAAGCGGACCACCACGTCGGCGTACTGCGTCAGCAGATCGACGATCTTGCCCTTGCCCTCGTCGCCCCACTGGGCTCCGACGACCACCACGTTGGCCATGCCTGTCTCCCGAAGACGGGGCCCCGCGCGCGGGCTGCGGGGCCTCCGAAGAAACGGACGGACGATAGCAGGCGCGCCGGGGAATCGCTAGCGACGGCGCCCGGTCCGGCCGCGAGGCCGCCGCCGTGCCACCCGCCGCGCCGCCGCCGCGCCGGCGCGGCCTCGTCCGGTCGCCCGCTCCAGCGCCTGCGTCGCGAACTCCAGGTCCACGGCGAAGCCGATGGCGGGGCCCGGCCTCCCGAAGCGCGCCAGCAGCTCGTCGTACCGGCCACCGTTCGCGACCGCGCTGCCCGCGCCGGGCACGTAGCCGGAGAAGGTGATGCCCGTGTAGTACCCGAGGCCGCGCGTCTCCCCGAGGTCGATCGCGACCGGGCCCAGGCCGCGCCGCCGGGCCAGCCGCAGCGCCGCCTCGACCTCGCGCAGCGCCGCCGCCGCCGCCGGCACCGCGCGGCCGAGGGCCCGCGCGCGGTCGAGCGCCCCGTCGCCGTACAGGGTCGCGAGGCCGGGGAGCGCCTGGCGCGCCCGGCCGGCGCCGCGCGCGCGCCTGGCCAGCTCCGCCAGCGCCGCCTCGTCCTTCCGGCTCAGCGCGTCCCAGGCCGCCGCGCGCGCGCGGGGCGCGAGCCCCGCCGCGGCGATCACCGCCTCCGCGAACCGCGCGTGCCCCACCTCCACCACCGACCCCTCCAGCCCCACGCGCTCCAGCGCCCGCGCCAGCAGCACCAGCGCCTCGGCGTCGGCGCCCGGGCCGCCCGCCCCGAGCAGCTCGACGCCGGCCTGGTACACCTCGCGCGGGCGGCCGGCGCGCGCCTCGCGGGCGCGGAGCACCGGGCCGTCGTAGCAGAGGCGCGCCGGGGACGGCAGCGCGTCGGGCCGGGCCGCGTAGAGCCGGGCGATCTGCGGGGTGATGTCGGGCCGGATGGCGACGACCTCGCCCGAACCCGGCTCCACGAACTTCATCACGTCGGCGAGCGCCGCCGGCGAGAGGCCGCGCTCGACCACGTCGAGCCGCTCCAGCGTCGGGAGGAAGAGGCGCCGGTAGCCGAACCGGGAGAAGACCTCCTGGAGCTTGCCGGACAGCTCGGCGAGGTGCGCCGAGTGGTCGGGGAGGAGGTCGCGCAGGCCGGACGGGAGCGAGAGGTCGAGCATCGCGCGCGAACTCTACCCGCTCCCGCCCGGTGGATCCACGCGCGGCACCTACCGCGACCGCGACCGCGACCCCGACCGCGACCGCGACCCCGACCGCGAGCCCGACCCCGACCGCCTCAGAGCTTGATCGCCCGGACGCTCCGCACGTGCGGGAGCGCCCGCACGCGGTCCAGGATCGCCTGCGACGGCGCCGAGTCCACGTTGAGGAAGGCGAAGGCGCGCGAACGGTCCTCGAGCCGCGAGAGCGAGATGCGCGCGATGTTCACCCCCGCCGCCCCGAGCGCCGTGCCCAGGTTGCCCACCACGCCGGGCGCGTCGTCGTTCTCGCAGAGGATCACGTCGCCCTCGGGGACCGCCTCCACCCGGAACCCGTCCACCCGCACGATGCGCGCCTCGCGCTTGCCGTAGACCGTCCCGGCCACCGTCACCTCGCCGCCCTGGCCGCGCAGGGTGACCGTGAGCAGGCTCGCGTAGTCGTGGGGCTCGTTGCTCCGCTCCTCGCGCACGGTGAGGCCGCGGTCGCGGGCGGCGGCGGGGGCGGAGACCTCGTTCACGGGCGTGTCGAGGGCGTCGCGGAGCAGGCCCACCAGCACCCGCGCCGACAGGGGCCGCAGCGGGACCGCGCCGAGGTCGCCGGCGACGGCCACCGCCACCTCGCGCGGGCCGGCCGGTCCGAGCTGGGCGGCGAGCGAGCCGAGCTTCTCGGCGAGCGGGAGCCAGGGGCCGAGCTGGTCCAGCACGTCGCGCGGGAGGCTGGGCACGTTGACCGCGTTCCTCACCTCGCCGCGGGTCAGGAAGAGCGCCAGCTGCTCCGCCACGGCGACCGCGACCGCCGACTGCGCCTCCTCGGTGGACGCGCCGATGTGCGGCGTGCACACGAAGTTCTCCTGCGCGAACAGGGGGTGATCGGCGGGCGGCGGCTCCTTCTCGAAGACGTCGAGCGCCGCGCCGCCCAGGTGGCCCGAGGCGAGCGCCTCCGCCAGCGCCCGCTCGTCCACGATCCCGCCCCGGGCGCAGTTCACCAGGAGCGCCCCCTTCTTCATGCGGGCCAGCGTCTGCGCGTTCACCAGGTGCCGCGTCTGATCGGTGAGGGGGACGTGGACCGAGACCACGTCCGACTCCCGCCAGACGGTGTCGAGGTCGGCGAGCCGCGCGCCGAGCTTCGCCGCGGCGTCGGGCCCGATGAACGGGTCGTAGGCGATCACCCGCATCTTCATGGCGGCGGCGCGCTCCACCAGGACCGAGCCGATGTTGCCGATGCCGACGACGCCCAGCGTCTTCCCCGCCAGCTCCCGCCCCTGGAACCGCTTCTTCTCCCACTTGCCGGCGCGGACGCTCGCGGTCGCGGCCGCGACGTGGCGCGAGAGGGCCAGGATCATCGCCAGGGCCAGCTCCGCGACCGTCACCGACGAGCCGCCGGGGGTGTTCATCACCACCACGCCGCGCCGGGTGGCGGCCTCCAGGTCGACGTTGTCCACGCCCACGCCGGCGCGTCCCACCACCTTGAGCCGGCTGGCCCGCTCCAGCAGCTTGGCCGTGACCTTGGTGGCGCTCCGCACCGCGAGGGCGTCGTAGCCGGCCACGATCTCGGCCAGCTCCTCCGCCTTCAGCCCCACCTTGACGTCCACCTCGAGGCCCGCGTCGCGCAGGATGCGGACCGCCTCGGGCGAGAGATCGTCGGACACCAGGACGCGGTGGGCCATGGGGCCTCCGTTCGAGCGCAAGATCCTGCACCGCCGGCGGCCGCGCCGCAGCGGCACGACGGGGAGTCGTCAGAGGGCGCCGAGCCCCGCCAGCACGAACTCCGACACCTGCCGCTTCACCCGATCGACCTCCTCCTCGGAGGCCGCGGCGCCGATGACGCCGACGAGCATGCCGGAGAGCGCCAGCTCGAGCGCGCCCAGGATCGAGGTCGCCGCGAGGATGGGGTCGATCGAGCGGCGGAACTCGCCGCGCTCCTGGCCCTGGGCGACGACGTCGGCGACGATGCGCGACGCGGTCTCGAAGGTCTCCCGCGTCGAGCCGGCGCGGAGCGCGTTGGGCGTGCGCGACACCTCGAGCAGGAGCACGCGCACCGCCGAGGGCGACGCCTTGTAGGCGTCGAACACGAACGCGCACATCGAGCCGATCTTCTCCGCAGCGGTCCCGGGGCCCTGGTCCACGGCGTCGAGCGCGTTCACGAGGATGGCCCACTGCTCGGCGAAGACGCTCTCCAGCAGCTCGTCCTTGTTCCGGAAGTAGTGGTACACGAGGCCGTAGGCGACCTTGGCCGCGCGCGCCACGTCCGCGATCCGGCACCCGTGGTAGCCCTTCTCGGCGAAGACGCCGACGGCGGCGTGGAGGATCGCCCGCCGCTTCTCGGGCTCGTCGTCCGGCGGGACGGCGCGTGGCACCGATCGGGGCGAATTCGCGCGAGTCACGCATCGATTTCTGAATCGATCCGGCCCGATCGGGCAAGCGCCAGCAGGGGCCGGAACCCGTCCGGGGTGCACCATCCGTACATGTCGCTTGCCGCGCCGCGGCAAGTTCAGGGAGTCGTCCCCCCCAGGCGCGACAGGTCGAGGACGAAGCTGTAGGAGAACGTCCCGCAGTCGTTGTAACCAACGGTGACGGCCGCACGGAAGCACCGGCAAGGGGAGTTCCAGGACAGGGTCGCGTGCTGCTGCTGGAGATGGCCCGAGGACACCTCGCGAAGCTGGCCCGACGCGTTGCATGCCCCGAGGATGGTGGGCCGCGCGGTGACGAGCGCGTCGTAGCCGAGGGTGGCCGCCCCCAGCACCGCCGTCGCGCCGGCCGTCCATTGCCCGACCGCGGCGAACGGGGCGGGACGGACTTCGAAGAGCGCGTCGGGTCCGGACAGGAGATCGGGGGAGGCGCCCTCGCCGATCGCGAGCAGCGCGCCGCGCACGGCGTCGCCGCGGCGATCCCTCGCCGTGGCTCCCACGCGGAGCTCGGAGAACCGGTCGAGCCAGGAGCGGCCCACGGTGGGGACGAGCGCGTAGGGCCGGTCCTGGAACGCCCAGAACCGCGCCAGCGCGTCCAGGCTGAAGGGGCCGGCCGCGGCGCCGGCGGAGACCCATGTCTCCGCCAGGCGGCCCGCCGCCGCGTCCAGGTCCTGCCCGATCTCGAGGCGGCCGAGATCGGCCGCGCCGCGGGAGAGGCGCGTCTCCACCGAGGCGCGCAGCTGGTCGTAGGCGCCCGGCGGCGCGGCCGCGAGCACGCGGCGCCCGGTGGGCACGGACCCGGGGATGGTCTCCCCGGTGAAGGACTCCTCCACCAGCGTGGCGGAGGTCGGCGGGCGGTCCCAGGCGTCGTAACCCCAGGTCGGGAGGGCGCGGCCGGCGACGGCGCTGCCGAGGCTCCACTGGAGGCGCGGCGCGATGGCGTGCCGGAGCTCGCCGTAGTCGCGGGAGATCTCGGCCTCGAGCCGCGCTCCGCCCACGGCCCAGGCGTTCGCCATCGGGTCGGACCCCGCGTCGAAGGCGTAGCCGGTCGCGGCGCCGCGCAGGTACGGGGTGAGCGAGACCGCGCCCCCCAGGAGGAGCGGCGCGGAGACCTCCGCGCGCAGGTCGGCGCGGGTCGCGGCGAGGCGCTGCCTCGGATCCTCCTCCGCGAGCGGCGTGACGACGGCCGGCGGGGGCGCGTTCCACTCGCGATCGCCGGGGCCGAGGCCGGTCTCGGGGCACGGCGGGGCGGGGCACACGAGCCCCGTGTCCGCGCCGTTCGTGTTCCCGGCGGGGGGCGCGAACCGGGCCAGCCCGGCGCGCGCCGACAGCGTCAGCGGCCCGGCCAGCGCGGTCGGCAGGAGGGTCGCCGTGAGCGCCGGCCAGCGCTGGAACGCGGGCACCCGCGCGCCGAATGCGCCGAACGGCACCTGGAGCAGCTGGCCCCCGTACGACAGCGGCTCGTAGTACGCCGCGCTCGCCTCGAGCACCGCGGGACCGCCGCGCCAGGAGAGGATCGCGCCCGAGCGGCGGTAGAACGTGTCTCGCTGGAGCACGTCCGCGTTGAAGTCGTGCAGGTAGATGGGATCGCCGAACAGCGAGAGGTCGACGCGGAGGGTGGCGCCCTCGAAGGCGCGCTGCACGTGCGCCCCCGAGACGGCGAGCCGCGACCCGTACTCGCCGCCCGCCTCCCGGTCCAGGTCGTAGAGCCAGGCGACGTCCACGCGTCCCTGGGAGCCGACCGCCGGCGCCCAGCGCAGCTCCAGGTCGGCGCCGGGGCCGCGGACCGCGCCGCCCGACGTGCTCGAGGGCCCGAACGCGTACTTGGGGGTCACGGTCGCGTCGGCGCTCCGGCCGAGCGTGACGAACACGGACTGGGCCAGGATGAGGCCCGATGTCCCGGTGCTCGTGAACGTCGGGACGAGGAGCCCGGTCTGGCGATCGCTCAGCGGGACGTAGAGCCAGGGGAGCGGCAGGATCGGGACCGGCTCGTCGATGAAGAGGAACCGCGGCGTCACGTAGAGCACCGGGTTCGTGAGGATGGCGCGGTCCCCGGGGAGAACGTCGGCCTTCGACGCCCGGATCTCCCAGGAGGGCGCGCCTCCGCCCGGGCAGTCGCAGAGCGTGAGCCGCGCCTTCTCGACGAGGAAGTGCCCGGTGGTGCCCGTGACCCGCGTCCCCGAGAACGACAGCCGGTTGCGGCCCGTGCGCCGCGCGGCCTCGAGGGTGGCGGCGTCCGCCAGCTTCTGCGGCACGTCCTTCACGAAGGCGACCACGTCCTCGGCCTGGAACTCGCCGCCCATGACCGCGTGGATCCCATCCGCCGCCACCACCCGCGTCGCGTCGGTGAGCAGCACGTCGCCGGCGGCATGCACCTCGCCGGTCGCGGGGTCGTACTCGGCGGTGCGGGCGCGCAGGGTGATCGCGCCGCGCCGCAGCACCACGCCGCCCTCCGCCCGGCAACGGCCGGTGGCGGCGGTGCAGGTGACCGGCCCGGCCACCTCGACCTGCAGCGGCCCCGCACCGGGGAGCGGCTGCCGCTCCGGCGAGGGTGCGCCGAGGAGGACCCCGGCCGCGGCCAGGGCGAGGGCGTGAATCAAGGTCGGGTCCTGCCCGGGCTACCGGGGCGGGGCGTCGGCGGTGCCGCCCGCGGGCTCGCCGCCGGCGCCGGGCTCGAAGGTCGCGCCGGGCTCGGCGGTCCCGTCCGCCCCGGCGGGAGGCGCACCGGAGGGGGCAGGGGCCGGTGCCGCACCCGGCGCAGGGGCGGCGGCGCCGCCGGGCCGCTCGAAGTCGAGCGCGAGGACGTCGCCCTCGATCTTCTGCTGGTACGGGACGCGCTGCTTGAGCTTGATGTCCAGGACGAAGGTGGAGCCGCGCTTGCTGGGCGTGATCATCGCCACGGCGCTCGAGAAGAACGAAGTGTCCATGAACCGCGTGTCGTTGCGCCGGGCCGAGCGCGTGTTCTCGAGCTCGACGCGGATGACGTTCTCGCCCACGTCCTGCACGGTGTAGCGCGGCGTGGCGCTGGTGCGCACGTAGACCCGCGAGGTGCCCGCCATCTGCTTGAACCCGACCTCGCGCAGCTTCGAGGCCGGGGCGCCGCCCTCGAGGCGATCGGACGGCGTCGCCATGGCGACCCTGGCGCCCTTGGCGGCCTGGCGCTCGGCGAGAGCCGCCTCGGCGCGCGCCCGCACCTCCTCCTGCTTGCGCTGACGCTCCTCGACGAGGGCCTTCTTCTTCGCGTCGGCCTCTTCCTTGGCGCGCTGCTTCGCCTCCAGCTTCGCCTGGCGGTCCGCCTCGAGCTTGGCCCTCTGCTCATCGATCCTGGCCTTCCGCTCCTCGGCGGCCCGCTGCTTGGCCTCGATCCTGGCCTGGCGCTCCGCCTCGGCCTTGGCCTTCGCCTCCTCGGCGGCCCGCTGCTTGGCGTCGAGCTTGGAGAGCCGCTCGGCCTCGGCGGCCGCCTTCTTCTCGGCGGCGATGCGGGTCTTCTCCTCCTTCTCGGCGCGGAGCTTCGCCGCGCGCTCCTCCTTCTCGGCCTGGAGCTGCGCGGCGATCTCCTCCTTCTCGCGGCGCGCGCGCGCGGCCGGGTCCTCCTTCTGCTCGGCGGCGCCCGGCAGCGGCGCCACCACCACCGCGGCGCCCGCCCCCGCCTCGGGCTGCTTCGGCGGGCCGGCGGTCGCCTCCGCGGCGGCGCGGGTCGCCTCGGCCCTTTCCCGGATCTCGCGGGCCCGGGCCTCCGCCTCGGCCCGCTGCGCCTCGTTGTCGCGCGTCTGCTGGGCGGCCGCGTCCGCCAGCGCGCGCGCCTCGGCCTCCGCGCGCGCCTGCGACTGCGCCTCGGCGTCGGCCTTCATCTGGGCCTGCACCCGGACGCCGGCAGCGTCGCGCTCACGCTGCTCCGCCTCGGCCCGCGAGCGCTCCTCCGCCGTCGGGGCCGCCAGGGCCGTCGCGGCCGCTCCGGCCGTCACGGCCGCCGCGGCCGCCCCGCCGGTCTGGGCGGACGCGCCGGCCTGGGCGACGGCCTCGCCCTGGGGCGGCGCCGACGCCCTCTCGGCCTGCGGCGCGGCGGAGGACTTCTCGGCCTGGGGCTGGGCGGAGGACTTCTCGGCCTGGGGCTGGGGGGAGGACTTCTCGGCCTTCGGCGGCGACGCGGCGGCCACGGCCGCGACGGCCGCGCCCGCCGGCCTGGCGATCCTGACCAGCAGCGTCTCGCCCACCGTCTGCACGTCGGGCGGGTCCACCTCCACCGAGAAGGCGATCATGATGCGGGCGATCGAGGTCGCCTCGGACCCGTACGACAGGTTCTTCACCACGTTGATGACGCCGTCCTGGACCGAGAGGTCCTCCGGGACGTTCTGGAAACGGCTCTCGGACAGGTCGATCACGAACCGCGGCGGATCGGCCATCGAGAAGGTCGTGAAGTTGGGCGGCTTCGATCCCTTCACCGAGAGGACGATGCTGGCGCCCTCGTCCTTCACCTCGACCGCGGTGACGAGGTTCAGGTCGGCGGCAGCCGGCTGCGCGCGAGCGCCACCAGCGGCGGCGACGGCGGAAAGCATGATCAGGGCACGGGCGCGCATTCGAGGGCTCCCTCGCTGGGACGCCGCGAGGATAGCACGGGGTCCCCGCTGCCCAAAAAACCGGCCCTTGCGACGATATCGGTGAAGGTCTCACCCGCCGCCGCCTCGCTGGAGCGCAGAACGCCCCGCTGCCGCCTAGCTGGAGCGCAGGGCGAGGCGGATGAGCCTCGCCCCCCTCCAGCCCAGAGGTCGTGGAGAGTCCGAGGGCAAGCCGAAGGCGACCAGGGGTCTGGGGGGCGGAACGCCCCCCAGCTAGATCGTCAGGAGCGACCGCGCCTCGCCCACCAGGTAGAGGGAGCCGGCGACGCAGACGACCCCGCCCTCCCCCGCCGCCCGCCGCGCACAGGCGATGGCCTCGGCGAGCGAGGCGTGCGCGTCGGCCCGGAAGCCCAGCTCGACCGCCAGCGCGCGCACCGAAGCGGTGGGTCGCGCCCGCGGCGACGCCGGGGCGACGAGGTGCAGGCCGCGCACCGCCGGCGCGAGCGACGCGAGCATGCCGCGGTGGTCCTTGTCGGCGAGGACGCCGAACACCAGCTCGACCGCGCGCCCGGGGTGCAGGATCGGCAGCGCGTCGGCGAGCGCGGCGGCGCCCTGCGGGTTGTGGGCGCCGTCGAGGAGCACGCCGCCGACCTCCTCCAGCCGCCCCGGCCAGCGCGCTCCGGCGATGCCGCGCGCCACGGCCTCCGGTCCCGCGCGGACGCCCGAGGCGTCGAGGAGCCGCAGGGCCTCGGCCGCGAGCGCGGCGTTGGCCCGCTGGTGCGGTCCGCGCAGCGCCACCGGCCCGTCCCAGGTCGCCGGCGCCACGTGGAACGGCGCGCCGCGGCGGGCCGCCTCCGCGCGGAGCACGGTCAGGGCCCCCGGCGGCTCGTCGCCGTGGACCACCGCCGGCACGCCGCGCTTGAAGATGCCGGCCTTCTCGAAGGCCACCTTCTCGACGGTGTCCCCGAGGAGCTGGGTGTGATCGAGGCCGATGCGCGCGATGGCCGCGACGCGCGGCAGGACCGCGTTGGTCGCGTCGAACCGTCCGCCCAGCCCGACCTCCACGACGGCCACGCCGACGCGCATCCGGGCGAGGTGGAGGAGGGCCGCGAGCGTCGCGAACTCGAAGTAGGTGAGCCGCTCCCCCTCGGGGCCGGCGTCGTGCCAGGGGCAGGCGGCCCGCACCTCCTCGACGCGCGCCGCCAGCTCGTCCCCGGAGATCTCCGCGCCGTCCACCTGGATCCGCTCCTCGAAGCGCACCAGGTGGGGCGACGTGTAGAGCCCGACGCGGTGCCCGGCCGCCTGCAGCGCCGCGGCCGCCATCGCGCAGGTGGACCCCTTCCCGTTGGTCCCCCCGACGTGGAGGATCGGGTAGGCGCGCTCCGGGTG
>Ga0335082_10005941_pt1 | contig 13331 bp, 6 predicted proteins | sample Lox_Sample_41_FD_206718 | JGI IMG/M metagenome (GOLD analysis project Ga0335082, IMG submission 206718) | Soil microbial communities from Loxahatchee National Wildlife Refuge, Florida, United States - Lox_Sample_4.1 | ecosystem: Environmental > Terrestrial > Soil > Wetlands | place: USA: Florida... | reverse complement strand
GACCGACATCTGCTCGATGGCTCCGCGGAGCGCCTCGACGCGACGAGCGGCGAGCTGGACGTCCAGACGTGGGAACGCAACGACGAACTCCTCCCCGCCGTAGCGCGCGACGAGATCCGTCGTTCGCACCCCGAGCTTGATCTGATCGGCCACCCGGACGAGCGCGCGATCACCCTCGAGGTGGCCGAAGCGACGATTGTACTCATGGAACTCGTCGACATCGAAGATCGCGATCGCGAGAGAGGTCCGGGCCAGATCGGCGCGGGCAAGTTCCTCCTCGATGCGCTCCAGGAAGGGGCGGCGCTGGAGCAGCCCGGTGAGCTGATCGGTCCCGACCATCAGACGCAAGTGGCGCGCCCAGCGCGCGACGGCGACCGCGGCGACCCCGTCTCCGACGAGCATCAGCACGCGGTTTGCGTGCTGCACCGGAACGAAGCTCCCGTGAGTGGGGCTGTGCAGGGTGTCGAGTCCCCAGTGGGCTGCCACCCATCCGGTGAGCCCGACGTACTGGGCGACGGTGAGCGCCGCGGTGAAGGCGGACAGGCGCCAGTCGAACCGGATCGCCGAGATGGTCACCGCGACGAAGTAGGCCTCGAAGGCGACGCGGTTGTTGAGCGCGGCAGTCGGGAAGCCGAGCGCGGCCTGGAACAGCAAGCTCGCGGTCACGAAGCTGACGTCGATGGCGCTGATCGTCCAGGGAAGCCAGCTTCCCGAGAAGAGCCGCGGGATCGCGAGGAGGACCAGGCCGTAGACGAGCGCTCCGCCGCCCATCACCAGCACCTGGACGAGGATCGGGCCGGTCCGCACGCCGAACACGAGGTTCGAAACGATGAACAGACAGATGATCCCCAGCCGAACGCTGGCCACGAGGAGCTCGCTGCTGCGTCGCGCGCGCACGAGCGCCGGATCGGACTCGATGCTGAGCGCCGCCTTGAGCCTCTCAGTGATCTGGACGGGGGCGATCACGACGCGCGCGATGTTGCCAGAGCGCAGGGAAGCATGCGCTCGGCTCTTTTGTGGGTAAGCGGCCGCGGGTGTGCGCATGCATCCGCTTTGCCGGACGTGCGCCAGGGTGGTTTTTGGATTCACTGGAATCGCCGAATTTCGACCGCGAGCGGGGGGCGCGCTCCCCAGGCGTTGGTGACCCAGCATGCGCTGCGTCGACGAGGAAGCGCGGAGGGGCTCCGGGCGGGGATCGTTGCAAACGCACAGACCGCTACCGACCTGTAGCGAGCCCCCTCGACGCCGTGTGCCGGTCACCGGCGCGGGATGCGGGGCCGTCCCGGGCGCTCGGAACCGTTGCGTCCGCAGCCGTCGGGCTCAGGCCGCCTCGGACACGCCGTGGCACTTCTTGTACTTCTTGCCGCTGCCGCAGGGGCAGGGATCGTTCCGCCCCACCTTCGGCCCGGCCTTGGCCGGCGCGCGCGACTGCTGCGCCGCGGCCTTCTCCGGACGGCCCTCGGCGTCGGCGCGGCCCTCGATGTACTGGCGTGCCCGGGCCTGCATCTGCCGCTGCAGGCGCGCCGCCTCCTCGGCCTGCGCCCGCCCCTGCACCCGCATCAGCTGGCTCATCAGCTGGTGGTTGATGGCGGAGAGCATCTGGATGAAGCCGTCGTAGCCTTCCTTCTTGTAGGCCTGCTTCGGGTCGCGCTGACCGTAGGCGCGCAGACCGATGCCCTGGCGCAGGTGGTCCATCGCCAGCAGGTGGTCCTTCCACAGCTGATCGATGGTGGCCAGGTAGCGGTTCCGGGCGAAGACCCGGAAGTCGTCCCCGAACTCCTCCTCGCGCGCCCGGAGGACCTTCTCCGCCACCTGGTACACCTGCTCCTGGAGCTCCTCCTGGCTGCCGGTGCCCTGGAAGCCCATCTCCAGATTCAGGTTGTCCTTCAGCGCCCGGTTCAGCGCGGGGACGTCCCAGGTGTCGGGATTCTTCGACCCGGCCCAGGTGGCGGTGATGGTCAGCACCACGTCTTCCAGCGCGTCGAAGAGCATCTCCCGGAAGTCGTCCCAGGTGACGGTGTGCTCGCTGCGGATCTTGGCCTTGGTCTTCTTGTCCTCGTCGAACTCGACCAGCGCCACGCCCGCGCCGGCCGCCAGCACCCGGCGGCGGAGCTTGTAGATGGTGCGCCGCTGCTGGTTCATCACGTCGTCGTACTCGAGCAGGTTCTTGCGGATGTCGAAGTTGTGTCCCTCGACCCGCTTCTGGGCGTTCTCGATCGCCCGGCTGAGCAGCCGGTGCTCGATGACCTCGCCCTCCTGCATCCCCATCCGCTCCATCAGGCCGGAGATGCGCTCCGACCCGAAGATCCGCATCAGGTCGTCCTCGAGCGACAGGTAGAACTTGCTGACTCCCGGGTCGCCCTGGCGCCCGGACCGGCCGCGGAGCTGGTTGTCGATGCGCCGTGACTCGTGGCGCTCCGTGGCGAGGATGAAGAGGCCGCCGGCGGCGAGCACCTCCTCCTTCTCCCGGGCGGTCTGCTCCCGGTGCTTCTCCACGGCCTTCTCCAGCCGCTTCTCCCAGTCCACCACCGCCGCCCGGTGCGCCTCCGCGTCGGGAGGCACGCCGTCCACGCTCGGGGGCAGCTCGGGGGGCGCCCCCACCTCGGCCCGGGCCAGCGCCTCCGGGTTGCCGCCCAGGAGGATGTCCGTGCCTCGACCGGCCATGTTGGTGGAGATGGTGACCGCGCCCTTCCTGCCGGCCTGGGCGACGATCTCCGCCTCCTTCTGGTGCTGCTTGGCGTTGAGGACGTGGTGGGGGACGCCCTTCTTCTTGAGGAAGGTCGAGACCACCTCGCTCTTGGCGATGGAGACCGTGCCCACCAGGACCGGCTGGCCCTTCTGGTGGAGGTCCTTGATCTCCTGGACCACCGCCTCGAACTTCTCCCGCTCGGTCTTGTAGACCACGTCGTCGAGGTCCCGCCGGATCATCGGCCGGTTGGTGGGAACGACGCGAACGTCGAGGTTGTAGATCTTGGCGAACTCCTCGGCCTCGGTGTCGGCGGTGCCGGTCATCCCCGAGAGCTTGGAGTACATCCGAAAGTAGTTCTGGAAGGAGATCGTCGCGAGGGTCTGGTTCTCGTTCTCGATCTTGACCCCCTCCTTGGCCTCCACCGCCTGGTGCAGCCCGTCGCTCCAGCGACGCCCGGGCATGAGGCGGCCGGTGAACTCGTCGACGATGATGACCTCGCCGTCCTTCACCACGTAGTCGCGGTCCCGCTTGTAGAGGGTGTGCGCGCGCAGCGCCTGCTCGACGTGGTGGAGCGTCTCCACCTCGCTCGGGTCGTAGAGGTTGCTGATGCCGAGGCGCTTCTGGACCTTCTCCACGCCCTCGTCGGTCAGGTTGACGCTGCGGGTCTTCTCGTCCAGCGCGTAGTCCTGGTCGGGGATGAGCCCGGGGATGACCCGGTCGATCCGGAAGTACTCGTCGGTGCTCTCCTCGGTGGGGCCGGAGATGATGAGCGGGGTCCGGGCCTCGTCGATGAGGATGCTGTCCACCTCGTCCACGATGGCGAAGTTCAGCTCCCGCTGGACGTAGTCCGAGAGCCGGAACTTCATGTTGTCCCGGAGGTAGTCGAAGCCGAACTCGTTGTTCTGCCCGTAGGTGATGTCGCTCCGGTAGGCCGTCTGGCGCTCGGCATCCTCCAGGTCGTGGACGATGCAGCCCACGGTCAGCCCGAGGAGGTTGTGGACCCGGCCCATCCACTCCGCGTCGCGGCGGGCGAGGTAGTCGTTGACCGTGACCACGTGGACGCCACGGCCGCTGAGCGCGTTGAGGTAGCTGGGGAGCGTGGCGGTCAGCGTCTTGCCCTCGCCGGTGCGCATCTCGGCGATGCACCCCTGGTGGAGGAACATCCCCCCGATGAGCTGCACGTCGAAGTGACGCTGCCCGATGGTGCGCCGCGCCGCCTCGCGGGTCAGGGCGAAGGCCTCGAACAGGACGTCGTCGAGCGGCCGCCCGTTCGCCACCTCCTGCTTCAGCCGCGCCGTCTCCCGGGCGAACGCCTCATCGGGCAGCTCCCGCATGCGGGGCTCGAGCGCGTTGATGCGGGCCACCTTCGGCCAGGCCCGCTTGAGCTCGCGCTCGTTCTTCGTCCCGATGATCTTCTTCAGCGTCCACTCGATCATGTCGTTCCAGTGCGGATGTAACCAGCCGGGCGGCGCTGCCAACCCCCGCGGACCGCACGCCGGCCGAAAGAAACACCTCCTCTAGCGAAGCCTTCCCCCGGACGCCAGCCGGCAACCCGGAGCCCTGGACGGTACAGCGGGCGTGTGAGAACAGCGCCGCCCATGAACACGACGGTGGACGAGTCGACGGTCCGGGAGGTGCTCGCGCTCGCCCCCTGGGTCCAGCAGCGGCCCGAGTCCGAGCGCTTCGCTGCGGCCCTCCGCGCGCTCATCGATGGCGAGGTCTGGCGGCGGGGCGCGCCCGAGCCGACCAGCGGGGCGCTGCACGTCACCGCGCTCACCCAGGGCGCGCTGCTCAGGCCGGAGTACGACCTGTCGATCCACGCCCACACCGGATGGACCGCGGCGGCCGTCATCGCGGACGTGAGGGAGATGATCCGGGTGAACCAGCAGGCCGGCTTCGCCGCCGGCGATCGCTTCCTCCGGGTGGTGGCCTCGGGGCTCGCCGGGGCGTTCCCCGGCGCGCCGGTGGTGCGCGTCCACACCGACTGCTTCGCCGCGCTGCTGCTTCCCTCCGCCGGTCTGGAGCTCGAGCCCGGGCATCTGGACCGGGCGAGCGAGGCGCTCCGGGCAGCCGCCGACGCGTTCGTCCGGGGCGAGCCGGCGCTCCACGGCCCGATCGCGTTCACCGTGTCCGCCCTCCGGCTGCGCATCGTGGATCCCTCGCACTGGCAGGTGCTCGGGCCCCTGCTCTGGGCGGAGATCGAGCGGGCCCACGTGCTGGCGCGGCGCGGAGGCGTCTCGGGGATCCAGGAGCGCGAGCTCCGGCTCGACGGCCGGGTTCCTACTCCTCGAGGATGAACTTCCGGGGGTTCTCGGGGATGCCGTTCACCCGGACCTCGTAGTGCAGGTGAGGGCCGGTGGACCGCCCGGTGTTCCCCACCGCACCGATGACCTGGCCGCGCTTCACCCGGTCGCCGGTCTTCACCTCCAGCTTGCTCAGGTGCCCGTAGCGGGTCTTCACCCCGTAGCCGTGGTCGAGGACCAGGACGTTCCCGTAGCCACCCTCGAGGCCGGCGAAGATGACCACCCCGTCGGAGGGGGCCACGATGTCCTTGCCGTGAGGTGCGGCAATGTCGAGACCTTCGTGCATCACGCGCTCAGCCGTATACGGGTCGAGACGCTGCCCGAAGTCCGAGGTGACCCAGCCCCGGGCCGGCCACACCGAGGGGGTCGAGGCCAGCCGGCTCTTCTGGTCCAGGAAGTACGACTGGAGCTCCTGAAGGCTCTTTTCTTGCCGGGTTGCGGACTCGCTCAGCTTGTCGAGCCGGGTGGCGAGGTTGCGGGGGGTCTCGCTCGCCGCCCCGGGGCGGGTGAATTCGGTGTCCGCGCTGGGGGCCGGCGTGACCCCCGGCTCGCCGGCCGTCGGGCCGAGGGCGAGGTTGCGCTGCGGGTCGGAGAGGAGGGTCACCGCCCGGAGCTTCTGGTCGAAGCGCTCCACCCGCTCGAGCGTCGCCCCGATGTGCTCCATGCGCTCCCGGATGCTCTTCAGCTGCGTGCGCAGCGTGAGGTTCTCGTCCCGGAGGAGGCGGTTCTCGGACGCCTCTCGGACGAGCGCGAAGTAGTGGACGATGGCGGCGACGAGCACCACCGCGGCGACCCCCGCGCCCAGGGCCGCGTGCCGGATCAAAGACCTCTCGAGCTGGAACCGACGGACCGGAGCGTCGTGGTCCGGGACGACGATCAGGGTAAGGGTCTTCTTCGCCAACGCTGGGGCCGCTCCCCTGGAGAGTCGAGGTGCCTGCGAACCGACACACCAAGCAAGCCGTATTCCAGCATGCTTGCCCCCCATCCGTCCGGAGCGCGCTCGTAGCCCGCAAGTTCTACAGTGTCAAGGAAGCAGAACCGTGCTGTCGCAACCGCCAGGAAGGCGCTCCACGCCACCTACACCGAGGCGTGCTCGCCGGTGGTGGTCCGGGCCTGAGGCGGGGGCAGCGGCTCGGCCTGCACCTGCACGGCGATGACGGTGATGTTGTCGTCGCCGCCGCGGTCGTTGGCCAGATCGATCAGCCGCCGCGGCACCTCGACCAGCGGAAAGTGGCGGACCACCTGGAGGATCTCCGGATCCTCCACCATGTTCGCCATCCCGTCCGAGCAGAGGATGAACACGTCGCCCGGCTCGGAGATGAGGCCCATCACGTCGACCTGGACCTCCTCCTCGAAGCCCACCGAGCGGGTGATGATGTTCTTGTACCGGGAGTGCTTGGCCTCCTCGGGGGTGATCATCCCGGCCTTGATCTGCTCGTTGACCAGGCTGTGGTCCTCGCTGATCTGCTGGATGAGCTCGCCCCGGACGAGGTAGGCGCGACTGTCGCCGACGTGGGCGAAGAAGGCCTGGTCGTCCTTCACCAGGAGGGAGATGACGGTCGTGCCCATCCCCGCCAGGCGAGGATCCTCCTGCGCCTTGCTGTAGATGGCCATGCACGCCCGCTCCACGGCCGCGCGGATCGCCTCCGGCACCGGCGAATCCTGGAGCGGGGTCCGGGCGTCGAGGGTCGAGCCTTGGGCGGCGCGGGCCTGGCGCAGCTCCCGGTCGATGGTCTCCACCGCGATGCGGGAGGCCGTGCCACCCCCCGCGTGCCCCCCCATCCCGTCGGCGACCACGAAGAGCTGCAGGTCCTCGTCGATGAGGAAGCTGTCCTCGTTGTGATCGCGCTTCTTGCCCACGTCGGTCAGGCCAGAGGACACGATCTTCAACCGGACCGGCGCTGGCTCGGGCGTGGACACGCTCCACCGATGGTACAGGCGGCCCTCCGCGCCGGGCAAGGATGGGTGACGGGTGCTGCAGGGGTTCGTTCAGGCGACCCGTCGCGCCCGTGAGACACCGCGTGCCGACGGCGGCGCGACCGACTCCCCGGCTCCACGCACCAGCGCCTCGGCCGCGGCGAGCGCCTCGCTCGTGACAATCGCTCCTGACATCATCCGTGCCAGCTCGTGCGTCCGGGCCTCGCCGGCGGGGAGCGCGCGGACCGTGGACCAGGTCCTCCCCCGGGAGGTCGTCTTCTCCACCAGCAGATGTGCATCCGCGTGGGCGGCGACCTGCGGCAGATGGGTGATGCACAGGACCTGACGGCCGGACGCCACCGCGCGGACCATCCGCCCGACCACGTCCGCGACGGCGCCGCTCACCCCGGCGTCCGCCTCGTCGAGCACGACGGTGGAGGCGTCCTCCAGACCGCCGTGGGTCATGGACGTGCGCTTGAGCGCGAGCCAGAGGCGGGAGGCCTCCCCCCCGGAGGCGATGCGGGCCAGCGGCCGGACGGGCTCTCCGGGGTTGGCGGAGAAGAGGAACTCCACCTCGTCCGCACCGTCGGAGCGGAGCACGTCGCGCGGGGCGAGCTGGACGGTGAACGTGGCGCGGGGCATCGCCAGCCGGCCGAGCTCGGCGGACATGCTCCGCTCGATGTGCCGGGCCGCCCGTTCGCGCGCGCGCCGCAGCGCCCGCGCCGCCTCCCACGCCCGGGCCTCGGCCGCGGTGCGCGATGCCTCCAGGGTCTCCAGCCGCTCCGCCCAGCCCTCCAGGCGGGCGCACTCCAGCCGCAGGGACTCGAGGCGGGCGGGCAGACCTGCCACGTCGGTGCCGTGCTTGCGGGCGGTGCGCCGGAGCGCGTCCAGCCGCTCCTCCACCAGGGCCAGCCGCTCGGGATCCGCGTCCAGGCCCCCGAGATACCGGCGCAGGCTGCGCACCGCGTCCTCCACGGACGCGACCGCCGTCGCCACCGGAGCAGCCGCCTCTCCGAGGTTGGGATCGGTGCGCGCCGCGTCCTCCAGGATGCGCAGCGCCCGCGCTGCCGGGGTGCCGATCCCGCCCTCGTCGGTCCCCAGCAGCGCCTCGGCCTCGAGCGCGGCGGCGCGGAGCCGCTCCACGCCGGCGAGGCGACGCCGCTCCCCCTCGAGCGCGACCTCCTCCCCCGGTGCAGGCGCCAGGCGCTCCAGCTCGTCGCGCTGGAACCGGAGGAACTCCGCGCGCGCCTGCTGGGCGCTCGCGTCACCGCCGAGGGTCTGCCGCTCGGCCTCCAGCGCGACCAGGGGGAGGTGGCTGGCGCGGTAGGCCTCGAGCGCGGGACCCACCCCTTCCCACCGGTCGAGCACCTCGCGGTGGGTGGAGGCCTCGAAGAGACCCACGTGCGCGTGCTGGCCGGCGATGTCCAGCTCGCCGGCCATGAGCTGGGCGAGCACCCCGACCGAGGCGAGCGCGCCGTTGACGTGCACCTTGCTGCGCCCGGCCCGCCCGACGACCCGCCGGAGCACCAGCTCGTCCCCGTGGTCCGGAAGGCCGAGCGCCTCCAGCCTCCGCGCGAGCCCGGCGGTCCTCTGGAGCACGGCCTCGACCACCGCCTCCTCGGCCCCGGCGCGCACGCAGTCCGGGTCCGCCCGCGTGCCGAGCAGCAGGCCAAGGGCATCCACCAGGATGCTCTTGCCGGCGCCCGTCTCGCCGGTGAGCACCGTCAGCCCGGGGCCGAACCCGACCTCCACCTCCTGCACCACCGTGAAGTTCTCGATCCTGAGCGCGAAGAGCATGCCAGCACTGAACCTCCGTTCCGTGCCGGACGCTACCGCGGATGGCCGACACTGCTCAAGAGTTCAGTCCCGATCCGGACGCCGGCGCCCGGTCTTCCTCGGCGAACAGCGCCTGGACGTCCTGCTCGGTGAGGCCCTCGGAAAGCCCGCCGCCCGGACCGAGGATCCCCTGGGCGAGCTGCCGCTTCCGCTGCTGCAGGGCGAGGATCTTCTCCTCGACCGTGCCCCGGGTGATCAGCTTGTAGGCGATCACCGCGCGCGTCTGGCCGATGCGGTGGGTGCGGTCCGTCGCCTGGTCCTCCACCGCCGGGTTCCACCACGGGTCGTAGTGGATGACGTAGTCGGCCGCGGTGAGGTTCAGCCCAGTGCCGCCCGCCTTCAGGCTGATGAAGAAGATCGGGGGCCCGTCGGGCTTGTTGAACGCATCCACCCGCGCCATCCGGTCCCGGGTGCGCCCGTCGAGCGAGAGGAACGCCACCTTGCGCTCGGCGGCGTGGGCCTCGAGCAGCCGCAGCATCTCGGTGAACTGGCTGAAGACCAGCGCCCGGTGTCCCTCGGCGAGCAGGTCGTCGATCAGCTCGTCGAACCGCTCCAGCTTCGCCGAGGGCGGAAGCGCCGCCGGGCTCCCCGGCAGCTTGAGCAGCCGCGGGTCGTTGCACACCTGACGCAGCCGCAGCAGGGCGGCGAGGATCGACACCCGCGCCCGCTTGAACCCCACCTTCTGGATGCTCTCCTGCACCTTCGCCCGGCTCTGCTCCAGCACCTCGCGGTAGAGCGCGGCCTGCGCCGGCTCCATCTCGCAGTAGGCGACGGTCTCGATCTTGGGAGGGAGGTCCTTCGCCACCTCGGTCTTCAGCCGGCGCAGCAGGAACGGCTGCACCCGGCGCCGCAGCCGCTCGCGGACCGCCAGGTCTCCCCCCACCTCGATCGGCTGCTCGTATCGCTCGGCGAAGTCCTCCTCCGCCCCCAGGAACCCCGGCATCAGGAAGTCGAAGATGCTCCACAGCTCGGAGAGCCGGTTCTCCAGCGGGGTGCCGGTGAGGGCCAGGCGGTGCTCCCCGGGGAGCGCCTTGCACGCCTGCGCCGTCGCCGAGTCGGCGTTCTTGATGTTCTGCGCCTCGTCGAGCAGGACGTAGCGCCAGCGCGTCCGGGTCAGCTCGTCCCGGTCGCGCCGGGCCAGGGCGTACGACGTCAACACCAGATCCGCTCCGGCCAGATCCTCGACCCGCTCCCGCCGGTCCTGCCCGTGCCAGATCGCCACCCGGAGACCGGGCGTGAACCGCTCCGACTCGCGCTGCCAGTTGGGCAGGACGCTGGTCGGAGCCACGACCAGCGACGGCCTCGGGCCCTCGGCGTTCCGCGCCTGCTGGAGCACCGCCAGGGCCTGCACGGTCTTTCCCAGCCCCATGTCGTCGGCGAGGATCCCCCCCAGGCCGTGCCGGTGGAGGAACCAGAGCCACGACAGCCCGTCCTCCTGGTAGTGGCGGAGCGTGGCCATCAGCCCCTCCGGCGCGGGCACCGCGGGGATGCGGCTGAGCTCCTTGAACTCGGCGATCGCCGAGCGCGCCCGGGCCTCGAACGTCGCCGCCTCCCCCAGCGCGGTCAGCGCGTCCAGCGCACCTGCCTGGTACGGGGGGAGCTCCGTGCGCCGCTTGCCCGGAAGCGCGCCCGCCTCCTCGAGCAGATCCGCGGCCTGGCCCAGCTCCTCGCGATCGGCCTCGGCGTAGCTCCCGTCGGGGAGCGGGATGAAGCGGCGCCCCGACCGGAGCCAGAGCCGCACTGCCCCGAGGTCCACCGCCTGCTCCTCCGTCTCGAAGCGGGCGTCCAGCTCGAACCAGCCGTTGCTGCCGGCCGCCACCCGGACCCGTGGCCGGAGCTTCCGCCGGACCTTGACCTCCGGCGCCCGGGCCAGGAAGCGCTCCCACCCGGCGGGCAGGGCCTGCAGGCCTCCGCTCCAGAACGACACCGCCGCATCGCCGGTGGCCTCGTAGGAGCCCGACTGCGCATCGTGGCGGAAGCCGAGCGCGAGCAGGGCCTGGGCAGCCTCGCGCTCCAGCGCCTCCTGCCGGCGGTGAAGCGTCCGTCCCTTGCTCCCGGGCGAGGCGGCGTAGCCGAGGTGGACCGCGGTGGGCGAGACCGGAACCACGGCCGTCCCGTACCGAGCGGCGAGCTGCGCGCGGGCAGCCTCGGCCGACCCCTCGAGGGTCAAGACGAAGACCGGTCGGGTGTCCTCCGCCACGTCCAGACCGTCGGCGCGGAGCCGGAGCTCGATCCGCGGCAGGTGCGCGGCGAAGAACGACAGCACCCGCTCCACCTGCGAGGTGGGGAAGGACATGGTCGGCTCGCGCATCCAGGCCCGCCACATCCGCGCCGGCAGCTCGGGCTCGAGCGGGTAGGCGGTCTGCGCCTCGAGCAGCACCGTCGAGCGCCGGCCCACCAGGAGCACCGAGGTCTCGAACCCGGTGGTGCGTCCGTCGGGGAGCTGGAACTCGATGCGGGCCCGGGCCCCGGTCTGCGCCGAGGAGAGGTGGATCTGCGGGCGGGCCGGCTCGGGGGAGAAGAGGAGCGCGGTGCCGCGGTACACGACCCGGCGCGTGCGGAGCAGCGGCAGCAAGTCGGCGACGTCGTCGTCGCCGAGGACGAACTTCCCGTCGAACCGGCTCTCGTGCCGCGCCAGCTCTCCGAAGATGCGCTCGTCCGCGGGTGCCAGGCGGGTCCCTCCGGAGAGAAAGCGCTTGACCGAGATCGGCCCCCCGTCCTTGCCGTCCCGGCGGCGGACGTCGAAGAGCCAGGAGCGCCCGGAGGCCCTGGGGTGCGCCGGGGCCAGCCGGTAGACGAAGGACGGCTCTCCCGAGGCGGACAGGCCGAGCCACGACTCGAGCTTCGCCAGCGCGGGCAGCGCGACGACCTGCGCGCTCGCACCGGTCGCCGCCGGCGCCTGATCGGCGAAGGCCAGGGCCACCGCGTGCTTGCAGTGGGGTCCGTACTCTCCCCAGGCCGGACAGGTGCAGCGCGAGCGGACCGTTCCCTCCGGCGTCAGCGAGACCTCGGTCTGGTAGGTCTCGCCGGAGCTGCCCGCCACCTCGCCACGGCGCACGCCGTCCGCATCGTCGGTCCAGCGCCGGACCCGCCCGTCGCGCGCGACGTCCCGGCCCTTCTTGAAGGTGGTGGGCTGGACCTCGGCCCGGAGCGCGTCGATCAACGCGTGGGGAGGGGTGTGCTCGGCGGCGGACTCCGGCTCGGGAAGGGGACCCACGGCGAACTTCCAGGGCTAACACGAAGCACCCCGGGGCGCCGTGTCATCCGTGCGCCAGCCCGGGGGGATCCACCCTGATATGCCGGGGTCCGCCATGTCGGGCCCTCCCGGAGCGGTTTCCCGGACGTCGTGGATCGGACTCCTCCTGCTCGGGGCCTGGTTCGGCTTCCTCGCCTTCGGCGGCCTCTCCCATGAGGAGTCGCTCCGGCTCGGCGCCGATCTGCGAGCCGGACGCGTCCGGATGCCCGCGGAGCTGCCCAGGGTGCTGGGCGGCTACCCCGCCGACGATGGAGACGTGCGCCGCGCCTGGAGCTACGCGCGGGCGGTCCTGGGTCGGAGCTACCTCGGCGGATACGTCCGGGACCGCGGCTCCTGGGACCGACCCTTCGTCGACGGGCCGGAGGTCTCCCCGGGCCGGCCGCTCCGCCCCTGGCGCGACTTCCTCGTCGAGTACCCACCGGGCTACTTCCTGGCCGCGCTTCCTCCCGCGCTGCTCGCCCGTACGCCCGAGACCTATCGCTCGCTCTTCGCGCTGGAGATGGCCGGGTGCGCCGTTCTCGGCCTCTGGATCGCCGAGCGCCTCCGGCGGCAGGCGAACCCCGGTGCGCCGTCGGTGCTCGGCTGGGGTGCCCTCTGCACCGTCCTCGTCGGCCTGGTGGTCACCCACCGGACCGACGGCCTGGTGCTGCTCGAGCTGACGATCCTCCTCTGGGCGGCGGTGCAGGGCCGGCCCACGGTGGCCGGGCTGGCCACGGCGCTCCTCTTCTGGACCAAGGGCGTCCCGGCGATCGCCGGCCCCTTCCTCGCCCTTCCCTGGGCCCGGGAGCGCCGGTGGTCCGAGCTCCGGCTCTGGGCGGCGGTGGCGATGGTGGTGACGGTCCTGCTCTGGGCTCCGGCGATCGTCGTCGGCGGCCCGGGGCTGCTGGACATCGTCCGCTACCAGGCGGGCCGACCGGTGCAGGCGGAGAGCACCGCTGCCGCGCTCGCCGGGCTCCTCCGCATCGCCTCCCCGGGGCTGGCCTGGCCGGTGGAGAGTCACGCCTCGACCGGGGTCGGCGGCCGCACCGTGGGCGGGCTCGCCTTCGTCCTCCAGCTCGCCCTGTGCGCCGCCTGGGCCTGGGCGGCGTGGCGGGCGCGCTCGCGGGCCACCGGTGCCCAGGCCGCGCGGCTGACGCTGGTGCTGGTGCTGTGGATGGTGCTCGGACCCGTGTTCAGCCCGCAGTTCCTGGTCTGGGTGCTGCCTGCGGCCGTCCTCGCCGGTGCGCTGGTCGGCCGGCCGGCGCTGGCGTGGCTCGCCGGGCTGTGCGCGCTGCACCAGGTCGTCTACCCCGGCGCGTACGACGCCCTGCGCGGGCTCGAGCCCTGGGCG
>Ga0335082_10005939_pt1 | contig 13333 bp, 12 predicted proteins | sample Lox_Sample_41_FD_206718 | JGI IMG/M metagenome (GOLD analysis project Ga0335082, IMG submission 206718) | Soil microbial communities from Loxahatchee National Wildlife Refuge, Florida, United States - Lox_Sample_4.1 | ecosystem: Environmental > Terrestrial > Soil > Wetlands | place: USA... | reverse complement strand
GGCTCGCGGTCCAGTGGCGCAAGCGGGGCTGGGATCTGGCGTTGAAGGTGGGCCTCGCCCAGGGCTACGCCACCATCGGGGCCATCGGCTTCGAGGGGCGCCTGGACTACGGCGCGATCGGGACGGTCACCAACCTCGCGTCCCGGCTGTGCGGCGAGGCGGACGGCGGCCAGATCCTGGTCTCGGCGCGGGTCGCGGCGGCGGTGGAGAGCCTGATCGACGCGGAGAGCCTGGGCCCGCTCACCCTGAAGGGCCTGGCTCGGCCGGTGCCGACCTGGAGCGTCCGCGGCCTGCGCTCGCCGGGCTAGCCGAGCCTCAGCTGCGCGCCGCGATCTCCGCGTCGAGCAGCTCGCGCAGCTGCCGCAGATCGTCGAGGTTGAAGTTCTTCAGCTGGTCCTCGACGAGCAGCTCGATGGCGCCCTGCACGACGATCTTCTGATGGACGGCCTTGAAGAGATCGCCGAGCCATTGCCCCTGCCGGGTGGCGTCGTCGTGGACGTGAATCTTTCCGGACTGGATGAGCGCCACCACGATGTCCCGCGCCATCTCGGACACGCTGGTCCCTGCCATGTCTCCCCCCTCGCGCATCGGCATCATGAGCTCTGAGCCTACCAGCGGCGTCGGAGCCCGGCAACACGCAGCGGGTCCGGTGCCGCGGCGCTAGAGCGTCCGCAGGCGCGGGTACGCGAGCGCGGTGACGCCCGCCAGCGCGACCAGGACGAGGCCGCTCGCGCCCAGCGCGGCGCTGACGCCGAACAGCGAGGCGAGCGCGCCGATCTGGATCTGCCCGAGCGGGGCGAAGCCGATCGCCACCACCCAGGCGCCGCCGGCGCGGCCGCGCAGGTGATGGGGCACGCTCAGCTGGAGCAGGCTCTGGGCGAGCAGGTCGGCGAGCGCTCCCGCCGCGTTCGCCATCACCACGACCACCACCACGCCGGCGAAGCCCACCAGGTACGGCGCGGCCCCCAGCCCGATCAGGCTGGCGCCGAAAGCCAGGAGCACGACCACGAACAGCGCTCCGCCGCCGTGGGTGAAGCCGCGCATGGACGCGACGAGGGCCAGGATGCCGCCGATGGCGCGCGCCGCGTTCATGACGCCGAGGCCCTCCGGCCCGGTCTGCAGCACGTCGCGCGAGAGGCTCGGCAGGAGCGCCTGGTGCGCGAAGCCCAGCACCTCCGCGCCGGCGGTGAGCATCATCAGCACGAGCAGCGTCGGGTCGTCGCGCACCGCGGTGAAGAAGCCGGTGACCCCGCGCCACAGCGAGTCGGGCGCGCCAGCGGCGAGGGGCGCCGGCGAGCGCGCGGGCAGGAGCGTGAGGCCGCCGGCCAGGTAGGCCGCGGCCACCGCGAGGTAGGCGGGGCCCGAGCCCAGGTGCGCGATGAGCGCGCCCGCTCCGAGCGAGCCGAGCAGCCAGCCCGCGCGCATCGCCACGCCGAGGATGGCGAGGCCGTTGACGAGGGAGGCGGCCCCGACCACGTCGTGGGCGTAGCTCTGACGCGCGGCGTGCTCGATGCCGCGCAGGGTGCCCGCCGCGAAGGTGAGGAGCATGAGCTGGCCGAGCGTCACCACACCCAGCAGCGTCAGCGCGCCCATCAGGCCCGCGGTGAGGGCCTGGCCCAGGCCCGTGGCCACGAGCAGGTGGTGGCGCGGCATGCGGTCGGCGAGCACGCCGGCCGGCACGCCCACGAAGGCCAGGGGCAGGGCGCGACAGCCCATCGCGGCCCCGACCAGGAACGGCGAATCGGTCAGCTCGAGGGCGAGCCAGCCGAGCACGACGATCTCGCCCATCATGCCCACGGAGTTCAGCAGGGTCCCGGCTCCCAGCCAGCGCAGGTCGCGGAGCCGGAGCAGGGCGAGGTTGAGAATGCCGGTCAGCCTTCGAGCAGCGGAGCCGTGGGCCGGCGCAGCAGCGTGATCGCGAGCGGGCCCAGCACGAGTGCCGCGCCCACCGCGTTGAGGATCGCGAAGCCCCAGAGCCCGAGGATCATGCCGCCGGCCGCAGAGCCGATGGCGCCCATCAGGCCCATCAGCAGGTCGGCGAAGCCCTGCACCGACGCGCGCTCGACGGGCGACAGCGCGTCGGTCAGCAGCGCGCTGCCCGACACGAACGCGAGGTTCCAGCCGACGCCGTTCAGGAACAGGCCGACGATGATCGTGGCGCCCGCATCGCCCGGAGCCAGCCCGGCCAGGGCGACCGCGACGATCAGCAGTCCCGCCCCGAGGGCGATCACCGGGAGCCGGCCCAGGCGGTCGGCGAGCCAGCCGGAGAGCGGCGAGGCCACGTACATGCCGGCCAGGTGCAGGGAGACCGCGACGCCGATCGTACCCACCGAGTGGCCCTGGTCATGGAGATAGAGCGGCGAGGTCGACGTGGTGCTGATCATGACGAACTGGCTGATCGATAGCGTGGCCAGCGCGATCTGCACTCGCACGTCGCCGAGGATGGCGCCCAGGGTGCGCGCGGCCTCCGGAGCCCGGCCCGCGTCGGCGACGGCCTGGGCCTCGCGCGCGAGGGCGAGCGGGTCCGGGCGCAGGAACAGGACGGTCAGCAGCGCGGCCACTCCATAGGCGGCCACGCTCACCAGAAAGGCGCTCGCGGTGGCGGGCACCGCGAGCCACACGCCCAGCGCGAGCGCGGGGGCCATCAGGTTGGGCCCTATGATCGAGCCCACCGTGGAGCCCCAGACGATGAGGCCCATCGCGCGGCCGCGCTCGGCGGGCGGGCTCACGTCGGCGGCCGCGTAGCGCGCGAGAAGGTTGGAGGTGCTCGCGATGCCGAAGAAGGCCATGCCGACCAGCATCAGCGGGAAGCTGCGCACCGCGACGCCGAGGAGACCGAGCACCGCGCCGGCCACCGCGAGCCCGTAGCCGAGGGCCAGGCCGGGGCGCCGGCCCGAGCGATCCATCAGCCGGGCGAGCGGCCAGCTGGCCAGTGCGGTGCCGAGCGCACCCACCGCGACCGGCACGCCCGACCAGGTATTGGTGCCGGTGATGCTCGCGGCCATGATGGCGCCGACCGCGAGCCCGATGGAGTGACCGGTGCTGCCGCAGACCTGGGCCACGAACAGCGTGGCCATCAGCTTCACGCGGATCGCGCCGCGCCGTGACGTCTCGGTCAGAGCGTGCATGAGCGAATGAGGACCGGCTCGAATCGTATCACGCCCGCGCGCGTCCGCCAGATTCTGGTAGGATCGCGACCGGAGCCATGAAGACGCTGCTCGTGAGTCGCGTGACCCCGTTCCTCGTCGATCTCGGCGGCGGCAAGAACCTCTGCTTCGTGAAGGTCGAGACCGACGGCGGTCCGCACGGCTGGGGCGAGTGCTACACGCAGTCCGACCGCGACACGAGCATCGCGGCGCTGGTGGAGGCGATCGGCCGGTACCTGGTCGGCCGCGACGCCGGCCACATCACTCACTTCGTGCACTGGGCCTATCACGACTTCGCGGCCAAGCGCGGGGCGATGGACTTCTGGAGCGCGGTGAGCGGCCTCGAGCAGGCCCTGTGGGACATCGCGGGCAAGCGTCACGGCGCCCCGGTGCACGCGCTGCTGGGCGGGCCGTGCCGCGAGCGGGTGCGCGTCTACGCCAACGGCTGGTACGGGAGCGCCAAGTCGCCCGCCGACTACGCGGCGCGGGCGCGCGAGACGATCGCCCGCGGGTTCAGCGCGCTGAAGTTCGACCCGTTCCCGGGGCCGTGGCGCACCCATATCTCGCGCGAGGCCGAGGAGCGCGCGGTGGCCACCATGGCCGCGGTGCGCGAGGCGGTCGGTCCCGAGGTGGATCTGCTGATCGAGGTGCACCGCCGTTTGGCCCCGATGCACGCCGTCCGCGTGGCCCGGGCGATGGAGCGCTACCGGCCCTTCTGGTACGAGGAGCCGGTGTCCTCCACCAACCTCGAGGCGCTCGCCGAGTGCCGGCGGCAGATCGCGATCCCGATCGTGACCGGGGAGGAGCTCTACACGCGGGCGGAGTTCCGGCGCTGCTTCGAGCTGCGCGCGGCCGACATCGTCAACCCCGACGTGTGCAACTGCGGGGGCATCCAGGAGCTGCGCGCCATCGCCCAGATGGCCGAGCCCTCGCTGGTGACCGTCTCGCCCCACAACTACAACTCCACCACGGTGGGGCTGGCGGCCACCGTGCACGTCTCGGCCGCGATCCCGAACTTCCTCATCACCGAGTACTTCGTGAACTTCGAGGAGCGCGGCCGCGAGATCGCCATCCCGGCCTTCGAGATCAAGCGCGGCTACATCGACGTGCCGTCCCGGGCGGGCCTCGGCATCGAGCTGGACGAGGCGGCGCTCGCTCGCTTCCCGGCCCGGCCGTCCACCGGACGGTCGATGCCCGCGCCGGGCGACGAGGCCCCGTAGGGGACGCGATGGACCACGTCGATCTCACACGCCGCGCATTCCTCGCCGGCGGCCTGGCCCTCGCGGGGGCCGCGGTGGCGCCGGCACGCGCCGCCGCCGCGGTGAGCCCGGCCGATCTCGACTTCGCGTCCGCCCTGGACGTGGCCCGGGCCATCCGCAGCGGGCAGGTCTCCTCGCTCGAGCTCACCACCCGGATGCTGGACCGCATCCAGCAGCACAACGGCAAGCTCAACGCGATCGTGGCGCTCGCCGGCGATGCGGTGGACCGCGCGCGAGCGGCCGACCAGGCGCGGGCACGCCGGGAATCCTGGGGCCCGTTCCACGGCGTGCCGTGCACCATCAAGGACACGTTCGAGGTCGCGGGCGTCACCACCACCGCCGGCTCGCCCGAGCTGCGCAGCCACGTGCCCACGCGGGATGCCACGGTTGCCGCACGCCTTCGCGGCGCGGGCATGGTCATCTTGGGCAAGACCAACGTGCCGCTGTTCGCCTCCGACTGGCAGACCTTCAACGCGGTGTACGGCCAGACCAACAATCCCTGGGACGTGAGCCGCACCCCGGGCGGCTCGACGGGGGGAGGGGCCGCGGCGCTCGCGGCGGGGCTCACCTATCTCGAGCCCGGCAGCGATCTGGCCGGCTCGATCCGGATCCCGGCCAGCTTCTGCGGCGTCTACGGTCACAAGCCGTCGCTCGACGTGGTGCCGATGCGCGGGCACATCCCGCCGCCGCCCGGCATTCCGGCGACCCCGCCCTCCACGCTGGCGGTCGCGGGGCCGCTCGCCCGCTCCGCCGCGGACCTGCGCGCCGCCCTCGAGGTGCTGGGCGGGCCCGACGGCGACGAGGCCCGAGCGTGGCGGTGGTCGCTGCCGCCGGCGCGGGGCGCGCGGCTCGCCGACTACCGGATCGGCTACGTGCTCGATCACCCGCGGTGCCCGGTCTCGCCGGAGGTGGGTGACGCGCTCGCGGCCACGATCGAGGCGCTGCAGAAGGCGGGCGCCCAGCTCACCGAGGGCTGGCCCGCAGGCGTCAACGTCGAGGAGCAGCTCGACACGTACTACACACTGCTGATCGCGCGCTACACTCCGGCGGTGCGCGAGGACCAGGTCTCCTCCCTCCGCCAGCGCGCGGCCAACCAGGACGGCTCCTATCTGGCCCGCTACGCGCTGGCGGCCACCGCGTCCGACGCGTACATGCGGACCATCGAGACCCGCCGTCGGCAGGCCCGCGCGGTCTGGCAGGCGTACTTCCGGACGAGCGACGCGTTCCTGCTCCCGACCGCGCTGGTGCCTGCCTTTCCCCACGACCCGGCCGGCAATGCGCTGATGCGCGTGCTTGCCACGCCGCGGGGCGAGCGGCCGTATGCCGATCTCTGCTTCTGGATCTCGTTCGCGTCGCTCGCCGGCCTGCCCGCGACGACGGCGCCGGTCGGCCTCACGCCCGGCGGCCTGCCGGTCGGCATCCAGATCGTGGGGCCGTATCTCGAGGACGCCACGCCGATCGACCTGGCCGGCCGCTTCGCCGACATCATCGGCGGCTTCCGGCCGCCGCCGGGGTTCTGAGCATGTCGACGAACGAGCGCGAGTGGGCGGCCCTCTGGCCGCTCGATCCGGCGGTCACGTTCCTGAACCACGGCTCCTACGGCGCCTGCCCGCGCGCGGTGCTCGATCATCAGGCGGCGCTCCGCGCGGAGATGGAGGCGGAGCCGGTGCGCTTCCTCGGGCGCGAGCTGGACGATCGGCTCGACGTCGCCCGCGTGGCGCTCGCCGCCTTCGTGGGCGCCGACGCCGACGATCTCGCGTTCGTCGCCAACGCCACCGGCGGCGTGAACGCGGTGCTGCGCTCGCTGCGGTTCTCGGCCGGAGACGAGCTGCTCACGACGGATCACGCTTACCAGGCGTGCCGCAACACGCTCGACTACGTCGCCGAGCGGACCGGCGCCCGCGTGATCGTCGCCACCATCCCGTTCCCGGTCGCGGCGCCGCAGGCGATCGTCGACACCGTGCTGGCGAAGGCCACGCCGCGTACGCGGCTGGCCCTGCTCGATCACATCACGAGCCCCACCGGGCTCGTCCTGCCCATCGAGCGGCTCGTGGCCGAGCTGGCCGCGCGCGGGGTCGACACCGTGGTGGACGGCGCGCACGCCCCCGGCATGGTGGCGCTCGATCTTCGCCGGCTCGGCGCCGCCTACTACAGCGCCAACTGCCACAAGTGGCTCTGCACGCCCAAGGGCTCGGCGTTCCTCTGGGTGCGGCGCGATCGCCAGGCCGACGTCCGTCCGCTCACCATCAGCCACGGGGCGACCGGCGAGCGGCCCGGCCGCTCGCGCTTCCGTCTCGAGTTCGACTGGACGGGCACGCAGGATCCGACCGCGTGGCTGACGGTGCCGATGGCCATCGACTACCTGGGCGGCCTCGTGCCGGGCGGATGGCCGGCCTTGATGGCGCGCAACCGCGCGCTCGCGCTGCAGGCGAGGCAGTCGATCTGCGCGGCGATCGGCATCGCGCCCGCGTGCCCCGACGAGATGATCGGCTCGCTCGCCAGCATGATCTTGCCGGACAGCGTGACCACCGACACCCGGTGGCGAGCCCGCGATCCCATCCAGGGCCGCCTCTTCGACGGCTGGGGCATCGAGGTGCCGATCATGCGGTGGCCCCGCCCGCCGAAGCGGCTGGTTCGCATCTCCGCCCAGCTCTACAACCGCGGCGAGCAGTACACCCGCCTCGCGGAGGCGCTCGGCAAGGAGCTCGCCGCCGAGCGGCGCTAGCCGCCCGCGTCTAGTCGGTCAGCGAGCGGTAGATCTCCACCTCGGGCGGGCCCACGGTCAGCCCTTCCTTCTCACGACGCTCCCGGTACGAGGCCAGGTGCGGCGCCTTGCGATGCAGCTCGAACGCGGCGTCGTCCTTGTACTGCTCGTAGAAGATGAAGAGGTCGGGGTCCTTGCTGGAGCGGTGCGGGCGATAGACGAGACAGCCCGGCTCCGCCTTGCGCACCACCCCGGCCTGCTCGGCGAGCAGCGCGGCCAGCGCGTCGCCCTTGCCCTTCGCGGCCCGGATCTTCGCGACTACCGTGAGCACGTTGGCCATGACCGGCTCTCCTTCTATAGGTGGGTGAGGGGACGGCTCAGACGGACGCGCGCGCCCAGCGCAGCCGGCGTGGCTCGTGGTCCACGCGGAGGCTCACCAGGCCGGCCGCGGCCAGCAGCAGGCAGGCGACGGCGAACGCGACGCCGTAGCCACCGGTAGCGTCGTACAGCGCGCCGGCCAGCCAGGAGCCCAGGGCGGCGCCGGTCTGATGCACCAGGAAGATCACGCCGAGGATGGAGCCCACCGAGTACCGGCCGTAGATGTCGGCGGTGAGCACCGAGGTCATCGACATCGAGCCGGCCAGGGTGATGCCGCCCGCGATGGCCACGCCGATCATGGCGGCGGGGTTGTCGCGGATGAGGAACAGCCCGGCGAAGATGACGGCGCGGCCGGCGTAGATGCCGGCCAGCACCGGCCGCGCGCCGAAGCGGTCGGCGAGCGCGCCGAGCGTCAGCGTGAAGACGATGCTCGAGGCCCCGATCACACCGATCACCCACGAGGCGAAGATCGGCGAGTAGCCGTGGTCGGTGAGCATCGGCACCCCGTGCGCCGCCACCAGGGCCATCGAGAAGCCGCAGGTGAAGAACGATCCGGCGAGCTGCCAGAAGGCCACCGTGCGCACCGCGCTGCTCGCGGGGGTCCGCACGGCCGCGCCGGCGGCGGCCGCGCCGGTCACCACCGGATCGCCGTCGGGGCCGAGCCCCACCGCCTCCGGGGCGTCGCGCACCACCAACAGGCAGAGCGGCAGCATGCCCACGAGCACGAAGGCGCCCATCATGACGTAGGTGGGCCGCCAGCCGAAGGTGACGATGAGCCAGGCCACCACCGGCACGAGCAGGCTCATCCCGGTCATGGCCGCGCTGCCGAGCAGGGATACCGCGGTGCCCCGGTGGCGCACGAACCAGCGCGTGACCACCGCGTTCGCCACCACCGGCCCGGTGGCCGCGAGCCCGAGCGAGGCGAGCAGGCCGTAGACCAGCGCGAGCTGCCAGAGGTTGTGGCAGAGGCTGGTGAGCGCGAGCGAGGCGGCGAGCAGCACCGACCCCGCCGCGGTCACGATCCGGGCCCCGAAGCGGTCGGTGAGGCTGCCGATCCACGGCATGAACGCGCCGTAGAGGAGCAGGCCGAGCGCGATCACGAGCGAGAACGCCCCGCGATCGACGCCGAGGTCGGCGACCATCGGCTTGAGAAAGGGGCCCACCGCGTGGCGCACGCCGGCGGAGACGAAGACCATGACCGAGAACGCGAGCGTGACCCACCAGCCGTAGAACACCCGGGACGAGGACATGAGCGTGTCCGCGATTATAGCAGCCGCAGCCGACGCGAGGCGAAGAGGAGCAGCGCGTTGCCCGCGACCATCGCGCCGCCCACCATGACCGCGAAGCGCGCGTCCACCACCGCCGCGAGCACCCCGCCGAGCAGACCGCCGAGCGGCAGCAGGTTCCAGCAGAGCGAGTAGAGGCTCATGACGCGCCCGCGCAGGTGATCGGGCACCGTCTGCTGAAGCTCGGTGCTCACCTGGGTGAGGTAGAACGTGTTGCTGAAGCCCACGCACGCCAGCATCGGCAGCGCCAGCGCGAGCCCCGGAGCCCGCGAGAAGATCACGAGGCCGAGCCCCATGCCCACCGCGCCGGTCAGGATGACGAGGCCACGCCGGCGCAGCCGCGCCGCGATCGTGGCGACGATGAGCGTGCCCACGAGGGCGCCCGTGCCGTGGGCGGCGTTGAGCAGCCCGTAGCCGGCCGAGCCGGTCTGGAAGTAGACGTCGGAGAAGATCGGCAGCAGCGTGACGTAGGAGAGGCCGAAGACGGCGTTGAACAGGGCGAGGCAGATGAGCGCGGCGAACACGAAGTCGTGGGCGACGAAGTGGAGGCCATCGTAGAGCTGGCGCAGCAGGTGCTGCCCGCTGGGCGACGGGGCGTCGGAGTTCACGCGCAGTCGTCCGTACATGACGAGGGCCATGGCGGACGAGGCGGCGGCCAGCCCGAACCCGATGGTGCCGCCGAAGGCCGCAATCAGCACGCCGGTGATGGACGGGCCGATCATGCGGCCGGCCTGCCACGGGATGGAGCCGAGGGCGATGGCGTTCGGCAGCCTCTCGCGTCCGACCATCTGGGGCACCAGCGACATCCGGCTCGGCTCGTCGAAGGCGCGGAACGTGTTGCTCAGCGCGGCCAGGACCAGCAGGTGCGCGACGCGCACCACGCCCGTCACCGACAGCGCGAAGGCCACCAGGAGCACCCCGGCGGTCAGGATCTGGGTGCCGAGCAGCAGGCGGAGGCGATTGGTGCGGTCGGCGAGCACGCCGCCCCAGAGCTGAAACACCACGAGCGGGACGCCCTGGGCGAGGCCCAGGTAGCCCAGGTAGAGCGCGTCGTGGGTGACCTCCCAGACCATCCACGCGAAGGTGAGGTACTCGGCGCGGTGGCCGAGGACGTAGAAGACGAGACCGATCCAGTAGAAGCGGTAGTTCCGCTCTCGCAGCGCCGCGAAGGTGGAGTGAGCGGAGAGGGCGATGACGTCAGGCCCGCCAGGGCTCGACGAGGATCTTGGCGTGGCGCTCGGGCGAGGCGAGGGCCTCGAAGGCCCCCGCGACGCCCTCCACCCCGACGGTGCCGGTGATCAGCGGGGTCGTGGGGATCCTGCCCTCCGCGATGTGGCCGAGGGTGGCCGCGAACTCGTCCGGGGTGTAGCCGAGCACGAACTGAAGATTCAGCTCCTTGGTGATGCCGAGCATCGGGTAGATCGTGTCGGGCTCCATGCACACGCCGACCACCACGATCCGCGAGCCGCGCGGCGCCGGCGCCATGATCTGATCGATCACGCCGGGGACGCCCACGCACTCGAAGACCACCGCGGGGCGGAGCGGGGGGCCGGCGATCCACGGGGGCAGCGCGGGGGCGCGGCTCGCGTCGCGCCACACCGCGGCCCCCCGCCAGCTCTGCCAGGGCGCGGTCTGCGCCGGGTCCACCACGATGTCGGCGCCCATGGCGACGGCCAGCTCGCGGCGGCGCGGAGAGAAGTCGGCGGCCACGACGGGGCGCGCCCCGTGCAGCCGCAGCGCCGCGATCACCGCGAGGCCCACCGGGCCGCAGCCGATCACGAGCGGGGCATCGTCGGGCTCGAGGCGCGCCTTGGCCACCGCGTGCAGACCGACCGCCATCGGCTCGGTGAGCGCGGCCTGCTCGGTGGGCAGCCCGTCCGGCACCGGGAGCAGCAGGGCCTCGGTGAGACGCATGTACTCGGCGTAGCCGCCTGGCGTGTCGTTGGAGTAGCCCACCGTGCGCGGACCGTCGCTCCGGATCAGGCTCGGCCGCGAGCAGACGCGCGTGCCGGCCCGGAGGGTCCGGCGAGTGTCCGGGCCATGGTCGACGATCTCCGCGCAGAACTCGTGGCCCATCACGACGTCGCGCGCGAGATCCATGGTGAACACGCTGCCCGCGCGCCGGGAGGCTTCCACGAACCGCTCCGCGTGCTTGAGCGCGTGGAGATCGGAGCCGCAGATGCCGCAGGCGAGCGTCTTGACCAGCACCTCGCCGGGCCCGGGCTCGGGGCGGGGGACGTCGGCGACCACGAGCTTCCGGCTCCGCATCACGGCGGCACGCATGGCGGACCCGATCCTACCCCGTCTCGCCCCGACGGTCGAGAGGTGCGGTATGCTCGGCGCGGAGGGGACGTCGATGGCTCATCGCCGCACCGTGCTCGCGCTGATCGTCGTGATCCTGCTGCTCGGGCCGAGCCCGCCCGCCGCGCAGACCGTCACGTGGGGCATGGCCGACGAGTATCCGGCGACCTCCATCCAGGGCGAGGCCGACGCGCGGTTCGCCCGCGAGGTCTCGGCCCGGACGGGCGGGCGCATCGCGATCGCGCACCAGTACGACGCCTCGAGCGGCTTCCGCTCCCGGGAGATGGTGGACGCCATCGGGCGGGGCGACGTGGTGATCGGCAACGCCTACATGGGGGCGCTGGGGGGCGTCGACCCGGTCTTCCTGCTGCCCTCGCTGCCGTTCCTCGCGACCACTCCCCAGCAGGCGCAGGCCCTCGCCGCGGTCGCGCGCCCGGCCTACGAGCGCGCGCTCGCCCGGCACAACCAGATCCTGCTCTTCCAGTCGCCGTGGCCGCCCGCCGGCATCTGGGCCAACCGGCCGGTCGACTCCGCGGAGGCGCTGCGCGGCCTGCGCATCCGCACCGCCGACGCCAACGGCGTGCTCGCGTTCCGGGCCGCGGGCGCCGTTCCGGTCGCGGTCTCGTTCGCGGACGCGCTGCCCCAGCTCAAGTCGGGTCAGCTCGACGCGGTGCTGTCCTCGGGCGACGGCGGCGCGGGCGCGCGGCTGATGGAGACGCTGCGGCACTTCACCGCCATCGAGTACGCGGTGACCATGAGCATGGTCACGATCAACGGCGACGTCTGGCGCGGGCTCGACGCGGGCGCGCAGCAGGCGGTGCGCGAGGCCGCCGCCGAGACGGAGGCGCAGCAGTGGGAGGTGATGAAGACGCGCGTCGACGCCAACTACGCGCGGATGCGCGCGGCCGGGGTTGGGCTCACCACCACGCTCTCGGTCGAGTACCAGCAGAGCCTGCGGGCGGCCGGGCGGGTCGCGGTGGACGACTGGCTGCGCCAGACGGGCCCGGCCGGCGCGCAGATCCTGGACGCCTACCGCGCGCGGCTGGGCCGCCGCTAGGTCCGGGGCGCCGTCATCTCCCCGCCTTCACCTGGACGATCAGCTCCACCTCGACCGAGACGTTCGAGGGCAGCGACGAAAGCCCCACCGCCGAGCGCGCGTGGCGGCCGGCCTCCCCGAAGAGCCGCCGGAGCAGATCGGAGGCCCCGTTGATCACGGCGGGATGCGAGCCGAAGTCGTGCCCCACGTTGACGAAGCCGATCACCTTGACCACGCGCTTGACCCGGTCCAGCGAGCCCACCGCCTGCTTGACGCAGGCCAGGCAGTTCAGCATCGCATCGCGCGCCGACAGGTAGGCGTCCGGCTCGCTCACCTCCTGGCCGACCACGCCCACGTAGCGCCGCACTCCGTTGATCCGCGCGGTCTGCCCGGACGTGAAGACGAGGTTACCGGCGCGCACGGCGGGTAGGTAGTTGCCCACCGGTTCCGGTTGCTGCGGTAGCTCGAGCCCGAGCTCGGCCAGGCGCTTCTCGATGCGTCCGCTGACGGCCATCGGGTCAGCCGATCCGCTCGGCTTCGGCCAGCATCGCGTCGTAGCCGGAGACGACCTGCCGGGGAATCTCCACCAGATCCAGGATGCGGTCGAAGTCCTTGAACCCGGAGCCGGTCAGCACGCAGACCACCGACTCCCCACGATCGATGTAGCCGTCCCGCACGCCGCGCCGCACCGCGGCCACCGTCACCGCGCCGCTCGGCTCGATCATGAGGCCGTCCTGCGCGAGGAGGCGGACGGCCTCCACGATCTCGGGATCGTCCACCGCGAGCGCGTCGCCGTCGGAGGCGCGCACTGCCAGCAGCGTCTGGTCGCCGAGCAAGCCCGGATCGGCCGCGGCCACCGCGCTCGCGATGGTGGGCTGCCGCTCGACCGGCTCGACCCGCGGCAGCCCCTTCTTCCACGACTCCACGATGGGCGCGCAGCGCGCGGCCTGCACCGCGGTCATCTTCGGCAGCCGGTCCACCCAGCCCAGCGCGCGCAGCTCGGAGAAGCCCTTCCAGGTCTTCACGAGCGACATGCCCCCGGCGCAGGGGTGCAGCACCCGATCCGGGGTGCGCCAGCCCAGATCCTGGGCGATCTCGTACGCGTAGGTCTTCTTGCCCTCGTAGCGGAACGGGTTGTCGGTGCCGCAGTCGTACCACTTCACGCGCCCGCTGCCGATCAGCTGCCGGTACATCGCGTTGATCTGCGAGTAGTGGCCCTCGAC
>Ga0335082_10005938_pt1 | contig 13337 bp, 10 predicted proteins | sample Lox_Sample_41_FD_206718 | JGI IMG/M metagenome (GOLD analysis project Ga0335082, IMG submission 206718) | Soil microbial communities from Loxahatchee National Wildlife Refuge, Florida, United States - Lox_Sample_4.1 | ecosystem: Environmental > Terrestrial > Soil > Wetlands | place: USA... | reverse complement strand
CGTCAGCGCGACGGACCGAAACGAATCGGTGACAAAGCCCCGCACGACGACCACAATTGGCACCCAGACCGGGATCAGGCCGAGATGGGCGAAGACGATCCAGAGGACATTTTCCACGATCCGGTCGCCGAGGATGTCCATCACGGCGCCGAAGGGCGTTTCGGAATGGGTGCGGCGGGCGAGAAAACCGTCCAGCCAGTCCATGATGATGGCGGTCAGCACCAGCGCGAAGGCGGCGAGGGCCCCCCAAACCGTGTGGGTGTAGAGCAACCAGACGGCGATGAAGACCAACCCCACGCGGCCGGCGGTGATGAGATTGGCCAGCATGACGGCTTGGATTGTACGCTCGACGGAGAAGCCAGTCAATTCAAGCATATTGACACTCCAATAGACGGGCGATACAATCCGTCGGCGTGCCGAAGTGGTGGAATTGGTAGACACGCACGTTTGAGGGGCGTGTGGGGCAACCCATGGGGGTTCAAATCCCCCCTTCGGCACCAAATTTCTTTGTGCCGAAGTCTGGGGATTTGCCATGAAAGGTGCTTGCAGTTTATTGGGAGGCATGGTCGAGTCCCCCCTTCGGCACCACTTGAAAAGAGATGCCGAAGTTTGGGGAACTCGCCATGATCGGAGGCCTGCGGCGGTATTGAAAGCATGGTCAAATCCCCCCTTCGGCACCACTTCTTGCCCTAGGGCAAGAAGTGGTGCACCGAGCGTGAGTGAAGTGCCAAAATTATTGTTTTCGTCACCGTATCTGATGGTGCTCCAGTGGCCAATGGGATGAACAGGATGGCGCGGGGTGTGGGGGCATCGGAGGAGCGGCTGCACCGCACGGGCCCCCACATACAATGACCTCCCAGCCCCTCACCCTTACCCGCTACATCCTCTCCCAGCAGCAGGTCTATCCGGGTGCGACGGGCGAGCTCTCCGTCCTCCTGACACAGATCGGCCTGGCAGCGAAGATCATTTCACGGGAGCTCTCCCGCCTCGGCTTCGGCGCCCTGTGGGGGGAGAGCGGCGAAACAAACGTGCAGGGCGAGGAGGTCAAGCGGCTCGATCAATTCGCCAACGAAACGTTCATCCACGCCTTCGGCCACAGCGGACTGGTCTGCACGTTGATCTCCGAGGAGATGGAAAAGCCGTTACACCTGTCGGAGAACTGCCCGCACGCGAAATACACGCTCCTGTACGATCCCATCGACGGCTCGGCCAGTCTCGATGTGAACGGGGCGGTCGGCTCGGTCTTCTCGATCTACCGCCGGCCTGCCACCGGCGACCACACGACGCCGGAAGCGAATCTCCGGCCGGGCGTCGAGCAGGTGATCGCCGGTTATGTGCTCTACGGCCCCGGGACGATGCTCGTCTACGCCGACAGCCAGGGCGTGCAGGGATTCACGCTCGATCGGGGGATCGGGGAATTTCTCCTGTCGCACGAGCGGATCCGCATTCCGGCGAAGGGGAAGACGTACAGCGTGAATGAAGGCCATTCCAGGTTCTGGCATGCCGACACGCGCGCGTTCGTCGACTATCTGAAGCAGCCGGATTCCGCCACCGGCCGCCCCTACTCGGCCCGCTACATCGGCGCCTTCGTGGCCGATTTTCACCGGACGCTGCTCTCCGGCGGCGTCTTTCTCTATCCGGCCGACACGGCCAATCCCAAAAAGCCGACGGGCAAGCTGCGGTTGATGTACGAGATCAACCCGATGGCGCTGATCGCCGAACGGGCCGGCGGCCGGGCGAGCACGGGCACCGGGCGCGTGCTGGAGATCGTGCCGACGTCGCTGCACCAGCGCGCGCCGGTCATCATCGGCAGCAGCGAGGACGTCGCAGTTGCAGAGCGGTTTGCGCGCGGAGCGGCGCCGGCCTGATGCGCGCGGGAGATTTTGAGAGCGGAGCTTGGTCACCGCACGGGCCCTGGGCAAACCAAGGGCTCGTGGGGCCGATGGGCAATCAAAGGTGGCTTGGGGTGTGGGGGCATCGCCAACCGAAAAGCGGAGCTTTTCGGGAATTTCATCTCCACACGGGCCCCCACAGATAAATGGAGGTCGCATGACCAAACGAGTGCACGAAATCCTCAGTTGGTACGCGGGCGACAGCCCCGGCACGCTGACCAATCTCGCCCGGCTGCTCAATCACGGCCGGCTGGCCGGTACCGGCAAGCTGGTGATCCTGCCGGTCGACCAGGGCTTTGAGCACGGTCCGGCCCGCAGCTTCGCCGGCAACCCGGCCGGATACGATCCGCGCTATCATTTCCAGCTCGCGGTTGACGCCGGCTGCAACGGCTACGCGGCGCCGCTCGGCTTTCTGGAGGCGGGAGCGGCCGAGTTCGCCGGTCAGGTGCCGTTGATCCTGAAGCTCAACAACCACGACACGCTGGTTGACGAAAAGGATCCTATCTCCGCGCAGACCGGCAGCGTGAAGGACGCGCTGCGGCTCGGCTGCGTCGCGATCGGCTACACGATCTATCCGGGCTCGGCCCAGTGCCGGGAGATGTACCAGCAGTTGCGCGAGTTGGCTGAAGAGGCGAAGGCCGCAGGCTTGGCCGTGGTCGTCTGGTCCTATCCGCGCGGATCGTCCTTGAGCAAGGAGGGGGAGACGGCGATTGATATTGTCGCCTACGCCGCCCAGATCGCCGCGCAGCTCGGCGCGCACCTGATCAAGGTCAAGCTGCCGAGCGCCCATCTCGAGCAGGCGGCGGCCAAAAAGGCCTACGAGTCGACGAAGGTGCCGATCGCGACGCTGGCCGAACGCGTCCGCCACGTGGTGCAGAGCGCGTTCGACGGCCGGCGGGTCGTGATCTTCTCCGGCGGGGCGAAGGAGGACGACCAGACCTTCTTCAACGACGTGCGCGCCATCCGTGACGGCGGCGGTTTCGGGTCGATCATCGGCCGCAATTCCTTCCAGCGGCCCAAGGCCGACGCCCTGAAATTTCTCGAGACCGTGATGAAGCTCTACGCCGGAGAGATGCCCTGAAGCGCTGTTGCGTCTCCGAGAACCGCTGGAGCCGGACGTGAGCGTGCAAAGCTCAATCGATCCCGCGAAGCAGGCGGCCGGACGGAGGGCCGCCGAGTTCGTCTCCGACGGGATGCTGGTGGGGCTGGGCACCGGCTCGACGGCCGAGTATGCCATCCGGCGGCTGGCGGAACGGGTCAAAACGGAAGGGCTGCGGATCAACGCCGTGCCCACGTCGCTCCGGACGGAGCTCCTCGCGCGCGAATCGGGCATCCCGCTCGTCGATATCAACGGCGTCGGCCACATCGATCTGACGATCGACGGCGCCGACGAGATCGACCACGCCTTCAACATGATCAAGGGGGGCGGCGGCGCGCTCTTCAGGGAGAAGGTCGTCGCACGGGCCTCCCGGCTTGAGATCATCGTGATCGATCCCGCCAAGCTGGTCAACCGGCTTGGAGAGCGATGGGCGGTGCCGGTCGAAGTGGTGCCGTTCGGCTGGAGCCGGACCGCCAAGTTGCTCCATGCGCTGGGCTGCGAGGCGAAGCTGCGCGGCCCCTCGGAAGATCAGCCTTACCGGACCGACAACGGGAATTTTCTGCTCGACTGCCGGTTTCCAAAGATCCACGATCCCGCCGTGCTGGAACACGCCATGAACCTGGTGCCCGGCGTGGTCGAGTCCGGCCTGTTCATCGGACTTGCCCACCGGCTCGTCATCGGCCATCCCGACGGCGCCTGCGAAGTGCGCGAGCGCAATCTCCGGTCGACGGCATGAGACCGGCGCGCACGCGGCGCCCGATGCCTGTGACGGCCGCGTGCGCGTTCCTGCTTCTGATGATCGACGGCTGCGCCGTCACCACGCCACATCCCCCGCAGCCGGTCCAACCCGAATTCACCGGCTCCCCCTATACAGACCTTGAGACGCTCAAGGCGGGTCAGATCGTCTATCTGCCGACCGGCCGCCCGCTCACCGACGCAGAGGTGACCGAGCAGGCCGCGCACACCCGCGTGATCTACGTCGGGGAGATGCACACCAACATGGAACATCATCGCGTTCAGTTGGCCGTGATCGAAGCGCTGGCCACGCGGCTGCCGGGGAAGATCGTTGTCGGCATGGAGATGTTCCAACGTCCCGCGCAGCCGCAGCTCGATCAATGGAGCCGGGGCGAGCTCGATCCGAAAGCGTTCAAGCAGCTCTGGTACGACAACTGGAGCGAAGACTACGGCTATTATCAACAGATTCTGGATTTCATTCAGGCGCAAAAAATTCCGCTGATTGCGCTCAATGCGTCGGATGACGAGGTGCAGAGAGTCAGGACACAGGGGTTCGCCGGACTGACGGAGCAGGAGCGGGCCTGGCTGGGGCCGATCGATGAGCATGATCCCTATCAACGGAAGGCGATGCAGGCGATTTATCGTGGTCATGGGGAGGGCCATGCACACGGCGGCACTTCGGGTTTCGAGCGGTTCTACCAGGGCATGCTGCTGTGGGACGAGACGATGGCCGCGTCCGCAGCGGACTATCTGAAGAGTCCGTCCGGCCGGGACAAGACACTCATCATTTTGGCCGGCGGTTTTCACGTCGCCTATGGCTACGGCATTCCCAAGCGGCTCTTCCGCCGGCTGCCCGAACCCTACCTGATCGTCCTGCCCTACACGCCGGAGGCGCTCGTGCCCGAAGAATACCGGATGAACGTTACATCGCCGGAGCTTCCCCTCTATCTGGCCGATGTGATCTGGGCCACCGGCTACAGTGAGCCGACGATCACCAGGGCGCATCTCGGTGTGCAGCTCGCGCCCGGGCGGATGAAGTCTCCTCCCTCGACGCAGCCGAAGGCAGGTTCCGGCGCCGCGGTGCTCACGGTTGAGCCCGGAAGCCCAGCGGACAAGGCCGGCATCAAGCCGGGCGACCGCATCCTGTCGATCAACGGGCATGACGTCCATTCGGCGTTCGAGCTGGTCGAACAGATGCGGCTGATTGATCCTGGCGAGCGCGCCCCCCTCACGCTCGACCGGGCGGACCGGAAGATCGACATTCTGGTTCAGTTCTGATCGGCCGATGCGGTCGGTTCGTTTGGCTCCGTTGGTCCACCCGGCGGAGTGATCACCGCCTCATACAGTCCGATCAACGCGCTGACCAGATCGACTAACCCACGCCCGCCGTTGAACTGCGCTTGATACAAAATGACGAACTGCGACGGGTTGAGCCAACCCCGGAAGGTCGGCACGTTCACCAGCCAGAGATGGTTGAGCGTCAGGTAGCTGCCGGTCAGGATCGTAACCAGCGCCAGCCCGCCTGAAATCATCCGCGCCTGCGGGCTGCCGTGGAGTCCAACCGCTTTTTCCACTGCCAGGCCGATCGCCCAGCCCACACCCGCCGCGACAAGATTGAGTTGCGTGTCGGTAACCAGGACGAGGCCGTACCAGATGATGAGGCCGATGACGGCGGAGAGGGCGCCGGAGCCGAGGGCGCGCGCGAGGGGGGACATGGGGTCAGTGGTAGCAGGGCAGGGGGCGGGGTGTCAATCGGCAGGGATAGAGGCGGGCAGACGACAGGTGGGCAGGGCAGAGGCAGTGCTCGCGGCTAGTCGCTTCGGCGCACCATTGTTCTCATTCGCGCTGCCTCCGGATCGTGCAACTGCGCCAAAGGCGCAGAATTTCAATTTGTCGCCGAAGGCCACATTACACGATAAGTCCGCCACTCGTCATGATATCGGTCTATGTGCTTTGCCTTCGGTCGGAACCCGGTTCGCCGGCACGGGTTCGCCTGCGGTCACGGTCCTCAGCGGCCCTCGGCTCTCGGCTCCCGCGTCATTTAAGCCATTGAGGCGGGAGCCTCCGAGACGGCCGGCTCACCGTTTCCGACCAAGGCAAAGCAATGCTGGTTGATTTTCAAATGTGGCGGACTTGAGCTTGCTGACCATCTCCCTTCGGGATGGTCAGCTTCAGACATCCTCGGCTTTCCACCTTCGGTGGCAACCGCACTCTGAACTCTCTGCGCCTCCCGTTTATGTCGCTCGCTTCTGCCTCTGCCCTGTCCCCATGCGGAGGGGGAAGGGGAAAAGAAAAAGAGGGCGGCTTTTGGGAACAACCTCAAATCTCACAGCGGATAGGAAGGGTGTTTCTTATTGCTTGGGCTGAGAATTTTTGTTCTCCGAGTAAAGATGGCTTATGAACAAGCCGCTGATAAAAAATATCATGCCGTTAATGAGAAAAAAGAGCGCAAAAATAAGCTGGGATTCACCTTGAATGCCAAACTGCGTTCCAACATTAAAAAGTAGAAGATGACTTGCTACCCAAAATACGACAATCAGGATGAGAGTTGTTAATAGTCTATGAGGGTATAGGTAGAGTTCACGAAGGCAGATCCATAGTGGAAGTATCGAAACGGATGTAGTTGATAACCATATTGTCAGGACACGAAGCGTCCAATGGAATTCGTCCGTCTTCCACACGGCATCAAAGATTAATCCGTAGATAATAGACAGGATCAATCCTGCACCGGCATAAAAACACCAGCACCTGGATCGCTTCCCGGCTGGTGTTAACAGGTTCGGCCGAAGAATACCGAAGACCGGATTCCAGCGCCGCCTTGACCCATCGGACGACGTTGCCGGATGCATCTGCCCGGACAAGAGGAATAAAGATACGATTATCGACAGCCAGGCAATGGTGAACAGAGGGCCGGTAAATAAATAGACCGGCGCAAAAAATAGTTCTAACAGAATCTGTCGCAGTTCCATGTGCAATCCCAACTTTGAAGTCGCGAACAGATCACTTCAACACTCAACATTCTTAGTAAGAGGATGGAACCGGAAACAATAAGTGCGATGTAGATTCCTATTTGCTTCAATATTGTCTTGCTCTCAATCGATCTTTCCGTCATTTTTGGCCCTCAAATATAGCAGGCAACTAATGTATTTGAGATGACGCTAAATTGTATCCGAGAGGCAGGAGAAGTCAAAAAGTATGGGGATAAGCAAAAGCCGGCTGCGGTTCCATTCAGTCAAGATCATTGGGGCCATAGGAAGGAAGGGGTGATAAAGATAGAAACGACTTTCTAACTACTCTTCCGAAATTAATCCCCCAAAAGTCAATCGAAATATTTCGGCGGATCACGCTCACATCTCGTCGTGTCATTGACTGAAATTCCCTTCGGCCCTACAATAGATCTTGCTGTTGACGATCAAGGAGGGGAATGATGCCGGAACAGGAAGAGAACGCGCCGTACAAAAAGGTGAAGGTCCATTTGAGCCTGTCGAAATCCCGTTACGTCGGTTATGTGCATGTCTATCCGCCGAAGACGCGTGTCTCCGACCTCCTGAATGAGGCGGATCGGTTTATGACGCTCACCGAGGTCGAATCCATCGAATCGATCGCCAAGGACGCTAGTCTGGTGCTGAATAAAGGATTGGTCTCCTATGTTCACGTGGTTGAAGAGTTTAAGCGGGTCTATCACAAAGTGCACTCGGGCGAGTTTGTCAAAGCGAAAATCCGGATGGTGGACTTCCAGATCGAAGGTGAAGTGTTCGTGCCGTCCCATATGAAGAATATGGAACGGGACGCGGTTTTAAATCGTTCAGCTCACTTCCTGAACGTACGGAACGGCGTGGTGGTGGGCACGAGGGAACGGTATGACTACATGGCCGTGTCCACCCATCAGATCCGGTCACTTGAAATCGCGGGATAACCTGTAGCCAGATCAGACAATCAACGAAACCAACCTTCCCAGCCTGGCCCACCTTGGCCCAATCTGGCCCAATCTGGAATGATCGGCGAATGGATGGGCTGGCGCGGGCGAGCGGGACCGCACACTGGAACGTCAGCCGCAGAACCCCCTTCCTGACGCGCCGATTACGGCAACGACGCGATATTGACGCCGGCAAAGAGCTGCGTCGCGGTGGTGACGAGGGCGAAGAACGGCCGCGGGTAGATCCCCAGGATCAGCACCAGGGCGGCGCTGCCCAGGATGACCGTTTTCATCATCGGCGGGATCGTCAACGGCGAGGAATCGACCGGTTCGTTCACGTAGATCTTCTTCACGACGACCAGGTAGTAGTACATTGAAATGACGATGTTGATCAGTCCGACGATGATCAGCGTGTAGAGCCCCTCCTGGGCGGCGGCGACGAACAGATAGAGCTTGCCGATGAACCCGGCTAAGGGCGGCACGCCGGCCAACGAAAGCAGAAAGATCAGCATCGTCGCGGCGAGCATCGGCGAGCGCCGGTTCAGGCCCTTGTAATCGTCGATCAGCTCGCCGCCGGTCTGGTGCGAGACGGCGATGATCACGGCGAAGGCCCCGAGGTTGGCGAAGAGATAGGTCAAGAGATAGAAGAGAATCGAATCGCTGCCGGTCTTGGAAGCGGCCGCCAGGCCGATCAGAATGTTGCCGATCTGGGCGATCCCCGAATAGGCCAGCAGCCGCTTGATGTTGCTCTGGGCGATGGCGACCAGGTTGCCGTAGGTCATCGACAGCATGGCCAGCAGGATCAGCAGCCAGACCCAGTGGGCCTTGTCGGCGCCGAAAGCGGTGAGGAGAAATCTGAGCAGCACCGCGAAGGCGGCGCCCTTCGGCGCAATCGACAGGAATGCCGTGACCGGCGTCGGTGCGCCCTGATAGGTGTCGGGAATCCAGCTGTGAAACGGCGCGGCGCCGATTTTAAATCCCAGTCCCGCCAGGATCAGCAGAAATCCCACCACCAGGCCCGGCGTGATTGTATGAGCGCGCCGGGCGATCTCATCGAACACCAGTGTGCCCGTCTCGCCGTAGATCAGGCTGATGCCGAAGGCGATCAGCGAGGCGGTGAAGGCGCCAAGAATGAAGAGCTTCAGCCCCGCCTCGCTTGAGGCCGGATCCTTCCGCTGATAGGCGACCAGGATGTAGAAGCCGAAGGTGGAAAATTCCAGCGTGATGAACATCGTCAGCAGGTCGTTGGCCGAGGCCATGAAGAGCATCCCCAGCGCGGAGAAGAGCACCAGGACGTAATACTCGCCACGGAAGGCGGGCAGCGTCTGGGTGTAGTCGACCGAGACGGCGATGATGAGGATCGTGCAGAGGACGACGAAGGCTTTGAAGAAAAGCGACAGCTTGTCGACGACATACATGTTGCCGAACAGGTGGCGGTCGGCGCCGGACAGGCCCATCTGCGCAATGATGATCAGCAGGACGGCGAGCCCCAGGTTGCTCAGGTGGGCGAGCAGCCGCTTGTCGCCCGCCGGCTTGAGGAAGTCGAGCGTCAGGATCAGGCAGAGGAGCGTGGAGAGGAAGAGCTCCGGTAAAAGGGCCCAGAGATCGGCGGCCGTCATCGGAATGTAGAACGGCATCAGGGCTGTCCCTCAAGATTCGCCGGCGCAGGTTCCGGCGGTTTCCCCGCATCATCGCCTTCGGCCGGCAGCGACACCACCTCGGCCACTCCCTGGATTTTCGCCACCAGCGGCTCGACGCCGCTGGAGATCACGTGAATGAATTGGGACGGGAAGAAGCCGAAATAGAGGCTGCAGGCCATCATGATCACCAGCGGCAGCCGGTCGACGACGGGGCTGGCATCGTGCGCGTGCGCGCCCTGGTCCGACAGCCGGCCGAAGAAAAGGCCGCGGTACATCCGCATCAGGTAGCCCATCGTCAGCGCGATGCCCAGGAGCGCGATGACCGTCTGGACCGGATAGACCGTCCAGCTGCCGACGACGATCATCAATTCGCCGATGAAGTTGACCGTGGTGGGCAGGCCGACCGATGCGGCCAGGGCGATGATGAACGCGCCCATGATGAAGGGCATCTTCCGGCTCAGCCCTCCGAGCGAGGGGATGTCACGCGTGTGGGTCTGGTCGTAGATGAACCCGGCCATGGCGAAGAGCATTCCCGTGGCCAGGGCGTGGGCGAACATATAGAGGATGGCCCCCGTCAAACTGATGACGTTCAGCGCGGCCATGCCCAGGAAGATGTAACCCATGTGGCTCGAGGAGGAATAGCCGATCACATATTTGGTGTCGCGCTGGAAGTAGGCGACCAGCCCGCCGTAGATGATGCTGAAGACGCAGAGCACCGCGGCCACGATGAGCCACTGCTTGGTGGTGTCGGGCAGGATCTCGTAGGCGACCCGGATGATCGAAAAATGGCCCAGCTTCATCAGCACGCCTGCGTGCAGCATGCTGACCGCGGCGGGCGCGGCGGCGTGGCCGACCGGCGACCAGGAGTGGAGCGGCCAGATCGGCGCGATCGACGCGAAACCGAAAAAAATCAGCAGCCAGATCAGCGTCCGCAGGTTCGCGGGAATATGGCCGTGCGCGGCCAGCTCCGGAATGCTGAAGGTGTGCAATCCGGACGTCGTGTAAATCAGCAGAATGCCCAGGAGCGCGACGACGGCGCCCGCCGAGAGAAAGAGCGTCAATTTCATCGCGGCGTATTCCTTGCTGTTCTTCGCGAAATTGAACAGAAAGCCGATCGAGTCTCGCTTGGCCGTGTCGGTCATCTCCAGATAGCCCTTGGTGTGGCTGCCCCAGATCGCCAGCAGGAGGTACATCGGGAGCACCGACATCTCATAGAAGAAATACAGGAAGAACAGATCGAGCGAGACGTAGACGCCGATCGTCGCCGAGGCCAGGATGAGCAGGAACATGTAAAATTCCTTGAGCCGGTCCTGGATGTGCCAGGAGACGAAGACGCCGCAGAAGACCAGGATCGATGAGGCGAGGACCAGCGGCACGCTGATGCCGTCCACGCCCAAATAGAAGGAGATCCCCAGCTCCTTCGACCAGAGATATTGCTCCGTGAACTGCAAGCCTCCGACCTGATAATTATAGGCGTAGAGTAGATAGAAGGAGAGCAGGAACGAGACGCCGGTCGAGATGATGGCGACCGCCCTGACCAGCGCCTTCTGCCGGTTGGAAATGAAGAAGAGCAGGCCGGCACCGAGAAACGGCGCGAAGAGGATCAAAGAGATCAAATGCGGCTTCATGGTGCCGCATCCTCCGTCGTCAAGTGTCCGGCGCCGTGATTAGCCACAGGCAACACGCCGGCCTGCGGGGTGCCCGACTCCGATCGATCCGCGATCACGGGGCGGATTTGCAACCGCGCGGTGACGGCCGAGATCGATGGATTGATCACCCTGAGGAAGGGGGCGGGATAGAGGCCGATCCAGAAGACAAGGGCGACCAGCGGCAGCGCAACCGCCAGCTCCCGAATGGTGAGGTCGGTGACTGGTTGGGCCTCCTGAGGCACGACACCGAAGACGGCCCGCTCGGCCCACCAGAGCAGATAGGCGGCGCCCAGCACCACGCCGATCACGCCGATGGCCGCGTACAGCCAGTGGGCTTCAAAGGCGCCGAGCAGGATCAAAAACTCGCCGATAAACAGGTTGGTGCCGGGCAGCCCCAGCATCGAGAGCAGGACGATCAGCAGCAGGCTCGCGAGCACCGGCGTCTGTCTGGCGAGGCCGCCCAGGTCGGACAGATCGCTGCTCCGCCGCCGCCGCTCCAGAAAGCCGATCAGAAAGAAGAAGGCGCTGGTGCTCACGCCGAGATTAATCATCTGGATCAACCCGCCCTGCAGTCCGCGGAAGTTGAGCGCGAAGAGCCCCAACGCCACCATTCCCAGGTGGCTGATGCTTGAATAGGCCACCAGCCGCCTCACCTGCCGCTGCATCAGCGCGATCACGGCGCCGTAAATGACGCCGATCAACGCCAGCGCGACGACAAGCCAGGCCAACTGCTGCGACGCCGCGGGCGCCAGCGGCAGGCTGAAACGCAGCAGGCCGTAGGTGCCGAGCTTGATCCCGGCCAGCGCCACGCCCACTGCCACGGGGCTGTCCATCAGCACGCCTGGCATCCAAGTGTGGAAGGGGACGATCGGCCCCTTGACGGCAAAGCCGAAGAAGAAGAAGAGAAAGACCCAGAACTGCAGCGTGGGGGAGAGCGGCGTCTGGAGCAGGCGGAGCAGATCGAACGACCGGCCCGGCGAGACGTTCTCGGCCAGCGCGTGGGTATGGTCGTTGAGATGAAGGATCGTGATCGCAACCAGCATCAGGACGCTGCCCGCCAGCGTGTAAAGGACATATTTGAGCGCGTTGAAATCCCGGCTGGCGCCGCCCCCCCAGACTTTGATCAGGAAGAAAATCGGCAGCAGCATCACTTCCCAGAAGAAGAAAAAGAGAACCAGATCCAGCGAGAGAAAGACGCCCAGCGTCGTCGTCTCGAGCGCAAGAAGGCAGATCAGATAGTGACGGATCGACTCCGTGATTGTGGTCCAGGTGGCGATCAGCATGCCGAGGGAGAGCAGCGCGGTCAGGATGACGAACAGCAGGCTGATGCCGTCGACGCCGAGATGATAGCTGATGCCAAGCGGGCCGATCCAGTTGCTGTGTTCAGCGAACTGGAACGAGGCGGTGCCGCGCTGGAAGGCGAACCAGAGCAGCAGGGTCAGGGCCACCGTGGCCCCCATCGCGACGGCGGCGATCCGCCTGGCGACACCCACATGATCGACCGCCCAGATGACGACCGCGCCGATCAGGGGAAGCCACAGGATCAGCGACAGAATCGGGAGGCCGATCTGGTTTGCGGCCAGCATCTCGCCTGTCATGATCCGCCCCCGCGTCCCAAGCCGCTGAGCCAATGCCAGACCACCAGACCGTCCGCAGCGCCGTCGGGATGGGTCATCCACCAGATCAGGTTGGCCAGCAGAAAAAGGCCGATCAGAAAAATGGCGGCGTAGTGATGAACCAGGCCGGTCTGAAGCAGCCGGAGCAGACGCGCCATCAGATGGTTGGCGTAGCCGGTCAGGTTCAACGAGCCGTAGATGATGTAGGTCTCAAACCAGGTGCTGAACGCGGCGCCCCTTCCCGCGCCGCGACCGACGCCGTTGACGGCTCCGTCGATCACGCCCGAATCGAACCGGTCCCACGCGCGGCCAAACGCCTTGACGGGATTGACCACGACCGTGTCGTATAGTTCGTCGACCCAGTATTTGTTGAGGAGGAGGCGATGAATTGCGCTGTACCGAGCCAGACCGGCCTCAGCAAGCGCGGGCCGACCGAGATAGACCATCCAGGCGATCGCTGTGCCCAGCAACGCCACGACGATCGATGCGGCGATGCCGAAGATGGCTGGACCTCCGCCGGCCGCCACCTCGGCCGGACCGCCTACCACCGGCGCGAGGAAATAATGGATCCACCCTTCATCCAACGGATAGCCGGGCAGCGCGCCGCCTACGGTCGACAGCAACGCCAGGACCATCAACGGGCCGGTCATCACCAGCGGTGATTCGTGCAGGTGATGCTCCGCTTCGTGCGTCAGCCGCGACGTGCCATTAAAGGTCAGGAAGAACAGGCGGAACATGTAGAAGGCCGTCATGCAGGCGGCGGTCAACCCCAGCAGCCAGATCACCGGAT
>Ga0335082_10005937_pt1 | contig 13338 bp, 12 predicted proteins | sample Lox_Sample_41_FD_206718 | JGI IMG/M metagenome (GOLD analysis project Ga0335082, IMG submission 206718) | Soil microbial communities from Loxahatchee National Wildlife Refuge, Florida, United States - Lox_Sample_4.1 | ecosystem: Environmental > Terrestrial > Soil > Wetlands | place: USA... | reverse complement strand
TCCTCCACCAGCATCATGACGGCGACACTTGTGACGGCCTTCGACTGCGACGCGATGCGGAAGAGGGTGTCCGGCGTCATTGGCACACCCTTCTCGATGTCGCGCTGCCCGTAGGCGGCAATATGAGCGGCTTTGCCGTAGCGGGCGATGTAGGTCACCGCGCCGGGCAGGCGCGCGTCGCGGACATATTTCTCCATGAGGGCATCGAGGCGCTTCAGCCGGTCGGCCGAAACACCTACTGAACCAGGCGCAGCAGTCGGCAGCCCCTGGGCGAGCAGCGATAGGGATGCGAGGACGGCGGCGATGGGAAAGCGCTTGATTTGCGAAGTTTCCATTTTGGGTTTTCCGGGAAGGTGGCAGTATACATCAACGAGCCGATTCCCGTTGACGGATGGGCTAAACTGATCAGAACCGCTGGCGGCTTGGAAGCTTATCAGACGCAAACAATGAAGAAAATAGCCCTCGAGGAGCACTTCCTCACTCCGGCCTTCGAGGAATACTGGGCTCCGACGGTCGTCAACATCGACCCGGCGATCTACAACCGGCTGCACGCCCAACTTCTCGATTTCGGCAGCTTGCGTCTCGATGCGATGGACCAGGCGGGAATTGAACGATCCATTCTCAGTCTCACCAGCCCTGGCATCCAAACGGAGCTCGCTACGGCGGTTGCCTGCCGTAAGGCGAAAGAAGTGAACGACCTGCTAGCTCGCGAAATCCAGAAGAAGCCGGATCGCTACTCCGGTTTTGCGTGTCTTCCCATGCAAGATCCTGCCACGGCCGCCGATGAACTCGAACGGTGCGTCCGCGATCTCGGGTTTTGCGGCGCTCTCATCAATGGCCATACCAATGGCGAATATCTGGATCATCCGAAGTTCTACCCGTTCTGGGAGCGCGCCGGCGCAATGGGGGCTCCCATCTACCTCCACCCGGCCGATCCCATTTCCAGTTATCCCGCCATCGCCGAATGCGCCGCTCTGAAGCGCGCTATGTGGGAATGGACGGTCGAGACGGGTTCTCATGCGCTGCGTCTGATCTTCGGTGGCATCTTCGATCGCTTTCCGGGAGTGACGCTCGTGCTGGGACACTTAGGCGAGGCTCTGCCCTTCCTGCTTTGGCGCTTCGACAGCCGAGCCCGGATTTACGGGCTGAAATTAAAGAAGCGCCCGTCGGAATACATCCGGGAGAACATCTTTGTGACTACGTCGGGCATGTTCTCGGCCGAACCCCTGCAGTGCTCGATTGGCGCGCTCGGCGCCGGCCGCGTGATGTTTTCCGTCGACTATCCCTATGAGTCCGCCGGCGATGCCGCGGACTTTATCGAAAATGTTCCGCTTGACGATCAAGACCGCAGGGACGTCTGCTTCAACAATGCGGCAAAGCTGCTTGGCTTAGCGGGCAGGTGATCCAAATAGAACCGCACCAAGGAGAGTGCCGCATGTTTCAGGTGCCAAGGAGCCGCTGGTGGATCGTGCTTGCGTCCGTGCTGGGTCTGCTGGTCGGAAACGGTCCGGTGATGCAGTTCACGTTTGGGACACTGTTACCGTCGATTACGCGGCAATTCGGGTGGAGCCGCGGCTTGGTCTCTTCCGCCATGGTGGTGGGACTCTGGATGACGGGAGCGGCAACGCCGGCCGTTGGGCGTCTGGCAGATCGATTCGGGATTCGCGCGGTGGCGTTGCCCGCCATTGTGCTGTTTTCTCTTGCTACCGCATCTGTCGCGCTGGTTCCTGCGTCTCCGGCGGCCTTCACTGCCCTGTACGCATTAATGGGGCTCGGGGCCGCCGGGCAGACCCCGCTGATCTACGCAAAGGCGATCTCCGCACGGTTCGACCATCAGCGCGGCCTTGCGCTCGGCATCGCGATGGCGGGAGTGGGACTGGGCGCGGCTCTCGTTCCGCAGTTTGCGCAGAAGTTGATCGCGATTGCGGGCTGGCGGGGGGCATATGCCGGCCTCGGGGCGCTGACCTTCGCACTCGCCTTCCCTGCCGTAGCCTTGTTCGTCGGCAGGCCGGCCGTGAACCGGGAGGCCGTTGCGCAGGGGGCCTCGATCGCGATTATGCCGGGCCTTACCGGTTTTGAGGCGCTGCGAACCGTTCGATTTTGGTTTCTTGCCTTCAGTTTCTTCATCGTGTCCGGAACAACCGGGGGCGTTATCTCTCATTTGGTCCCGCTTCTGGCCGACCGCGGAGTCTCTTCCCAAAGCGCCACCGCCATGGTGGGCATCGCGGGCATTGCCTTGATCGCGGGCCGTGTGCTCTCCGGCTTCCTGCTGGATCGTATCCACGCCCCCTACGTTGCGGCTGTATTCTTTCTCGCTCCCCTCGCCGGAATTGTCGTGCTGCTATCGGCGCAAAGGCCGGAAGGGGCGGCCATCGGTACGGTGCTCGTCGGGATCGGCGTCGGCGCCGAGGTGGATCTGATCGCCTTCTTGTTGTCGCGCTATTTGGGGATGCGGTCCTTCGGCGAGATCTATGGGTATTTCTTCTCGATCTTCATGCTGGGAGCAGGTCTCGGTCCCTTCGCCATGGGCGTGTCGTACGACAGGACCGGCTCTTACAGGCTGATGCTTATGTGCTTCGCGTCCGCTTTGGCGCTCGCCAGCCTGCCAATGCTGCGCTTGGGCCCGTATGCCTATCCAACAGCACGCGAAACGGGCCGGGAGAATGCGCTGGCCCCCGTCCACTGACGCCTGCCAGCTTCGTGAGGCATCATACTCCTCAGTTCTTCATGCCGAACAGCACGCGTGTCACCCGCGTCCGGCGGACGGCCTCGAAGCACAACCAGCTACCCAGAATCGTGCCCGCCACGAGGGCAGGGAACTTCACGGCGATCGGCGCATTCCACCCCAGCCACCAGTAACCGAGCAAAACAGTGATTGTTTGATGAGCGATGTAAAACGGGTACACCGCTGTAGTGGCCCACCGTAGCGCCGTGCTGTCCCGGTTTAGACGAGCGCGGCTCCACCCTACGAGAGCCAGAATCATGGCCACACTCAATAACGCGCTGATGAGTTCCCAGGCAAAACGACGGGGTTGCGGTGGTAGCGCAGCGAGCAGTGGACCTGGGTGGGCGGCAAAAAGCAGCAGGGTCATGAGGGTGGCTGCGATCGAGTACTCGCGCCGCCGCCGCTCGATCAGATCGATAAATTGTGGCGAACTGCACACGAGAAAGCCCCACAGGAATGTCAAGAAATAGCTCGTGAAGTTCGCCCAGTCCGAGACGAGGTTCATGGTCGAAGGCCACCGTGGGCCGAGGAACCAGGCCACGATGAGGTTGGGCACGGCGATCAGATAAATGAGTCCGGGGATCTCGCACCACCGGACCAGGCCATCTACGGCCACCCGCCCCGCCCGGCTGCGGAGAAACGCGAACAGCGGCAGTGCGATGACGCAAAAGGTGAGGATATAGGGCAGAAACCAAAGGTGATGCCAGCTCAGGTTGCCTCGCGGATATGATCCGCTCGTGAAAACCGTCTGCCAGAAAGCTAGATAGCTGGAATAATGCCCCCCGGCCAGCACGCGCTCGACGTAGATCTGCGGAGGAATCACGACGAGCATTCCAAAGCCTAGCGGGACGAGAAGACGCTGGAACCGGTCGCTCATGAACCGTCCGTAGCCGCGCCTGTTGAGGTTGAACCAAACGCCTCCGCCCGAGATGAAAAAGAGCAGCGGTAGCCGCCACCGGTTCAAGAACAGCATTGGATACGTCAGCCATTCGCTGAGCACCGGGTTCTTCACTGACCACGGCCACGGCACGAAGTACATCCCCGTGTGATAACCGATCAGGATCGCGAAGGCGATAACGCGCAACCAATCCAATCCGTACTCGCGCTGCCGGATCGGCTGTATCTCGGGCGCCGACGCGCCATCGGTGGCCTTCGCACTGCGGTCCGAGGCGCCTCGCACCGGTATCACATTGCAAGGCTATCACGCGTTTTGAGGCAATCACGCGCCACTCGAAAATGGCTGTGCAGTTCTGACTGGCTTTTCCGCAGGTATTGGTGGAACTCAAGACAGCTAGGAGACGCGCTTCACATGATTCTGCAGATCAATTTCAATCTCAACATGCCTGTCGCGGAATATCAGAAGATGGCCGATTCTATTGCGGAGGCCTTTCTCGATGTGCGCGGACTAAAGTGGAAGATCTGGCTTCTAAACCCGGGCGCTCAGGAGGCTGGCGGCATCTATCTATTCGATAGCCAGGCGTCGTTGGATGCGTACCTGAACGGTCCATTGGTGGCACAGTTAAGAGGGCTCACGGCCATACGGAACGTTTCGATAAAGCAGTTCGAAGTCATGACGGAGGCTACAGCATTGACCCGCGGCGCGGTCGAAGCGGCAGGGACGACGTCCCACGCATAGCAAACCGCCGGCAGGACGGGGCGAACTCACTCTGTCGATAAGGCAGGGCGCCGTTGAGGCGGACAAATCGCATGCTTCCCACACGGCGGCCAGTGCGCCTGCGGCTCGCTCCGGGGAACGCGATATGATTCGTTCCGGTGATGGACGAATTGTCTGTGTCAGAGCATCTTCGACGGCTAAAGCGCAGGCCCCTAGTTTGGAACAAATGCTTTCTTCTTGCCGCCGTGTTGATAACAACCGCATCGGCGGCCGAAGGGCAGGAAGGCGCCGCCATTCCCTTCGAGAAGGACGTCATCTACAGCCATGCGGGTGGAGAGGTCCTGAAGGTGGATGTTGCGCGGCCTGCATCGGGAATCGGGCCCTTCCCGGTGATCCTTTGCATCCACGGCGGGGGCTGGCAACTCGGGAACAAATCGATTTACGGAGAAATCATCCGCGCCTTCGCACGCCGCGGCTACGTGGCGGCGAGTCTGGACTACAGACTAACGCCGCGCTTCCGATGGCCGGCCCAGATCCAGGACGTCAAGTGCGCAATCCGGTATCTGCGCGCGCATGCGTCAGAGTATCGCATTGACCCGAACCGGTTCGCTGTCCTGGGCGATTCCGCCGGAGGCCATCTCGCTTTGATGGCGGGGCTGACGGACGCCAGGGACGGCCTTGAAGGCCCGTCGTGCGGCGATCCGAACATTTCTTCCCGGGTCCAGGCCGTGGTTGACTTCTTCGGCCCGACCGATCTCACAAGCATGCGCGTGCCGCCCGAAGGAGAGCGTCTGGTCATCCAGGCGTACGGCGGTGATTCGAACCATGTGTTGTTCGATTTAACCGGATCGATGGACCGCTCCGGGCCGATCTTCAGGAAGATCTCGCCGGTCAACTACGTCGACCCGGCTGACTGCCCTGTGCTGATCTTCCACGGCACTGCGGACCCACTGGTTCCGCTCGAGCAGTCACAGCTTCTGGACCGCGCGCTGGAGAAAGCCGGCGTGCCTCACAGATTGGAAATCGTCGATGGCGGCGGCCACGGATGGACCGGAACGAAGCTGGAGCAGAGCCTACGCCTGGCGATGGAGTTCCTGGACAAGACCCTGAAGCGTTAGTCCGACGAGGCGCTTCGTCTTCGCGGCGAGGTGCCTGCCGGACGGAGCCGCCCTATCGACGACATCGGCAAATTGCTGACTGTCCCGGTTTTCTTCGAGAATTAGGGTATGCCTCCGGCGACGTTTGAATTTCTGGTGCTGAGCCTGAAGATGCAGGCGGAATTGCACATGGGACTGATTCGAATGGATGAAGATGACAAGGCCGAGCCCAACTTACCGGTGGCGCGGCATACCATCGACCTGCTGGCGATGATCCAGGAGAAGACGAAGGGCAACCTTTCGATGGACGAGCAGCGGATGATCGAGAACTCTCTGACCGAGCTGCGCTTCCGGTATGTCCAGGCCGTCGAAGCGGCCGGCAAGAAGAAGGAAGAACCGCAGGCGGCCGCGGATCCGAATGGTTGAGCTGACGCTGACCGTTCTCGGGTCGGGCACCAGTGTCGGGGTGCCCACCATTGGATGCGACTGCAAGGTGTGCACGAGCACCGACGCCCACGACCGGCGGCTGCGGCCGTCGATCATGCTGCAATATGAGGGGCGGACCGTCGTGATCGACACCGGACCGGATTTCCGGCAACAATGCATCCGGTCGAACATCCGGCGGCTGGATGCGGTGCTCTACACGCACGCCCACGCGGACCACATTCTCGGGCTGGACGATTTGCGGCCCTTCAATTTTCACCAGCAGCAGGCGATTCCGATCTTCCTGACGCAGCATACGCTGGACGTCATCCGGCGCGTGTTCGCCTACATTTTTCACGAGGGCGAATCGGAATCGTCGCGGCCCCGGATTGCGCCGGTGATCTTTGACGACGAGCCGTTTTCCGTCTGGGGCGTGGAATATCTGCCGATTCCGGTGAAGCACGGCAACGGACCCTGCCATGGTTTCCGGTTCGGGCCGGTGGCGTATTTGACGGATCACAGCGAGATTCCGGAAGAGTCTCTCGCGAAGCTGGAGGGGCTGGAGATCCTCTTTCTCGATGCCTTGCGGTACAAGCCGCACCCGACGCATTCGAGCATCGACCAGAGCCTGAAGACGGTGGCGCGGCTAAAGCCGAAACAGACCTACTTCACGCACATTTCGCATGATTTGCTGCACGCGCGTGCCGACAGCCTGCTGCCGGAAGGCGTGCACCTGGCCTATGACGGGCTCGAACTGCGGACCGAGGTCCCGTACGTATGAGGTTGTTCCGCAGCCTGGAGGCGGCGCGCGGGCGGTTCGCACCGAGCGCGGTGAGTATCGGCAATTTTGACGGAGTGCACGCAGGGCACCGGCAGTTATTGGATCGGGTGAAGGTGATGGCGGCGGAGTTGGGCGTTAAGCCGAGCGCGGTGACATTTCACCCTCATCCGACCACCGTGGTGGCTCCGGCGCGGGCGCCGAAGCTGCTGACGACGCCGGAAGAGCGCGCGGCGTTGATGGCGTCGCAGGGGATCGAGCAGGTGCTGATTCTGCCCTTCGATCGTTCGGTTGCGACGCTTACGCCCGTGGCCTTTGCCGAACATGTGCTGCGGGAAACGTTGGGCGCCAGGGCCGTGGTGGTGGGCGACAACTTCCGATTCGGGCACCGCCAGTCCGGGAACACCGAGACGCTACGCGAATTGGGTCAGCAATTCGGATTCGAGGTGGATGTGGTCTTGCCGGTGTTGCGGCGGGGCCTTATGGTTTCGAGCAGCGAGATCCGGCGGCTGATCAGCGAAGGGGAAGTGAGCAAGGCGATGCGCCTCTTGGAGCGGCCTTACGCGCTTTCCGGACCGGTAGTGAAAGGGGAGGGGCGGGGATCGAAGCAGACCGTTCCGACGCTGAACCTGGCGACCAGCGCCGAGGTGCTGCCTGCCGACGGCGTTTACATCACGAGAACGCGCGGCCTCCGTGAGGATCGGTGGCATGACTCGATCACCAACATCGGCTTTCGGCCGACGTTCGATGGCCAGCACAGAACGATTGAGACGTTCCTGCTGGAGCCGCTTTCCGGAGAGCCGCCGGCGGCCATCACCGTGGAATTCCTGCGGCGGGTGCGCCCGGAACGGAAATTCGAATCCGCCGAGGATCTGAAGGCGCAGATTCTGCGCGACGTTGGCCGGGCGAAGGCTTACCACCGGCGAACGGCCAGAGCCGCGGCGATCATGGCAGCAAAGCCCGCCAGCACGCGGTGACCGAAGCCCCGGACGCCCGAACTGTAAGCAATAACGGTCTTGACGAGCGCATTGGACGCGATTGCAACCAGGACGACCATGTCGACCGGGACAGCACCGATCTTGCCGGTGGTGAAGAGATCGGCCAGGGACAGGATGATGGCGTCGGTGTCGAGCGCTCCGCCGACGAAACCGGCCAGCAGCAGGGCCTGGCTGCCGAATTCGGCCGTGGCCCACTTGGTGATGAACAGGACGGCGGCGAAGATGAGGCCGAACTTGAGGGCCGGGATGAAGCGGAAGGGGTTTCGAAGCTGGATGGCGGCGGAGTCGGGACCGCCGGCAGGGCTTTGGCGGTTGAGCAGCCAGGCGACCAATAGTCCTGCGGCGGTCATCGCGGCCAGCATGAGGCCGGTGACGCGGAGCAACGGCGGGGAGATGGCCGCGAGGAGAATGAGCAGGCGGGGGAACTGAATGGAGTTGGCGAGCACCGTGGCCCAGGAGTAGGACGCCGCTTGAGCCGGGTTTTCCTTGCAGTCGCGGGCAAAAGCCGACGTCGCCGCGGTGGTGGAGGCCAGGCCGCCTAAAACGCTGGTGAACAGCAGCCCTCTCTCGGCGCCCAGGAATTTGACGAGGAAATAGCCGACGTAGGAGATGGTGGAGACAAGAATGATAAAGAGCCAGATCTTGCGCGGCTCCAGGAACGAGTAGGGGCCGAAGGCGCCTTCGGGGAGTACGGGGAAGACGATGAAAATGACGGCGAGGAAGCGGAGGGTCGCATTGAACTCGCTTTCCGTCATTCGCTCAGTGAAGAACTTCTGCAGGGCGGCCTTGGCTTCGAGGAAGAAAACGATGACGATGGTCAGGCCAACCGCCACGCTGGCCGAGATCAATGAATTGGGCAAACCCGCCAGGTAGGCCAGCAGGAAGGCCGCTACGGCGGCCAGTTCGGTGGTGATACCGGTTCTTTCCGGATGCTGCCAGCGGAACACGCCCAGCAGCACGGTGAGACAGGCCAGGGCGGTAACCGTGAGCCAGGGTTGTTGGACGAGGGCGCAGAGGCCGCCGGCGAGTCCGATGATGAGAAAATCGCGGAGGCCGGCGTGGCGCTCGTCGCGGTCCATCTCCCGCTGGACGCCGAACAGGAGGCCTATCAAAAGAGCCTCGGCCATTGCGGTCCAGGCTTCGGCGGCGGGAGGAAGGATAGGGGTCACGGCGGCTCCCTGTCAATCTTATACAGGAGTGAATCTTGATATCCTGGGAGAGCTAACCTTTATTTCACCTTCCGGAGTCCTTTATGCCAATGGTTTCAATGCGGCAGCTTCTCGATGAGGCGGCCAAGGGCGGTTATGGTGTTGGCGCGTTCAACGTCAACAATATGGAACAAATCCAGGCGATCATGGAGGCCGCGAAAGAAACGCAGTCTCCTGTTATCATTCAAGCCAGCCGCGGCGCACGCTCCTATTCGAATGACCGGTTTCTCTATCACCTGATGCTGGCTGCCACCGAGGTGTACCCCGAAATCCCGGTGGTGCTCCACCAGGACCACGGCAATAGCCCGGAGACCTGCAAATCGGCCATCGACATGGGCTTCACCAGCGTGATGATGGACGGTTCGTTAATGCCGGACGGCAAGACGCCTTCGACGTTCGAGCACAACGTGAAGGTGACGCGCGAGGTCGTGGAGATGGCGCACGCCAAGGGTGTGACCGTCGAGGGCGAAATCGGCGTGCTGGGCGGAATTGAGGACGGCCACGGCGCCGGCGGTTCAGGGTTGGAGCATGTCACCGATCCGGCCCAGGCTGAAGAGTTCGTGAAGCTGACCGGCGTGGACGCGCTGGCGATCGCCATCGGCACGAGCCATGGCGCTTATAAGTTCTCGAAGGAGCCGGACGGTTCGGTGCTGAAGATGGACCGCCTGATCGAGATCCATAAGCGGCTGCCGAAGACGCACCTCGTGATGCACGGGTCGTCGTCCGTGCCGAAGGACCTGCAGGACATCATCAACGCGTACGGCGGCAAGCTGAAGCCGACCTGGGGCGTGCCGGTGAGCGAGATCCAGCTTGGTATCAAGAACGGCGTGCGCAAGATCAACGTGGACACGGACAACCGTCTGGCGATTACAGGCGCGATTCGCAAGGTGTTTGCCGAGGCTCCGGAGAAGTTCGATCCGCGCGACTACATGAAGCCGGCGCGCGATGCGATGAAGAAGGTTGTCGCGCAGCGCATGACCGAGTTCGGGCAGGCCGGGCACGCGAAGGACTTCGCGCCGCTCCCGTTGTCGAAAATGGCGGAGTTCTACAAGCAGCCGGTCGGCGCGTAGGCCGGATTACTTAATCGGCACAAAGCGAAAGGCAATGGAATACCCGCACGCGGTGGGTATTCCATTGCGTATGGCGGGCTGAAAGGTCCACTGTTTAGCGGCGGCGATGGCACTCTGCATGAGCGCAGTCGCCACCTGAGAACGCTGCGGGTCGGCGACGGCCTGGACGACATTGCCGGCTTCGTCAATCCGAATTCGAACGCGTACGACCACTGTTTCGGTCAGTTGCCGGCGGAGTTCGGTGGACGGAGGCGGCTGCACTCTGTGGATCGCTACGGGACCACGGAACGACTTCAGCGAATCTTTCGGCAGGTCCTGCCGTGGGACAGGCGGTGGAACCGGAGACGGCGACGCTGGCGGCGAGATGGGCTGCTCGGGCGGGTTCAGGTCCTGATCCGAAGCCGCGGGCGCAACGGGCTCGCTCAGCAGGACGCGCGCGGACTGGCTCGTTTCGGCGCCGCCGGATTGCACGGTGAGCCGGAAAAGCAGGTCGATGGAAGAGGGCTTGTACCAGAGGCCGCCCGCAGCCAGGGAGGACGAGTCGAGCGGGACTGTCCTCTTGACAGCGCCATCGCGAATGTACAGCGACCCGTTCATCGCATTTCGGATGGTGCTGGTGGCAGGGTTCCATTCAACGCGCATGCGCGACTTGTCAAACCGCACCGAAAGACCGTCCTGCGCGGGAGCCGGACGAGATTCGGGAGAGGAATCAGCCGCGCACGGAGAGGCCCTTACGCGCGATGGCCAACCTAGAACAGCGGAGAATGCCAGAACGGCTAAAAGAAGACAGACGCCAACGGCAAACGATGCCGCGGTAACAACCTGGCTTCGCTGGGACAAGCGTCCACCTCTCAATCCCAGGCCCTCTCGATTTCGAAAGTATTGCCGAGAGCGGCTGACGGAGTCAAGCTGCTCCCAGCGAACGTAAACTCAGCGGCGCTTAAACTGAAACACGAGCGTATAACTGCCCTGTACGGGAGAGCCGTAGCGGCGGGCGGGTTCGAACTCCCACTGTTTGGCCGTATTTTCCGCGACGCGGGCGAGGGCGGCGGCGTAGACTTCGGACTGGCGCGCCGTGGTCGTGCTGACGACCTTGCCCGAGGAGTCGATGACGAGAGCGACTTCGATATTCAGGTCGCGCGTGAGATTCTTCTGATACGCAACGACCGACGGGATAGGGGCTTTGACGCGAGGAACGGGCGGGATGAATTCCACCGCTCGAACAGGAGGTTCGGGAGAGCGCTTTTGCTCGACGGGGGCCGGCGGCGGGGATGCGGTGATAAAGCGCGAGCCGACGACCGGGCCCGAGGCGGAGGGAATGCCGGCCTCGGCGAGAGGATCGATATTCGGGGCCTCGAGAACGGACTGACGCCCGGGCTGAACGATCAGAGGCCGGTATTCGATCTTGCGTTCGAGCAGGCGAGGCTGCTCTACGGTGACCATTGTCATGGCCGCGGGCGAAGCCTTTTGCGCGTCAGCGGCCGTGCCGGACGAGGACGGCGCAATCGGCACGCCGTTGGTCAAGACACGGAGCGATTCACTAAACTCGCGATTGCCTGCGCTTGCGGTGAGGCGTACCACGAGATCGGACGCCTCCGGCGTATACCATGCGCCACCATTGCGAAGGGTGTCGCCGTCGAGGGGCAAGGCGTGGATGGTCTCGCCTTCCTGAATCACAAGGGCCGCCCGCTGGGCGCCTCTGAGGACGGGAGCGGCGGCATTCCAGAAGACGCGGAGTTTCCCGTCAAGAAACGCGGCCGACAACGAGACGCCTTCACCAGCCTCGGACGATGAGGCGAGCTTCGCCAGGGGTGAGGTGAGAGAGGGGAATTTGCCCGTAGTACGAAGAAAAACGATGGTGATGGCAACGACGGCGAGCAGAAGACTGAGGCCGCTCAGAATCCAGGACGGGGTGGGAGTCTCTCTCACGCCCCCTCTGGGAGGGGCTGGCGCGGACAGTTTCCTCGCCTTGCGTCCCAAGGTCAAGAGCATGCGGGATTCCTGCTCGATGCCGGCTTCGTCCCAGAGCAGAAAGCCGGCAACCGTGGAAGCTTCCGCCACTCGGGTAAGAAGAACCAGTGCCGGTGGATAGGGCTTGACGCTCATCAGCGCCTCTAGTTCGGCGGGAGAGCAGTGGAAGCCCGGTCCCTGCGCCGGACGATAGATGCCGATCACCTGATCGGTATCACTGAGGGATTGCTCATAGGGGATTAGGCCCTCGACCCGAATGCGCCGAGGCATACTGCGGGAGATTCGCCCCACGATGTAGCCCATGCGATTGCCGTCGGCCACGGCAGCGGAGGTGTGGGAAGGATCCCAACAGACTTCGACACTCGCATCACGATCAGGGAGATTCCAGGAACAGAGAACCGGCCGGTCAGCGGGGTAGGCAGCACGGGAGTCGTTGGGGACACGTCGAGCGCCCGCTTCACCGCGCACTAGAGGCACCGGGCCTCTGTGTGTCAAGAGGTAACCTCCCCCGAAAATTCAACGAACGTATACGGCGCTTATACCAGGCCCTGCGCTCCGGTCCCGCCCCCGGCGCTTCAGGTGACCAACTCCGAACGATGACGAAAGTATGGGGCACCCAAGACCAGGAGTCAATCTGGCACTAATCGACTTAGTACTAGGCGGTGAGAACTAGTGGGTAATCCGGTACACTGAGGCATGCCTTTGAGCGAAGGTAAGGCCAATCATCTGAAAGCCTTGGCGGACTCACGCGGCGTGATTGCCGCGGCCGCCATGGACCAGCGCGGCAGTCTGTTAAAAGCCGTGGCGTCGGCACGCGGGGTGAACAAAACGGACATTTCCGCCGAGATGATGAGCGAATTCAAGACGGCCGTCAGCAAGGTGCTGACGCCGCACGCGAGCGCGATTCTGCTTGATCCCGAATATGGATTGCCGGCCGCGGCGGCCAGGGATCCGAAGTGCGGGTTGCTGCTGGCGTACGAACTGTCAGGGTATGACAACACGCGTCCGGGCCGGCTGCCCGACCTGCTGGAAAACGTAAGCGTGAGGCGCATCAAGGCGTGGGGAGCGAACGCGGTGAAGGTGCTGCTGTACTATTCGCCGTTCGATGCCGCTCACGTCAACGACGTCAAGCATGCGTTCATTGAGCGCGTGGGCGCCGAGTGCGCGGCGGAGGACATACCTTTCTTCCTGGAATTCGTCGGGTACGACCCGGCGGGCGGCGATGAGAAAGGAATCGAGTTCGCGCGCCTGAAGCCGCGCGTCGTCATGCAGAGCATGGAGGAGTTCTCCAAGGCGCAGTACGGGGTGGATGTGCTGAAGGTGGAAGTGCCAGTGAACCTCAAGTTCGTCGGCCAAGCATACAGCCGCGCCGAGGCGCTGGGATACTTCAAGCAGGCCTCGGACGCGGCTTCGAAGCCGTTCATCTATTTGAGCGCCGGCGTGGACAACGATG
>Ga0335082_10005936_pt1 | contig 13338 bp, 19 predicted proteins | sample Lox_Sample_41_FD_206718 | JGI IMG/M metagenome (GOLD analysis project Ga0335082, IMG submission 206718) | Soil microbial communities from Loxahatchee National Wildlife Refuge, Florida, United States - Lox_Sample_4.1 | ecosystem: Environmental > Terrestrial > Soil > Wetlands | place: USA... | reverse complement strand
TCATGGCAGCGAGATATACGGGCGCTACCACCCGTACTGCCAGTCCCGATACGGCCACGGACTTTCGATGGGCCTCGATGTAGAGCTTCTTGAAATCATCGCTTCGCACGATGAAGCAGACAGGAAATCCTTCGGGAGTCTTGCCAGATACGCCTCCAAACGAGAGTTTCTTCTCGACCCTGATACGAGGAGGAACCTTCTTGACCACGAAATCCACGTCCCTGGTCATGCGGTCCGAACCGTAGAGCTGCATGGCAGCGCCGTCCACCAGCATGGGTGAAGCGCCCATGCCTTTTGACAGCCCCGCCACTTCCACGATGGCCCGCTCCACATCCTCGGCGTTGAGAAACTTCACACCAGAACCGGTCATGACGAAGACTCGCCGGTGATGACGGTATCCATGATGAACGTCATCAACTCCCTCTCGCCATCGTCCCTGGCCTCGGTAGGAGGCCACCCGAGTGCCTCCGCCATGTGAAAGAGAGCCGCAAAAGTCTTGTCTTTGATCTTCACCAGCTCATGGTGCTTTCGCCAGTGGTGCTCGACGAGGTACACGGCTGCAGATTCCACCACGGTCGGATGGGGTGGGGTCAGAACATCTCTCTTGATGGTCTTTCTGTGGTCCTCCCACAACTCCTCGTACCGGTACTCGGCGAGGAACCTCGCCTTCTCTTTTTCGAGCAAGATCGCACTCATGGCGGCCTCGGCGGTCTCCGTGGCCAGGCGGACAAGAGCGTTCAGATTTGACAGGGTTTCATGGGCCTGGGCCCGGACATGGAGATCGTCAAAAATCGATTCAAGCACCCGCTCGTCGAGGAAGAGGACCTTGTTACCCTCCCAGTAGCCCGCACCCTCGGCGAGATACGCCATCTTGTTTGAAGCAAAATCATCCTCGCCCACGATGAACGACGTCCACTCACCCCGCTCACCCCAGATATCGACCACCATCCTCCCGTCCTTTCTAAGCTCGACCACCACCCCGATGTCACCCGCCCTGATCTCACCGTCACCGTCATCCTCACGCCAGAGGTAGTAATCCCCCACGGCAGGTCGATGTCCGGAAGAACCTCCATCACTCATCAGAGTCACTCATCAGAGTCTCCATCGAACATGAGCTTGACCCTTTGAGCCATGGCTATCACCTCGGGGTCATTCGCCGAACGGATATCGGCCGGTGCCTCGCCAGGTCGGAAGGGGCGTTGCCGGGCTTTCCGTAACATCGGATTTTCAGTGCGGCTGTCATCGAGCACGAGGCGTTCCTCGAAGCCGAACGGTGCCTTCCAGCCGCTCGTGAATGCCCAGAGGTGAAACTGATTGGCGGTGTCCACGAGGCGGCTCTCGGCAGGAAACAGCTCCACCGCCTCCACCTCCCGGCCCACCAGCTCATTCTTGATGCGCTGGAGATCTCGCCAGTCGCGGATGACCCGGCGATCTCTGCGCTTGATGGACAGCCAGGTCACTTCATCGAACGGAGGAAGGACCACCTGACGGCGCAGCTGGACCTCGTACTGGTTATTGCTCACCACGAGAACACCAGGGGGAATATCCACCGCCTGGCCATCCGCATCGATGAGAGTGTTCATCACCTGCCAGGGCGTCCAGGGTTTGTCAGGATGGACGAGCTTGGTTACCACCTCACGTTTCCTCTTCATGCATCACTCTCCCGGAACAGTTTCTCCGACCCACTATCTCATCATAATTTTAACATTTTGACAAGATACAAAATAGACATGATCGTGCGCTCCCGGCCATAAGGCATTGCGTGAAAGCCGTGTTTCTCCTTACCTTGCAAGAACTTGCCTCGCTGGGCTACGATGTCCTATCCCGTCTCACCACCATGGGCACCAACGGCAACGGCGACAGCGACGACGATGAGGCCGAGGAGATACGGCAAAACTTTGGCCACCAGGCCAACTATGGTCTCCTGCGAATCATGGCCAACTACGTGATCGAGGCGCGCCATCATACCGTTCGCCTCCGGTCGCTCTACGATGAGCTACGCATGCTCCCCTTCCCCGCGGAGGGCGCCTGGGGGGAAAAAGTGCTTGCAGAGGAGGAACGCCACTACAAGGCGGCCGGCGATAACCTCGATGAACTCAAGCGCTACGTGAGAAAAGATCCGACGCCCTGAGAGCATCGAATTCCATTCCTGCAAACACCGTCGCCCGCCGCCGCACCTCGGACCCGGGCCCCGCTTCTGCCGATACATCGCCGCGATGATCCACCAGCGATGGTACATGCACCGCTACCGCCGGCCACGGAGAATCCTCCAGTAAATAACCCATCACGCAATCGGCAGAACCTCGCCCCACATGTTGCCAGTACGACACATTCCACGGATCTCTGGCGGCCAGGAATGACACCGTCCGTGCCGGATATACCACCCCCAGTGTTCCGAATAGACCCCTGCGGTCTCGCCCCAGACACGGACGCACGGCCAGGCCAGGCCGCGTCCCGTGATCGCATTCCTTGCTGTCATAAAGCATGATCAGGGCTACGTCCTCGGGGACTGCCAGTGATTCCAGATACGGAAAAAGATTCCGGCACACCACCACGTCATCCTCGAACACATAGACGCGGTCATAAGAGGATGCTCTGGCCAGCCAGAAAATACGCCACAGCGCCTCCCGCGTACCCGATGGACCGGGAAATCCCAGCCACGTCCAGGGACGACTCCCTGTCTCTCCTTCGATCACGGCTGGCGACTCCACGCTGTCCGAAAATACGATCTTGGAATCGCAGTGGTCCGAACCCGCGGCGTCCAGCATCCGCAGGGTCTCGGCCACATACGAGACCTTGCGAGGAGAGGTCATCACCGCCAGCAAGCTACGACACATCGACATCGACGACACAAAAGACCCCCTTGGCGTAACATCACGCTCACAATGGATGCCTTCATCATCACCCGCTACAACGTACCCTCATCCTTTGCACCCCGGAAAGACATCCATCTCGACGATGACTGGCTCGACCATCGCTTCGATCTCTTTGCCACCTATTGCCTGCCATCCATCGAGAACCAATCAGACCAGAACTTCTCCTGGCTCATCATCATGGATGAAACCACCCGTGCCTCCCAGCGGCAACGAGTGGAGGAGATCACCCGCCCCTTGCCCAATGTCACCCTCGTTCTCACTGCCACCGGCGCTCCCGGACAGTGGGAAAATGACGTGCGGCATGAGATCTTACAGAGAACGGGTAGCAACCGTGTCGCCACGTCCCGTCTCGACAACGACGATGCCCTCCACACTGACTACATCCGTCTCATTCGCGGCTATGCCTCTGGTCTCGGCAACGAGAGCTTTCCCGCGGCATCCTTCCTGACATTCGCGGGGGGCTATAGCTACCGGCCAGCGACGGGCATCCTCATGAAGAAGACCTACGAGAACAATCCCTTCGCCACCAAGTTCGAACGGCGCTCTCCTGGATTGACCACCGTCTTCTGTGGAAACCATGGACATCTGAGAGATCTCGGCCCCTTCATGTCCCTCCATGCCATCAGAGCCTGGATCCAGGTCATCCACGACCGCAACGTCTCGAATGGAGAAGGTGAGGAACCAGTACCCGGGACAGAGGCGAAGAGGATACTCAGGAACGACTTTGGAATCGTGACCTGAATTATCATGGCGAGGTGGTGATAGATACCTGCCTCTCCCGTAGAGCGGCGATGAGACCTGCCGCATATCCCTTTCCATTGCCGGTTTCACGATCATAGCGCCAGGGATCAAAAGAACTGCCTCCCAGATCTACTTTGAGTGGCCGGCCACGCACGTACTCGAACACGAGGAGGAATGTGTTGTCTCGACCACTGCTGATGAGACGTTTGGCCTCGTCGATGGTCATGTCTTCCGAGGTTCCAACACTCTTTGTGGCGCCATTGTAGAGAGTAGCGAGCACGGTCGCCTTGTCGAGGCCCTCGATATCAACCATGCGTGCCTCCCTGTCCGCTTTTTCCCGGGCGGACATCTCGTCGATGTAGCGTTTGATGATGTCATCATGAAATTCACGGGAAACGGAGCCTTCCATCAAGATCTGAGTACCGTCAATGCCGGGAGTCAGAGCCAGCAGCACCACCACGTACTCGCCGGGAAATTCCCGCCTGTATGTCCGGGGACCCTTGATCTTCATTTCCTCTCCTTGATGTCACCTTGTCCTGGACCTCATACTGGCTCTCTCATGGACATGCTCACCGTCATCACCTGCCCCTCCCGCCGGCTTCAGTACACCGAGGCCACTCTCGACGGCCTCGATCGAGCGGGAGCGGATACCTGCACCCGGCTTGTCTGCTGTGACGGACCTCCGGAAGGGCCGGAAGGAAGTCTCGCTCAGATCTGCCGCTGGCCCATTGCCATCAAGCCTGACGGACCCTCCGGAACCAGGTTCATCATGTGGTGGACCTTCCGCAAGGCCCTCGAATATGGCGCTGACCGTCTCCTCTACTGCGAGGATGACCTCATCGTCAGCCGGGATGCCGTGCACAAGATACGCGCCATGGACATCGATGACGAACATGCCTTCATCACCTTCTACGACTGGAAGGAATGTCCAGACCCTCGCACGGCTGCCGGTCTTTACACCGCACCGGCCATGGGCTTCCACAATGATGGGCTCTACGGCTCCCAGTGCCTGCTCATCCCCCGCCGCACCATCGAGTGGGTGACCACCCGCAATGCCGATGAGTGGGGAGATCCCTGGCCCCATACAAAAAATGGCGGAGACTGCGTCCTCACCTGGGCCATCCGACAGTCTCCGTGGCCCCGCTTCGCGGTGCATGTACCGTCCCTCGTCGATCATGCCGGCGTCACGTCATCCATCGAGCCGCGACGGGTACGGAGATCATCACAGTACATCGAATCCATGGGTGGCACTCGTGGGTGAGCCACCTCACCTGGTCTCGCTGGTCTCGATCAAACGATCATCGAGCAGATCTGACGTGTTTCCCGGGTCTCGTCTCTTCTGTTTTCACGGAGCAGAAAAACGATCGAGACCCTAGCACTCTCCCGTTCTTCTGTACAGGATGCAAAATACCTCTCGCTGCTCCGTCGTCAAGTCAACCGTTCGAGCCGGTAGCGGGAGTGAACGTATTTTTTCTTGATCTCCTCTGCCAGTGCGGTCATCTGCTTCTCGCTCATCACCACGAAGCCCCGGCGTTTCTTCTCGTTTTCCAGCTCACGCAAGATCACCGCATTGATGAACGAGCCCATCATGTCATCGATCGTACGATGGCCCCGGTCATGTTCCGATATCACGCCCAGGAAGACCTCGTCCTGGTCGTCAATCATGATCACGGCAAAGAGCGATGACGACCGAGCAGGAGCCATACCTGTTCCCAGATCTGATGAGCAACATCATCGACCGGATGGGCACCATCGATGAGCACCCAGCCAGGCTGTGCCGCACACATCTTGAGGTACATCTTTCGCACGTGATGCTGACGATGTCGATTCGATTCATACCGATCTCTGTACCCGGGACGGCGATTGACGGCCAGCTCGGGATCAACGTCGATGAGTAACGTCAGATCTGGCCTGGGCAGGAGGGCGTAGAGACGTTCCAGCCACTTCAGATCGTGACCGCTGTAGCTCCCGTAAGCCAGGGCCGAGGCCGCCCAGCGACCTGTCACCACATGGGTCCCGAACGAGAGCGATCGCTCAATCTCGCAAGCGGCCTCGACCTTGTCCATCAGCATGAGAGCCTCGAACGAGAGAGCATCATCCTCACCGGTAATGGCCGGTCGTGCATAGCGTTCGTGAGACAGCTGAGGATGGCGCTTGATGGCCTGACCGACGGGTGTGTCGTAACGAGGAAACGCAAAACTCGTCACTCCACGATCTCGTTCTACCCATTCGACTTCGGACATCCTCTTTATCAATCGTTCGAGCTGGGTGGTCTTGCCACTGGCATCCACGCCCTCGATATCGATCAGAAGACCGCGCTTCATCACAACCAGGGCGCTCCTCGTCCCAGGCTGAGCGCATCGAACGCCTGACCCCGAAAGTTCCGGGCCACGCGGTGTTCGCGCAGGGTATCGCCGGGATGAGCAGCGGAGACGTCGCCCACATGATCGAAGAGAGTAGGTACGTGGATGCCATAGCTTGGCCAGGGACCGGCAGCAAGGTGAAGACCGAGGCTCGAATCGCTGCCCATCCGGATTTGACCCCAGTGAGGCGCAAAGCCTCCCGGATCATGCCGCAGGCAATACTCGATGGTCCGTCTCGGCATGTACATGGCGAGAGCACCCCAGAATCCAGTCCCATCCGGACCACGGGTGGTCACCCGGTGAATGCCATCCGGAGCACCAGCGGAGATCATGGAGCCATCGTAAAAGGAAAGAAAGGCGAGATCTGCCGGTACCTCCAGGGAAAGGATGCGGGCGATAGCTCCCTGGCAAGGAAGAGCATCATCCTCGATGTAGATGAGCCTCTCCACACCAGCCGCATAGGCAAGGTCAAAGGCGCGCCACATGTTGGTGCGTGTGCCCTTGGGTCCGGCGTGCTCCACGATGGGCCAGGTACACTCTTCCGGAGCGGGACCGTCGGAGATCACCAGCCTGTGGCGGCACAGATCAGCGCCTGCTGCATCGAGAAGACTCACCGTACGAGCAAGATAGGAGACTCCTTGTGGACGACGGCAGGTCATCACACAGAGCAAGGTTTCCCGGACCGACACGAGACTCTATCTCTACAGGGAAAATCCGAGAGCCTTGCGTCTCTCATAGTTGAGCTTGTCAGCGCTGTAGTAGGCGTTATTGCGCAGATGGAGATCATCCCGATGATAGGTACCGACCCAGTGGTGCTCGATGATGAGCTTGCCCGGCCGGTGAAGTTTTCCTGAGCTGAGAGCCACGTCGGTCATCTCGTTGTCACACCATTCACTGATGTATGTGGGATGATAGACGTAGCCCCAGCTGTCGTAAAGCTTACGACCGAGCACCGGCAAGGTGATGATGGGCAGCTGATCGATGCCGGGTTTTTGGATGCCGTCCTCGTAGAGGAGGGCACCATCCATCCGCGGAAAGTAGCGAACCATGTCGTTTGCGATCTGTTCATCGAAGGCGGGCATCACAGGAACCATGTCGTCCGAGATGACCACGAGGACATCAAACTCCTGTCGCTTCAGATCTCGGTTGACCGCCTCCACCTTTGACGAGCAGGGCCCCGAGATCAGTTGCACGTCGTGCGTGACATAGAGTTTGTGCAGGAAACTGCGCATCTCGGCGGTCCGCATGGTGGGATCATCGTCATCGATGCTGATGAGAAACCTCACCTGCTGTTTCCCCGAGACCAGGGCCACGTACTTCTCCATCGTCTGACGAAAGAGGTCCGGCCTTGCCCGGGTGGGGTACTTGAAGAGGAGCTTGACGGTGGGAGGAAGAGCCTTCGACCACGGTGAAGCCAGGTAGAAGTAGGAAGGTCTGCCGAGGAGGCGATCGTCCTCGTTCAGGATGAGCGGGGTGACCTTCTGCGAATAAGCGTGGTCTTCCCCGTACGTGATCTCGGGAAAACGAGCTTCGAGAGCAATCTGCCGGCGGATGGGATTGAGGTGATTGGGAGTCCGATAATAGACCTCGTCGCGCTCGTACCATGAACCGAAGGTCATGGAGTGCAGGAAACGTCGAATCCCTCCTCCGCCATCGATGAGACGTCCCTCGATGGCCACGGCGTCCGGGTTGTTCTCGGTGGCCGCGATGATGCTGGAGACATAGTCGTCTGCCACCAGATCATCATCATCGACGTAGACCACGTAATCACCATGCGCGCGATCGAGGAGGAGGTTGCGCTTCTTGCCCACACAGGTCTCTCCGTCATCCTTCTCGACCAAGATCTCGATGTTCTCCTGTGGCTGCCGGGCCAAGATCCGTTCCAGCCTCTCCAGGCTGTTGCGCCGTACGCCCAGTGAACAGATCAGAATGGAGAGTCGCGGAGCAACCGGATGAACCGTGGTCATTTTTTGATCATTGCCCTTTTGCAAGCTGGCTCATTGACACTGGAAGGAGCATCTCATCGTACCATTTTCCGTTTTACCCATTCCGACAAGAGCGCCGCCGGTAACGAACATGCGTTCGTAAAAGAGAGAGACGCATGTGTGATTGATTATCAATCGCTTTCAATACAATGTTGAGCAAGATAGTAACCAGTTCACGCTCCTCTATCGGAAACCACCGACTCATTCAACACCGGACTCGAACTTCGAGTGATGACGAGGTGGCCATCCCATTGCCGATAGAATGATTGTTGCATCGCTGGGGACGCCGGAGGGATCGAGTCCCGGAGGGCCTCACCAGCAACCAACACATTCCTCGTGATGAGTCACGCGGAAGGAGACTCGGAAATGGCACTCGGCTTCGGCACCTCGGACATCATCAGGTTCAAGCACCACTACGATCGCGCCATGGGAAAGTGGCGCGCCATGCAGGAGAGCACCGAGCATGCGATCCAGTCGGTCATCGCCTCGTCAGAGGTGTCGGCCGCCTCGTTCGCCTTCGGGCTCGTCCAGGGCAAGTGGGGCGGTGTCGCCGTCATCGGCGTCCCCGCGGACCTCATCGCAGGTCTCGGCTTGCACATCCTCGCCTTCGCGGGCGTGGGCGGCAAGCAGTCCATCGATCATCTCCACGCCTTCGGAGATGGTGCCCTCGCTTCCTTCTTCAACGGCCTCGGCCGTCAGGTGGGTCGCTCCATCCAGACGACCAAGGACCGCGAGAGGATCATGGAGCATGGCGGTGGCCTGCTTTCGAGCGGAGCCACGATGGGTGCCGAGGGCACGACCGGCGGAGCCTCGCTGGCCGACGAGGAGCTGGCCCGGATGGTGGCGTCGGGTCGGCGCTGAAACGCCGGCATCGTCACTTCACATCCGAGGAGCGAGGGGACCCCTGACTGCGGCTCCCTCCTCATGGGTAAGGGGGATGGTCGGGCAGTCAAGGCCGGATCAGGAAATCACGGCCTCTTCTCAATGATCAATCCGCCCGGCGGGCGGTGAAAAGGAAACACACATGCGTACGGACATCGTGGGTGCTGGCTACCAGCACGAGATCGTAGGGGATGACGTCGAGGGGGACTTCGAGAACCTCGGCTGGGACTTCGTCGGTGACGACGAGGCTTCCGGTGACGACGAGGCGGGAGTCTCGGACGTGATGGGGGTGTGGTACCCCGGCAAGAAGGCGTCGAAGGCCGCTGCTCGCCAGCGCGCCCTCATGCAGGCCCGGGCCGCGGCGCTCTCGCAGCGTCGCGTCCAGGAAGGCGCCATCCTCCGCGACGTCAACCCGACCAAGGCGAGGGAGTACATCCTCGGCTTCGATTCCACCGCGGTTCCCGGCTCGACCTCGGCGAACATCACCAAGCGCCCGCAGGTGATCTTCCGCCCGGAGCGCGTCGTGATCCCATCGGCGGTCGGTGTCGACTTCCAGGTGGTCGACATCAAGGTCGGAAAGAACTCGCAGTTCTCCGCCTCGGGCGAAGTGCCCGCCGTCGTGTTCGCCGAGACGTCGTTCGGCGTGCGCCTCAAAATGGACACCTGCCAGGTGTCCATGGACGTGACCATCAGCGTCCGCAACACGAACGCCGCCCAGCGCAACTTCACCGCGGCCATCATCGGCCCGGCGGTGGAGTAAGCGGGACCGAAAAAGTTGGGGGCTCGTTCGGGGACCCCGGAGAGATGACAGGCGACAGGTTAAAGACGACAGTCTCTACCTCAACCCAGAGTCTCGAAGGGGCCCCCGGGCCAGTCTTTCAGTCCCTTGTCAGCCCATCAAAATGGGCCTCAAGAGATTGAGGAGACTGTCGCTCCTTACCCACACGGAAACCGAGAGGAGACCTTCACATGGCGGTCAGTTCATACAACAAGCAGCTGCTGGCCCTCCAGGCCGCAGCCTACATCAACGGCGACGGGACCACGCCCGTCACCTACGGGTGCGCGATGACCCGTTTCGCCTCGGGCGTCTACAAGCTGATCTTGCCGACGGGTGAGGCAGTGAACGACGACCAGAGCTTCACCACGGTCACGGCGAAGGCCGGACACGGCGGTCTCGGCGCGACGGCTTCGGCCAACGCCGTCGTCTCCGACGAGTCCGACTTCATCAAGACCATCACCATGCGCGATGGCACGACGGGCACCACACCCGCCGACTGCGCCATCGAGGTGACGCTGCAGCGGAGCACGATCAACCCGTACTGATCGGGCGGACTACAGGTGACAGGCAACAGGCGACAGTCACTCTGTCGTCTGTAGCCTGAAGCCTGTAGCCTTCTGGGGCCGCCAGGGGGTGACCGGTGCCGGAGCCGGTCGGTGGCTGCGCTGATGGTGAATCAGCACTTGGGGTTCGATTCCCCGAGGGTCCCGCATGACGCGTACGACGAGCCTTCGTGGCTCGCGACGCGGAAACACTCTCCCGGTCCGATGGCCGGGCGAGGTCCAAAGGGAAAGGGGATCAGCATGGTGGAGATCTACGTACTCGCGCCGGATGGCGAGAGGTACGAAATGACTCTGCAAGCTGCATCCCCTTTTGCCGTATGACAGAACGGAGTCACCAATGGCCGACGTGACCTTCTCCGGGACCGGGCGCCACAACGCGGGCGACGAAGTGAGCCTACGCGGCAAGGGTACCCTCCAGAATGGCGACATCTATTTCGGAGCGGAAGGCCGCAGCACCTCGCAGGACGAGGTGAGCATCCGCGGACAGGGGAACGTCATCACCGGCGACGTGGTCCTGCACCGGAGCAGTGAGACGCCGGTGAGCAATGCCGACGCCGCCGTGATCCCGGCAGCGGTCGCCGCGTTCAATCGGCCGGACCTGCAACCCCAGGCCCCGGTGAACGCCAACAAGGACTTCTACTTCGCTGCCCCGGAAGGCAGCAAGCCGCGAAAGCCGATCAACAGGGGAAGTTGAGCGATCAAAAGGCAACTGGGAGGACCTCAAATGGCCGACGTGACCTATCTCGGATTCGGAGCAACCGATGGCTACGGTCCCAACACCGGTGCCGAGCGGGTCCTGCTCGGCGTGGGCAGCCCGGAACTCGATGACAGCATCGAGGTTCAGAACGAGGGTCGCGTCCTCATATACCCGGACGGGAATGTCGGCCCGGACGTCACCTACGGTGCCAAGGGAACACCCATCTTCGATGACACCATCGAGGTCCAGAATGAGGGGATGGTCCTCCAAGATCTGAACAGCAACAGCGATGTCGAGGTGGAGCTGGGTGGCACGGGGACTCCTCTCTTCCCGGGGGTGGCGGTCCTCCTGCCCCTCTTCATCACTCCAGATCCGTACAATTTTCAGGTGAACAAGGGCTTCTTCAATCCTGGCGAGGCGACATTCTTCACCACCCCCATCCTGGGGCCGACGTACCCGGTCACCAACGACAAGTAAAGGAGAGCCTCAATGCACCGCGGTCGCAGTCCCGAAGAGCAAGAACTGGCCGGCGAGGAGATGGGCTTCTCGCTGGGAAAATTCATCAAAGGAGCCGGCAAGGGGCTTGGACATGTCGCCCACGTACTCGCAAAGCCAGTCGAAGGAGCGATGTATGGCATGTCATATCTCGTACCCGGATCAGGCGGAAAGGCCATGCGACGAGGAGTGCGCAGAGAACTGAAGAAGTGGTGAAAGGAATACACCATCAATGGCATTCCACGGTCGCAGTCCCGAAGAGCAAGAGCTGGCCGGCGAGGAGATGGGCTTCTCGCTGGGAGACATCTGGAAGAAGGTGGTGAACTTCGCCAAAACCCCCCAGGGAGCGGCCATCAGCACCTTGTTCCTGCCAGCTCCGGTGGCAGCGGCTCTCGCGGCCAGCCAGGCGGCCAAGGCGGTGAAATCGGCCTCGACACCGAAGGCGCCCTCCCCTGCCGCAAAGGGCTCTGCCGGCCCGGGTGGACCAGGCCCCGGTTCCGGTCCCGGCCCCGGTCCGGCACCAAGCGAGAGTGCCGGCTGGTACCGCAAGGGCTGGATGATGGGCGCCGCCCCTCCCATGTCCGATGCCGACGTCGTGGCCATCATCAAGCGCGAGAAGGACCCGCGCAAGCGAGCGCGCATGATTGACAATTTCAATCGGGCACGCGAGCGGCGGGGGTGGTGACGGCTGTGCATGTGGGTGGCTCCCAGGAAGAGAAGCAACTCGCTCGGGAGGAAGGCAGACAAGAGGCCGGCTCTCCCATCCACGTCACCATCAAGCTCGACCGCGAAACCGACGATCACGGCGACTTCTATGTGGCCTTCGTCATCCGCACCGACCGGGCTCCCTTTGACTTCACGACCTTCGGCTCTCGCCAGGCCGAAACGGCCCGGCTGCTGGCGACACGATTCGCCGAGATGAACGGCTTCATCATCGATGGATACACGAGAACGAAAGACTTCCAGTCGTAATCAACTCTTCCCTTAAAGGGATGAGCTTTCGGAGGAACGCCTTGGAACATTCAACCGTTTCCTGCTTCGACGGGTGCTCTCAGGCAGCTTCCCCTCCACAGGCAGAGCCGAGCGATTCACACGGCTTTTCAGAACTTTCGCGGCATTGAGATCGGCATGGTCAACGTAACCACACACGACACAACAGAATTCGGACCGAGAAAACCGGGACCTGGCGTCCACGACCCCACAATGCGAGCACGTCTGCGAGCTGTACGCCGCAGGCACCTCGACGAGGGTACCGCCCAACCAGGCGAGTTTGTATCGCAGCAGCTCGATAAGCCGACCCCATCCGGCATCGAGGATGCTGCGATTCAAGCCCGTCTTACGAGCGCTGCCCTTGGCGCTCATCCCCTTCACGTTCAGCTTCTCTACGATCACCGTGCCGTGGCTCTTGGCGTAGGCGGTCGAAATCTCGTGCAGAACGTGATTGCGCTGTCGCCGCACCATCCGGTGCAGCTTGGCGACTCTGATCTTCGCTTTCTCTCGGTTCTTCGATCCTTTCTTCCGGCGGGAGACGATACGTTGAGCCCTCGCGAGGCGAGCGATAGAGTGCTTGAGATGACAGGGATTCTCGATCTTCTTCCCATCACTATCGGCGACGAGGAGAACGACGCCGCGATCGAGTCCGACGACGGGCTCTGCACGCGACGCTGGCGCGATCGTCTGGATTTCACAGGAGATTGCTACGAACCACTGATCCACTTCACGAACGATGGTACAGGTCTTCGGAGTCCCTTCGAGCAGCCGGTGCTGAACAACACGTATCGGGCCAAGCTTGGGGAAGTGCAAAACACCGGCAATGAGACTCCACACCTTGGGATGCGGCTCACAGAGCGGGATTCGGTCGAGACCCTTACGCTTCCATCGAGGCTGACAACCGAGCTTTTTGAAGCAACGCTGCCATGCCTTGTCCAGCTCAACGAGGAGCTGGGCACAGACGTTTC
>Ga0335082_10005935_pt1 | contig 13338 bp, 11 predicted proteins | sample Lox_Sample_41_FD_206718 | JGI IMG/M metagenome (GOLD analysis project Ga0335082, IMG submission 206718) | Soil microbial communities from Loxahatchee National Wildlife Refuge, Florida, United States - Lox_Sample_4.1 | ecosystem: Environmental > Terrestrial > Soil > Wetlands | place: USA... | reverse complement strand
GCGGTCACCACGATCGGCGACACCTGGATCGGCGTGGGGACGAGGCTGATCACCACGGTGGTGTCGTCCGCCCTGCCCTCGGCGACGGAGGCGAGCTCCGGCTCGTAGCCGATGCGGGCCGCCAGCAGGTCGAGCATCTCGCCGGGGGCGCGGGCGAACGCGAACCGCCCCGCGGCGTCGGTGACGGTCCGCAGCGCGGTGCCCACGATCGCCACCGACGCCCCGGCGACCGGCGCGCTGTCGCTCCGGCTGATCACGATCCCCGCCACCACCCGCAACGGCGGGGCCGGCGCCTGCGCCGCCGCGGCGCGCGCGGCCGCCGCCGCGACCGCCGCCAGCGCGATCGCCCTCATCGCCCCCGCGCCCCCCGCGCCCCCCGCGCCCCCTGCGTCCCCCGCGCCCCCGCCGGGACGAAGGCGCCGATGCCCTGCATGCGGCCGAAGTCGGCGACGATGTCGATGCCCCGCGTGCCATCCGACGCCTGCACGACCACCGCGCCGAACTTCGTGGTGTCCGCGGGATCCAGGTAGGAGCCCGCCGCCTCGAGCAGGGCCGGCGCGGTGTTGACCGTCAGCAGGCCCAGTTTCTTCCACACCACCAGCACCCACCCGTAGGTCCCCGGCCGCAGCGCCGTGATGCAGCAGGTGTAGGCAGCGGAGTCCGGCCCGAGCGGCAGCGGGTCGGAGAACCCCGCGAAGGCGATCAGCCCGTCGAGGGTGTGCGGGACGGAATCGTAGACCACGACCCGCACGTAGTCGGTGGACTCGGGCACCGCGCCGCGGAAGTGGACGACGCCGCAGATTCCGACCGGGCAGCTCGTAGATGAGACCTGCGGCTGGAGGCCGCCGTCGCAGCTGATGGCGAGGGGGACGAGCGCGGCCGCAACGGTGGAAAAACGCATGGTCGTTTAGTCTTGCCCCCGCCCTGTGCGGGCGTCAATATCCATGGCGCTCACGGGGTTCGCGGAGGGTGGTGCGATGCCGACGTACGAGTACCAGTGCGACAAGTGCGGCAAGCGGTTCGCGGTGATCGAGCGGATCAGCGAGCACACGGCCCGTGCGCCGGCGTGCCCGAAGTGCCGCTCGCGCAGCACGCGGCAGCTGCCGGCCGCCTTCTACGCCAAGACGGTCAAGAAGAGCTGACGGTGCGGCCGCGCGTCCGTGTTTAAGCGCCTGCGCGAGGCGCTCGAGGCGGCGCTGGCCGCCGCGACGCCCCCGGCCGACCTGTACGACCTGGCCGGGCGGATGCGCGACGCGCTGATCGAGGCGAAGGCCGGGCTGGGCCAGATGCGCGACGCCCTGGCCAAGACCGAGCGCGCGCAGGAGGCGCTGGCGCGGGAGATCGAGACCGCGGAGCGGCGCCGGGCCCTGGCCGCGGGCATCGACGACGCGGAGACGGTCGCCGTGGCCGAGCGGTACGTGGCCAAGCACCGCGAGCGGGCCGCGGTGCTCGAGAAGAAGGTGGCGGCCCAGCGCGAGGAGCTGGGGCTGGCCGAGCGCGACGTTGCGGAGATGGTGGCGCAGCTCGAGGAAGTCACCAAGCGGCGCGGCACCGTCCAGGGCGACCGTTCCGCGCAGGCGGCCTGGTCCGCGCTGGGACGGGCCGGCATGGACCGGCCGGAGCTGGACGCCGAGCAGGAGGCGTTGAAGAGCCGGATGGACCGCGCCGCCCGCGAGGCGGAGGCGGACGCGAAGCTCGAGGAGCTGAAGCGACGCATGGGCAAGGGCTGACGCCCTTCATTCGCAGGAGCCCGACCACATGGCGATGGACATCAAGACGGGCCGGATGGTGTACCTCGGCTACGGGAAGTACTGGCGTTCCGACGACATCGTCGGGCTCCACCCCATCGAGGAGGGACGGGGCCCCGGGCGCCGCACCGAGGTGTACGTGTCCCAGCGGCCGGAGGCGTTCATCGCGTCGCGGTCCGAGCGGGCGATCCTGCAGGAGATGGTGACGGCCCCCGACGAGATCTTCCGCATGGAGGAGGCCCGCAGCGTCGTCGGCGACCTGCTCGACGCGCTCCAGGACCTCTCGCCGCTGCTCCGGCGGGTGCTGTCGAACGAGGGCCGCTTCGAGGTGGAGAAGTGGGAGGAGCGGCTTCACGCGCTGCTCTCGCCTCCCGTCGAGGAAGAAACCAAGTCCCAGTCGGACCTCTTCACCTGATGTCACGCCGCGCCGCGCTGGCCGCGGCGCTCGTGGCGCTCGGCGTCGCCTCCCCCCTGGCGGGCCAGGGGGTGTGCGACGGGCGTCCCATCCGCCAGATCCGGGTCGGGGTCAGCAACATCTTCAGCGACGACGACAGCCTGATCCCCGGCTTCGTGCGGGGGCTCGGCAACGCCCTCCACTGGCGGACGCACGCCGACATCGTGGCGCTCGACCTGCTGTTCCGCACCGGCGACCCCTGCGACCCGCGGCGCCTCCAGGAGACCGAGCGGCTGCTCCGTGCCCGGCCCTACCTGCGGAGCGCCGTGGTGGTGCCGCTGGCCACCGCGGACAGCGGCGTCGAGGTGCTGGTCGAGACCCGGGACGAGGCGTCGTTGGAGGGCCACCTGCAGGTCGGCGGCGGCGGGGACTCGCCCTTCAAGCACGTGAGCCTGGGCGAGGAGAACCTGCTCGGCCGCGGCATCCGGGTGCAGGCGCAGTACACCGACGTGGGCCGGCGCGCGTCGTACGACGGGGACGTTCTCCAGCCGCACCTGATGGGGCAGCGGGTGGCGGCGGAGCTCGAGGGCGGGAAGTCCGAGGTGGGGCCGGTGCTGGAGGAGACGGTGCGGCGGAACTTCGAGAGCGACTTCGACCGCATCGCGTGGCGCGAGTCGGTGCGCTACCGCAAGGAGCCGTTCCCGCTCGTCTCGACGGCGCTCGGCACCGTCCTCGAGCCGCAGGTCGGCATCGGCCAGGACGCCGGTGTCGCGGTCCGGATCGGCGAGCCCGGGCAGCTGCGCATCCTGGGCCTGGCGCTGTCGAACGAGTGGCTGCGCGTGGAGGGCGCGCCGCTGGCGCCGACGCCGGATCTCGACTCGGCGGCGGCCGCGCAGCTCGGCGGGCGGTTCGAGGAGCGGCGCCGCGTGCGCGCCCACCTGCTGCTGGGGGCCCGGTCCATCCGCTTCCACCCGCACCGCGGCCTCGACGCCGTCAACGCCCTGGAGGACGCGCCCGAGGGGATGCAGGCCGGCCTGGTGCTCGGCAAGAGCCTGTTCGGCGGCGCCGGCCTGCAGGCCGACTGGTTCGCCGCGATGGAGCTGACGACCGGGAGCGACGTCGGCGGGCGGATGCTGGTGTTCAGCCGGGCCAAGGTGGAGGGACGGTATCTCCAGGCGGACGGACGGTGGGACGGCGTGCTGGCCGACGGCGAGCTGCTGGTCTACGCGCTCGGCGCCCGGGAGTCCACCGTGCTTTCGCTCGCGGCCGCCGGCGGCTGGGAGACCCGGACGCCGTTCCAGCTGCTGCTCGCGGGCCCCGACGGCCTCAGGGGCTACGGCTCCGCGGCGGTGCCGGTGGGCCGCCGGATCGTGCTGCGCGCGGAACGGCGCTACCTTCTCGGCACCGCGTTCGGGTTCGCCGACCTCGGCGCCGTGGTGTTCGCGGAGACCGGCCGCGGCTGGTCGGGCGACGCCGTGTTCGGCGAGAACAGCGGGCTCCTGGGCACCATCGGCGCCGGCCTCCGGGTCGCGGCGCCGCGCGGCTCGCGCCGGACCTACCGGCTCGACGTCGCGCTGCCCCTGACGCGCGGCCTCGGCCCGGAGCTGCGCCTGGCGGTGGGGCAGCAGTTCGGCGTCTTCCACGGCGAGCCCCAGGACGTGGTGCGGAGCCGCGAGCGCGTCTCCTCGGTCACCGTCTTCGATTTCCCCCGCTTCTAGTGGAGACCACACCGTGACCCTGAGAGCGCGCTGGGAGGAGATCCGCACCGGCTTCGCGCCGCCGTTCTGGGTGGCGAACGGCACCGAGCTGTTCGAGCGGCTGGCGTACTACGGCCTGCAGGCGGTCCTGGCGATCTACCTCCACGAGCGGCTGCGGTTCTCGGAGGAGCAGACCGGGCTGCTGCAGGGCGTGTTCGGCTTCGTGGTGTGGTTCCTGCCGATCTTCGGCGGCGCGCTGGCGGACCGGTTCGGCTACCGCCGCATCCTGTCGCTGGCCTACCTGGTGCTGTCGGTCGGGTACTTCCTGTTCGGCTCGATCACCGCCGGCTGGCTGGCGCCGGTACGCGCGGTCATCCCGCTGTACTGGGTGGTGTTCGTGATCCTGATGATTCCGGCGCTCGGCCCCGGCCTCGTGAAACCGGTGGTGGCCGGCACCACGGCCCGCGCGTCCAGCGAGGCCATGCGCTCGCTCGGCTTCTCCATCTACTACACCATCGTGAACATCGGCGGCGCCCTCGGCCCGCTGGTGGGCTCGGGCGTGCGCACCACGTTGGGCGTCGAGAGCGTGTGCTACATGTCGGCGCTGTTCGCGTTCGCGATGTTCCTCGTCACCGTGTTCTTCTTCCGCGAGCTGCCCGTGCCGGCCGACCACCGCGTGGTGACCGTGGGCGCCGCGGTGCGCAACATGGGGAAGGTGCTCCTCAACCTGCGGGCGGTGGTGTTCCTGCTGCTGTTCTCGGGGTTCTACGTCGTGTTCTGGCAGGTGTACGTCGCGCTGCCGCTGTACGTGCGCGGCTACGTGGACGCCAAGTCGCCGATCGACGCGCTGATCTCGATCGAGGGCACCGGCGTCATCTGCTTCACGGTCATCGTGGCGTGGCTCACCCGGCGGCTCCACCCGGTCACCACCATGGCGTCGGGCGTGCTGATCACCAGCCTGTCGTGGCTGCTGCTCACCGTCTCGGGCACGACGCCGTTCATCGCGGCCACGCTGGTGGGCATCGCGATCGGCGAGCTGACCCAGGCGCCGCGCTACTACGAGTACGTGTCCAAGCTCGCGCCCAAGGGCCAGGAGGGCACCTACCTCGGGTTCGCCTTCCTGCCCATTGCGATCGGCTACCTGGTGGGCGGGCCGCTCGGCGGCTGGCTGGTGCGCCACTACGGGGCCACCGCGCGGCCGGCGAGCATGTGGTACGTGGTGGCGCTGATCGGGGTCGTGACGGCCGCGCTGCTGTGGGTATACGACCGGGTCGTCATGCCGGGTCGGCAGGACGCGGAGGGCGGAGCACAGGGGAGTTCCCAGACGGCAAGTTGACAGTGGTTCCCAGTCGTCAGCGGTCGGACGCCAAGGACGGAATGGAACGTGCGGTGGACGCTGGCTCCTGGTGGAAGCGGAAGCGCGATGACGCCCTGAGCTGGGCCACCGGACGCCGGTGGTGGCCGAGGGCGCTGCTGCTCCTCTACCTGGTCTACGCCGGCGTCCGTCACTGGGCCGACCCCGACTACGCCAGCATCTTCTCCGGCATCACCCTCGCCATCCACGAGCTCGGGCACGTGCTGTTCGGGTTCCTGGGCGAATGGATCGGCGTCGCCGGCGGCAGCATCACGCAGCTGGCGGCCCCGGTCGCGGCCGCGCTGATCCTGCTCCGGCAGCGCGACTACTTCGGCGTCGCGGTGGGCGGGGCCTGGCTGTCGATGAGCCTGTCGAACCTCGCCGTCTACATCGCCGACGCCAGGGCCGAGGAGCTGCCGCTGGTTTCGCTCGGCGGCGGCGACGTCGTGCACGACTGGAACTACCTGCTGGGCAGTGTGCACCTGCTGGCGCACGACGCCGACATCGCCGGCCTGGTGCGGTTCGCGGCGCTGGCGACCCTGGTCCTCTCGGTGCTGCTCGGGGGCTGGCTGTGCGCGGTGATGGCGCGTTCGCGGGCGGGAAGGAAGGCTGAAACGGCATGAGCGACGCCGCCGGCGCCGGTGCGGCGGAGGCGATCTCCCGGGCGCGCGAACTGCTGGCTCGTGCGCTGCGGGTCGTGGTGTTCACCGGTGCGGGCGTGAGCGCGGAGTCGGGCGTGCCCACCTTCCGGGGCGCCGGCGGGCTGTGGAAGAGCTTCAAGCCGGAGGACCTCGCGACCCCCGAGGCCTTCGGCCGCGACCCGCGGCTGGTGTGGGAGTGGTACGCGTGGCGGCGCGACCTGGTGGCGCGCTGCCGGCCGAACGCGGCGCATCTCGCCCTCGCCCGCTGGGCGCTGTCCCGCCCCGGCGTCACCCTCGTCTCGCAGAACGTGGACGACCTGCACGAGCGCGCCGCGCGCGAGGTGGCGGGCGACGCGGAAGCCGCGCGGCGCGCCGGGCCGGTGCGGCTGCACGGCTCCCTGTTCCACGACCAGTGCACCCGTTGCGCCTGGCGTGGCCCGGCGCGCGCCGTGGACGCGTCCACCGTGGCGGCGCTGCCGCACTGCCCGGAGTGCGGGGGGCTCGCGCGCCCGGACGTGGTCTGGTTCGGGGAGATGCTGCCGGTTCGCACGGTGGAGGCCGCGTTCGCGGCCGCCGCCGAGGCGGAGGCGTGCCTCGTGGTCGGCACCACCGGCGCGGTGTATCCGGCGGCCGCCTTGGTCCACACCGCGAGGGCCGCCGGCGCCCGGGTCGTGGTCGTGGACCCGGGGCCGACGGAGTACGACGAAGTTGCCGACGTTCGGATCTACGGGCCGGCGGGCGACGCCGTTCCCGCGATCCTCGCCTGACGCGCCGCCGGCGGCGGATCCGCGCTAGTCCGCTTCCAGGCCGGTGGCCGTGAACGTCACGGGGTTGCCGGCGATGCCGGATCCCGTGGCCGTCGCGCTGAGGCGGTTCGTCCCGTCTTCGAGGATCCAGCTCCCCACGGTCGCGGTGCCGGTGGCGTCGGTAACCTGCGTCGCCCCGGTCACCCGTCCACGGCCGTAAGTGACCTTGAACTTGACCGTGACCCCGGCGACGGGATTGCCGTAGGCATCGGTCACGCGCACCGACGGCCGGATCGGAACCGGCTGCTCCTCGGGCAGCGTCTGGTTGTTTCCGGCGACGATGACGATCCTGGCCGCCGGGCCGCAGCTCACGTTGAACGGCGCGCTCGGGGCGGACGTGAGCGACGCCCCGGTCGCGGTCAGCGTGTACCCGGTGCCCTTCGTGGTCACCGTGAGGCTGCCGAAGGTAGCCACCCCGCTCAGCGCGCTCACCGTGGTCGTGCCGCCGAGGGCGCCGGCCTGATTGAGCGCCAGGCTGACGGAGCCCGAGAAGGTCGTCACCGTGTTGCCCTGCGCATCCTGCACCGTCACGACGACTGCCGGGCTCATCGTGTGGCCGGCCCCGATGCTGCTCGGCTGCTGCGTCCACACCAGCTGGCTCGGTGCGCCGGCGCTCACGGTGAAGCTCGCCGAAGCCGGCAGCGTGGTCACGCCGCTCACGGTCGTGCTCGGCGTCAGCGTGTACGTCCCCACCTTGTTCACGCTCAGCGCGCCGAACGTCGCCACGCCGTTCGTGATGGTGGCCGCGCCGCCGCCCGTCAAGGCGACGCCGGCCGGCGAGCCCGTCAGGCTCAGCGAGATGGTGCCACTCGCCGCCGTGACCACGTCACCGTACTGATCCTCCACCGTGACCTGCACCGCCGGTGCCACGGCCGACCCCGCCATCACGTTCGACGGCTGGGCCGTGAACACCAACTGCGTCGGGCCGAGCGCCGTGGCGCTGAACGTCGTCGGGTTGTTCTGGATTCCGGAGCGCGCGTACGGCGGTGTGGCTGTCGCCGTCGCGGTGTTGGCTCCCGGCGTGAGGCCGAGCGTCCACGAGCCCGCCGTCGCGACGCCGGTGGTGTCCGTCGTTTGGGAGCCGCCGGTAAGCGAACCGCCGCCCGCCGTGACCGCGAAGCTCACGGCCAGGCCGGAGTAGTGGTGCCCGGCCGGCGTCGTCAGCCGCACCGAGGGCGCCTGCGCCGTGCCGCCGATCGGCCCCGACTGGCCGGTGGGCGAGTTGGGCGTCATCACCACCAGCGTGTCCACGAGGCCGAACGGGCTGAAGTTCTTGACCGTGCCGCCGATGCCGCCGGTCGCCGCCATCAGGGGCGCCGGCGTGACCAGCGAAGCCACGGCGTGCCGGGCCGTGCGCCATGCGCCGAGCGCCAGGTTCGCCAGCGGGTTGGACGAGCGCATCCCGATGGTGGTGGCATTGGTGCAGTCCACGAACGGCGCCGGCACGAGCGGCAGGATCTCGATGCTGCCCATCGTGTCGGGCGCCACGTTGTGCGCGACCCGCAGCCGGTTCACGTCCATCGGAGGCGTCACGTCGTTCGCGAGGCACATGCCGATCGTGACCGGCAGGGTGAAGCTGCCCGTGTCCGGCGTGACGGTGAACTGGTAGTACAGCGGATACTGGTCCAGCTGCGTCAGCAGCGGCCCGGGAGAGTCGGGGAGCCGCTTGATCGTGAGGAGCACCGGCTGCGTCACCGACCCGGAATCCACGTGCGTGCCGGCGAGCAGGCTGCCGGTGACGATGGTGGTGTCCGGCGTTGTCGGCGTGACCACCGCCGCGGTGCCGTCGCTCCCCAGGCTCGCGAGAGTGAACGTCTGCGGCAGGCCGATCCAGCACAGCAGGCCGTTGGCCAGGTCCACCACCTGCTGCTGCGTGGTGGGGGAGAAACCGCCATTGAGCGCACCGGCCCAGTATTTCTTCAGCACGAACGCGATGAAGCCGAGCACGAACCTCTGGGCCAGGGGCGAGTGCAGCACCGGGGTGGTCCCGACCACCGCCATCGCGGCGGCGAGGCTCGCGGCGGCCGCAACCCTGTCGTTCCGGGCGAACAGCGCCAGGACGTCCGCGGCGAGCGTGCGCGCCGTCGGGCACGTAGCCGTCACGATGGCGGCGTCGCCTCGGGGCGCCGTGGCCACCGACGGCGGAGGAGGCGCGACGCTGGTCATGGGGTTGCGCTCACCGCAGGCGGCGAGCAGAACGGTGGCGAACAACGCGACGCCTAGGGGGGTGCGGCGCATGCTGCGCTCTCCGATGTGGGGGCACCACACGCCGCGGGCGATCCGCGACGTCACTGCCGGAGCATTGGTTTGTGTCGAGTGAGGCTGAGTCTCAGGAATATCGCCGCAAGACCCGGGCCCGCCAAGATGCTGCGGTTCCCGCAGACTCCTAGTGCCTCGCGCCGACGAGGTTCTGGAACGCCGGATCGTTCGCCAGGGACGTCAACTGCCAGCCGGGATCATCGGCTAACCCCTGTCGCTTGCTCGGGTTAGCGGCCACGTAGAGCTTCAGCTGGTCGATCGCCGGCCCTTTGTCGCCGAGGTAGGCGTACGCCATCGACTTGGTCAAGGCGATGTCCCGGGACGGGTCGGTCACGGCGTCTGCGACGGTGCGCTGCAACACGTGTCGCGCGCTGTCGGCGGCCCCCGCACGCGCCAGGACCCACGCCACGATCGCCTGGTCGTACAGCCGCTGGTACGCCCTCGCGCCGGGCGGCGTGAGGGCCACCACCGAATCGCGCAGCCGCCAGGCGAGACGCGGGTCGGCCGAATCCTGGCGGGTCGTCATCATCCAGAGGCGGCACTCGGTGAAGTGAAGGTCCGCCGGGAAGCGGCGCCGGCCTTCGGCGCACCAGTGCGCCGCGTCAGGGAACTGTCCGAGATCGTACGAGGACAGGAACAGCCGGCTCAGGATCGTCGCCGCGTTGTCGAGGTACGCGTCCGCCGTCAGCGCGTTGCGTGCAGCCAGGTAGACGTCGGTCAGGCTGCCGGTCTGATAGTAGAGGTGGGACAGGGTCGCGTAGGCGCCCGCCTGGGCGGGATTCAGCCTCACCGCGGTCTCGAGGTCCGCCTTCGCCGCCTCCAAGAGCTGGCGCGCGCTGTCGGGGTTGCCCTGGAGGTTGAGCAGCCAGCGCCAGTAACGGAGGTTGCCCCTCAACTCCAGCGCATCGGGACTGTCGCGGTCGAGCGCGAGCGCTTCGTCGGCGTGGCCGAGGCCGGCGCGGATCCACGGGTCCGCCGCCTGGGGGACGCCGCCGTACCTCCGCGACCTCAGATAGGCGAGCCGGCCGCGCAGCACCGGCGGGTCGGTCCACTTGGGATCGAGCTTCTGGGTCTGGGCCAGCAGCGTGTCCGCCGCCGCGAAGTCGCGGGCCAGCGCTGTCGAATCGCCCGCGTCGCCGGCGGCCGCACCGTCCTTCTGCAGCCGCACCGCCTGCTGGTACAGCGACCACGCGTCCGGGTCGCGAGCCTCGCTGCGGAGCTGCCGCATCGCGATTTCCTCGCCGAGCCGCCGGCGGATCAGCAGCGCCGCCTGCGCGGCCAGCGTGTCGCCGATCGTCACCAGGTTCTTCGCCGGCTGCTCGAAGCTGGTGCGCTCGAAGTCCGCGCCGCTCGCGCCGTCGATCAGGCGCAGCGTCACCCGCAGCCGGTCGTCGTTCTGCTCCAGGTCCCCGAGGACGAGGGTCCCGACGCTCAGCGCCCGCGCGATGGAGTCGCGGGGCAGGTCCGAGCGCCGGTACGGCTCGACGCCGCCGGCCGACACCACCGACAGCGTGGGCACCTCGCGGAGCGCCCGGATCAGGCCCTCGGTGAGGCCATCCACCACGTAGCTCAGCTTCCCGCCGCTCTGGTCCCGGAAGTACAGGACGGCGATGTGGTGCGGGTCGAGCCCGCCGGCGGCCCGGCCGGCGGGCGGGCCACGATGGCGGAGCAGCAGGGCGCCGCCCGCGGCGGCGACCACCACCGCGCCCGCGGCGGCCCACGCCACCGGGCGCCGCCACAGGGGCGGGCGCCGCGCCACCGCCGCGGTGCGCCGGGCGGTGGTTATCCGGCTCCCCACGCGGCGCGTCACGCCCGTGCCGGCCGGCGGCGTCAGCAGCGCGAGGAACTCGCCCGAGGTCTGCGGCCGGTCGGCGGGCACCTTCGCGAGCACCGCGAGGATCGCCTCCTCGACCTCCTCCGGCACCGCGTCGCGCACCAGGCGGATGCTCGGCACCGCCTCCATGGTGTGGCGCGCCATGATCGCCCGCGCGTTGGCGCCGGTGAACGGCGGCTGACCGGTGAGCATCTCGTACACGACGCAGCCGAGCGCATACAGGTCCGAGGTGGGCCCCACGACCTCGCCCATCGCCTGCTCGGGGCTCATGTAGGTCGGCGTGCCGACCGCCATGCCGGTCTGGGTCAGCTTCTCCCCGGCCTCCGACGCCGCGCGAGCGACGCCGAAGTCGGCCACCAGGGCGTGGCCGCCCGAGAGCAGGATGTTCTCGGGCTTGATGTCGCGGTGCACGATGCCGAGGGCGTGCGCGGCGCCGAGCGCGTCGGCCACCTCGTAGGTGATCTGCAGCGCGTCGTCCACCGGGAGCATCGACTCGCGGGTGAGCCGGTCGCGCAGCGATTCGCCCGGGACGAAGGGCATCACATAGTAGAAGAGACCGTCCGCCTGGCCCGAATCGAACAGGCCGAGGATGTGCGGGTGGTGGAGCTTGGCGGCGAGCTTGATCTCGCGCTCGAACCGCTCGGCGCCCATCGAGGCCGCGAGCTCCGGGTGCAGCACCTTGATGGCGACGTCCCGCTCGTGCCGGAGGTCGTGGGCGAGGAACACGGTCGCCATGCCGCCCGCGCCCAGCTGCCGCTCGATGCGGTAGCGGTCCTTGAGCGCGGCCTGGAGCCGCTCGAGGGTGCCGGGCTCGGGCTCCACCGGGGGCAGGCCGGTCGGCGCTCCGCACTTGAGGCAGAAGGCGGCGCCGGGAGGGAGAGCCGCGCCGCACTGCTTGCAGGCGCCCGGCAATGTGGGGTTGGTCACGGCCGTGGACTAACATCGCCTGAGCGCCGCCGCAGCCGCAAGCGCGCCGGCCGGCCCGTCGCTCGCCGGCCTCAGCGGCGTCGCGACGCCGGCGCGGGCGCTACGGACCCGAGGGCTGCGAGAACTGGAGCACGAGCGGCCACGCCCCGTAGCTCGACGCCACCCGCACGCGGCCCGCCGCATCCGCGGCGATCGCCGCCTGCGGCTGAGACTCACGCTCATCCGCGTCGTCCCTTTCCGCTGCTTGGGGGCCGCCGTCTCGCATCCTTTTTGCGGTACTCCCCATTCGGTAACGGGGGCGGTCCCGGCCCGCTGGCGGGCCGCGTCGATGGCCCGGTACGTGACCCTCAGTGACGGAGAAGCCTCCCATGGCGATGAAGATCATCGAAGAGTGCATCAACTGCGGCGCCTGCGAGCCGGAGTGCCCGAACGAGTCGATCAGCCAGGGCGACCCGATCTACGTGATCGACGTCGAGAAGTGCACCGAGTGCGTGGGCCACTACGACAATCCGAAGTGCGTCGAGGTGTGCCCGGTGGACGGCTGCATCATCAAGGACCCGGACCACATGGAGTCGCACGAGCAGCTCGAAGCGAAGTACGCGCGGATGCACTAGCGCGTCCGGCCGGGAAGACGAACGGACGCCCCGTCGCGATTGACCGCGACGGGGCGTCGTCGTTGGTGCGGGCCGGCTACCAGATGTGCGGAATGCTGTCGGCGCTCCGGACCATCGGGTCGCCGGGCTTGCAGCCGAACGCCTCGGCGAACGCGGGGATGTTGGACAGCGGGCCGTTCACGCGCCACTGCTCCGGCGCGTGGGGATCCACGGTGACCCGGGTGCGCAGCCGCTCGGGCCGGTTGTGCACCCGCCAGCTCTGCGCGTAGCTGATGAAGAACCGCTGCTCCGGCGTGTAGCCGTCGATGAGGCCGGGGCGCCCGTCGCGCCTCAGGGCCTGCTCGAGCGCGTCGTAGCCGGTGAGGAGCCCGCCGAAGTCCGCGATGTTCTCGCCGAGGGTCAGCCGGCCGTTGACGTGGAAGGTGTCCACCTGCACGTAGCCGTCGAACTGCCGGGCGACGATGTCGGCTGCCTGGTTGAAGTGCACGGAGTCCGCCGCGGTCCACCAGTCGCGGAGGTTGCCGGCGGCGTCGTAGTGCCGGCCCTCGTCGTCGAAGCCGTGGGTGAGCTCGTGGCCGGCCCAGCTGCCGCCGAGCGAGCCGTAGTTGGCGCCGTCGTCGGCGGAGGCGTCGAAGGTCTGCGGCACCAGCGCGCCCGCCGGGAAGACCATCTCGTTGCGCGACGGGTCGTAGTACGCGTTCACGGTCGGCACCGTGATGCCCCACTCGGTGGTGTCCACCGCGGCACCGGGGCGGTTCACGACCCGCTGCCACTCGAAGGCGTTGGCGCGGGCCACGTTGAGGATGAACGGCCCCTCCTCGGTCAGCAGCCTCGAGTAGTCGCGCCACCGGTCGGGGTAGCCGACCTTCTCGCGCATCTTCGCCAGCTTGTCGAGCGCCTGCGCCCGGGTCGAGTCCGACATCCAGGACAGGTGCCTGAGCCGCTCGGCGAAGGCCGCGCGGATGTCGTCGATCACGGCCTGGGCCCGCGCCTTCGCCTCGGGCGGGAAGGTCTTGGCGACGTAGGCCTGGCCGAGCGCCTCGCCGAGGTCGCCGTCGGTCTCG
>Ga0335082_10005934_pt1 | contig 13341 bp, 12 predicted proteins | sample Lox_Sample_41_FD_206718 | JGI IMG/M metagenome (GOLD analysis project Ga0335082, IMG submission 206718) | Soil microbial communities from Loxahatchee National Wildlife Refuge, Florida, United States - Lox_Sample_4.1 | ecosystem: Environmental > Terrestrial > Soil > Wetlands | place: USA... | reverse complement strand
ACAACTGGTGGATGAATTCTTCCATATGAAGAATGATCCCGACCAGCTTTCCATCTCCGCTGAAGTGATGGAACGATTGAAGAAGATGCACCCCGCCACAATGACCGAGCGCGCAAACGAGGATGGGCCGATCGCATGGATACTGGTCTTTCCGACGACGCACGATCTGATGAAGGAGTTTCTTGAAATGCGGATTTCCGAAGGTGACCTTTTTGAGAAAACTCCACCCGGAATCAGCTATGATTCGATCTATTTATGTTCGGCGCTCGTCCTGCCGGAATTCCGAAGATCCGGGCTCGCTGTGAATATGACCGTTGAAGCCGTGGATCAGATCCGAAAAGACCATCCCATTGCATCACTCTTCTACTGGGCTTTCAGCAAGGAGGGCGACCTGCTTGCGGAAGCTGTTTCACGACGTACGTCTCTCCCCGTCTACAAAAGGAACAACGAGTAAGTTCGCGGGGATTCCTTCCCGCCCCGGCCTGAATTCCATCCAGATCAGGAACAAACTTCGTATATTCCACCCAAATCGGAGATGTGCGTTCATGCGCGTTGAATGGTCCTCCCAGGTAGTGATTGGAATTCTCTTCGTTGGACTTCCGTGCTGCGTTATGGGAGCGGAACCCGATTCCTCGCGCCAGTCACACATCGAATTCCTTCCTCTCCTTTCGTATGATTCCGATGCCGGAGTGGGTTACGGCCTCAAGTCTTTCTTCCTCAATACGATTCACTCCGAGGAATCGTTCGACCTCACGCTCTTTAACAGTTCGGGAGGTGAACGGTGGTATAAATTTGTCTTCTCACTCCCGGATTTTGAGAAGAGGCAAGGTCATCGCTACGCTCTCGCAGTTGATCTGAGTGTCGACTATGATAAATGGATCAGCTATGCCTATTTTGGAACAGGGAATGAAGCGGCATATTCAGATCGATTGACATACACCCGCGAACCGCTCGACATTTCGTGCCTTCTCAGTAAGGGAATTACAGAGGAGTTTGTCGCACAAGTGGGTGTGAAATGGTCCATCGTCCGGAATTACGATTTCGACAGCCATAATACGCTCGCAGGCACACTGCACGGACTGAGCATCGGTCAGGCCTCATCCGGATCACTCCTTCTCTCCGGCCGGTACGATACACGAAACAGCTTCATCAACGCGACATCCGGATTTGTTGCAGAGGAAGACATCGAATGGGCGCCATCCGCGGATGTCGGTAACATGAAGTTCTTTCGCTCGAGTACCTGGCTGCAATCTTACAATCCTCTGCCATTTTGGAAAACGACACTTGCCCTTCGTGGCGGCATGCAGTTGCTCTCTGCCGATGATCCGCCGATACAGATCCTCGTGCCTGTGGGAGGAGGGAGTTCCATTCGCGGCTATCCCCAGGACAGATACCTTGACCGGGTTGCTGTGATCTTCAACGCCGAAGTGAGGTTTCCTCTCTTCTTCAGGTTTGGCGGAATAGTGGGCTATGATGTCGGGAAGGTCTGGCGAAACCTAAATGAAGTCGATATCCCGCGTTGGATATCAAGTCCTGTAGCCGGATTGCGGTACTACTTTGACACGTTCGTCGTTCGTTTTGATGTGGGTTTTGGAAAGGAAACCACTGCATTTTATATCAATTTCGGACAACTCTTCTGAACATCCGGCCGGTGCGAACTGTTTTGACAATGAGTCGTGATTGTGGTAGATTGGAAGAGGTGTTCATCGTTCTGTATTGAATCCCTTCACATCACGCGGTACTCTCGTTGTTCTCATTTCGGTGTTCAGCGGTTTGAAACGTTTTGAGGAGTGACGGAGGCACATGAAGCGTACTCTCGGTTACCTGGTCGTCTTGTTCATCGTTTTTCTCCTGGGGTCGGTAGTTCACCTCAGTCAAAAACGTGAACTCGCGATCCCTCTCTCCGCGGACCAGACGATCGAATTCCGCGGCTCGACGATCTCATCCGATGACGAATTGGAATTTCTGGCGAACTGGAGATCGATCCCCGAGCTGGCGCATATCCATATTCGTCTGCCCGACGGCCGGATTATTGACTCGACGGTCGCGCTGAGACAATACTATCCGTTTTATTATATCGCACTCGATCTTCTCCTCTCTGTTCTTATCTTCCTGCTTGGTCTCGTCGCATATCTCATGCGGCCGGGACAGCAGGTCACGAGAATGTTCTATTACTGCTCGTGTGCAGTCGCCATCGGGGTGATCGGAGTGAAGACGATTACCTTCACGTCCCCGCAATTCTTCGGACTCATTCTTGGTTTCATCTTCTTTTTCTCGTACGGGTTGATTCCCGTCCTCTTTTATCATTTTATTACGATTTTCTCACCGGCTCCCGTTCTCCTCGGCAAGAAGGTTTTGAAGGGAACGTACCTGGCATCCATCCTCATTTCCGGCGTGCACTGGTTGACGTATGTCCTTGCTGCCGGGCAGGAATCCGTTTCGCTGTTTGATGTATCACACACGATCGCCATGGTGCAGAACGGGTTCTTTTTTGTCCTGATGCTTCTGGCAGTTGTGCATCTGGTGCGGTCGTACCGGAATACGCACGCCCTGCTCGAGCGGAGAAAAATCCGGCTGACGATGTTCGGCATTTGTATCGGCACGGCACCGTTCATCTTCCTCTGGCTTCTGCCGCAGGCCCTCGGCGATCATCCTCTCATACCGGAAATGGCGTTCAAAATGGTTCTGCTGGTGATCCCGGTGACATTTGGGATTTCCATACTCCGGTACCGCATTATGGACCTCGACGTTCTCATCAATCGCGGCGCAGTGTATGCGATCGTGGTGGGCCTTCTCCTGGTTCTTTATGCGGGGTTGGTCAGCATGGCGGTTGCAATCGTCGGTGAAACGTTGTCTTCTTCGTCGCGCATCGTCTCAGCAGTCGCGGCGGTTGCCGTGGCGCTTCTGTTTCATCCGCTTCAAAAACGCGTTCAGGTTATTGTCGATAAGACCTTTTTCCGCATTGAATATAATTTCCGGGAATCGATGCGGTCGGTCGGCCTCAGGATCCGCGACGCGCTGAATGTGCAGGACCTGTCCGATTGTATCGTGGAGGAAATCAACCAGATACTGCCGACCGAGAGAATCGGACTCTTCCTTCTTGATCCCGACATGCAATATCTCCGGCTGGTGGCGCATCGCGGATTTCCGATCCTGGAGAAACATGGCGTTCATTTCGAAAAAGAGCAGCTTGTCTCCTCGCTCCAGATGCCGGTATCGCTTCCCGAGCATATCGAACCGTCCGTGGAATATGAGACCGCCGACCGGGCCGTCTTTGAGCGATGGGATATCTGCCTCGTCTGTCCCATCCTCGATGCCAAGAGGTTGCCGCATGCATTCCTCGTCCTGGGGAAAAAGAAATCCGGGGTGAGGTTCACCGCGGAAGATATCGATCTCCTGACGACTATTGCCCGCGAGGCGGGAATCGCGCTCGAACGACTCATGCTGCAGGAAAAAGTCCTCCTGGAGCATGCCGAGACTGAACGCCTGGAGGAACTCAACAAGATGAAATCGCTCTTCGTGTCGAGCGTTTCACATGATATGAAGACTCCGCTCACCTCGATACGGATGTTTGCGGAACTCCTCCGTACTAAACCACGGCCTGACAAGGAAGCCAAAAATTTTCTCCAGATCATTGAAGCTGAAACCGACCGCCTCACGCGTCTCATCAACAATGTGCTCGATTTTTCAAAAATCGAGCGGGGAGTCAAGGAATACCGCTTCGAGGATGTGGAGCTCAACGATCAGACGCGCCGGGCTCTCGAATCGATGAGCTTTCAGTTTTCGACTGAACGTGTCGACTTGAAGAAGGAGCTCTTTCCCGAAGATCTTGTCATCAGGGCAGATCGCGATGCACTGATGGAAGCGGTGTTGAATCTCCTGACGAATGCGGTAAAGTACACTCCCGAAAACAAGGTCATCGATGTTTCAACGGGGGTGGAGGATTCGAAGGCCTTCATCCGCATCGCCGACAATGGGATCGGCATTAGTCCGGCGGAAGTCGAGAAGATCTTTCAGCCATTTTATCGCGCACCCGAAGGAAGAGATCGGGGTGTCGGGGGAGTCGGGCTTGGACTTTCTATTGTAAAGCACATCATGGATGCACATCACGGATTCGTCCGGGTGGAATCTGTTCCGGGCAAAGGATCATCGTTCATGCTTCTGTTTCCGACAAAATTTTCAGAGATTGGAAGGGACTCATGAAACGAATTCTTATCGTTGAAGACGATCCGGCGATCCGTCTGGGGCTGACAACCACTCTCCACGACGAACAGTATGAAGTTCTCTCTGCTGCGGACGGAGAGAAGGGTTTTGCCCTCGCGAAAGACGGCAATGCAGATCTCATCATCCTGGATATCATGCTCCCGAAGAAGAACGGGCTTGATGTCTGCAGGGATTTGCGTCAGGAAGGAGTAATCGTTCCGATACTGATGCTGACCAGCAAGAAGGGAGAAGTGGATGAGGTCCTTGGATTTGAAGTCGGTGCGAATGATTACATCACAAAACCGTTCAGTACGCAGCGGCTGCTGGCGCGCATCCGGAACCTCCTCCGGTCGGTGGGTCCGGGCAAGGAAGAAATCCCGTCATATAAATTTGATGAATGTGAGATCGATTTCAAGAAGCTCATTGCGATGAAGAAGGGAATCTGTCTGGAGCTCTCTGCAAAGGAATTCGACATCCTCAAATGTTTTTTCCAGCACGAAGGCGAGGTGCTCTCCAGAGATGTGCTCCTCGATGAAGTCTGGGGATATGAAACATTTCCGACGACAAGGACGGTCGACAATTATATACTCGCCCTGCGCAAGAAAATAGAAGATGATCCAACACATCCGAGGCATTTTATTACCGTGCACACGGTGGGATATAAATTTGTGAGGGAGGCCTAAACAGGAATGTTCTCATTTTGTCGTTTAGACATTCAGTCATTCGGCCAATGAGTAAATGATAATTGATTCAATTTCTCAGACATTCAGCAAATGACTGAATGATAAATGAGTAATTGAGTGAATCTCTCAGCCATCAAGGAGCATACATCGTGGGCCCAAAGAACGCTTCTACCAGGCAGCTTCTGCCTTTCAACCGCCGGAATTTCCTCAGAGTCGGCATAGCCGGCGGTACCTTCCTCGCTGTCTCACCAATTGTCGGGAGAACCAGCGAAGAACCTGCACCTCAGATTACGTCTCCGCCGCCACCTCCGTTTGATCTCGAGGAGGTATCGATCGCTGAGTTGAGCGAAGGGATGAAATCCGGAAAGTATACCGCGCGGTCAGTCGCAGAAAGCTACCTGAGCCGAATTCAGCAGATCGATAAGTCGGGTCCTGCGCTCAACAGCATTATTGAGCTGAACCCTGATGCCCTTGCGATCGCGGATGCGCTCGACAAAGAGCGAAAGGAGAAAGGTCCGTGCGGACCGATGCATGGTATCCCGGTGGTTATCAAGGACAATATCGCTACCTCCGATAAGATGTCAACGACTGCCGGCTCTCTTGCGCTCGTCGGGTCAAAACCGCCGTCTGATTCATTTCTCGTCCAGCAGCTTCGCCGGGCAGGAGCGGTGATCCTCGGCAAAACGAATCTCAGCGAGTGGGCAAACATCCGCTCAAGCCATTCGACGAGCGGCTGGAGCGGCAGGGGAGGGCTGACAAAGAACCCGTACGCCCTGAATCGCAACACCTCTGGCTCGAGTTCCGGATCGGGAGCGGCGGTCTCTGCGAACCTTTGCGCGGTCGGCGTCGGTACCGAAACCGACGGCTCGATCGTGAGCCCGTCTTCGATCAATGGTCTCGTCGGAATCAAGCCTACGGTCGGTCTCGTGAGCCGGACGGGCGTCATCCCGATATCTCACACACAGGATACACCCGGACCGATGGCGCGATCGGTTCACGATGCGGCCATTCTCCTCGGTGCGCTTACGGGTGTTGATCCCGAAGACAGAGCGACAATCGCTTCCAAAGGAAAGTTCCCCGATGATTATACCAGATTCTTGGACTCGAATGGGTTGAAAGGTGCTAGGATCGGTATTGTCCGGTTTTATTTTGGATATCACGAAGGTGTCGACAGGTTAATGGCGGATGCACTTGCCGTCCTGAAGGATCAGGGTGCAGTTCTTATCGATCCCGTGGAGACGAAGGCATTCGGGCAGCTCGGCAACGCGGAAGACCTGGTCCTTTCGTATGAGTTGAAATCCGATATGAACGCATATCTGGCGCGTCTTGGCCCGAACTCGCCGGTTCACACGCTGAAGGAGATCATCGAATACAACGAGAACAACAAGTCGGCGGAAATGCCGTACTTCGGACAGGATCTCTTCGTCAAGGCCGAAGCGAGAGGGCCGCTTACAACGAAGGAATATACTGACGCACTGGCGAAATGCAGGAAGTTGATCCGCAAAGAGGGAATCGATGCGGTGATGAAGAAGCATAAACTCGACGCGCTCGTCGCACCGACGGACAGTCCCGCCTGGCTTACCGATCTGGTAGACGGTGATCATTTTGTCGGAGGGAGCTCGACGGCTGCTGCCGTTGCAGGATATCCAAGCATCACGGTCCCCGCAGGAATGGTCTTCGGATTACCGGTCGGGGTATCATTCTTCGGTAAGGCCTGGAGCGAGCCGACGCTTATTAAGCTGGCATATTCATTCGAGCAGGCGACGAAATTCAGGAAGGTGCCGCAGTTCCTGGAAACGGCCGCAGATCACTGATGCGTCGGAATTCCCCGTTGGGGAATCAAAAATTCTAACATATTGGAAGGCAGTCGAACATAAAATCCACATTTGTCTATTCCTGATTGTCTCTGCTGATCACCTTATCACCGCTGCACGAAGAACCGACAGAAGTTCTTACCCATCACGACTGTAGCTGTGCCCGTCCGGTGCACGGCCGGATGTTCCTTCATTCTTCATTTACATCTCAGAGGTGGCTTCATGAAGACTTTCGTGACGATCCTTGTATTATCCTTTCTCCTGCTATTGGCCTCCAATTGTCTTAACGCCCAAATCCCACGGACAATTTCGTATCAGGGTTTATTGACCGACAGTCTGGGAATTCCCAAACCCGATGCATCATACCAGATCACGTTCCGCCTCTATGATGTCTCTTCCGGGGGGAGCGCGTTCTGGACTGAATCAAAAACGCTTGCGACAAAGCGGGGGCTCTTTACTACCGCGCTGGGCGATCAGGCACCGCTTGATCAGAGCATAAAGTTCGATACCCCGTATTGGCTCGGGATTCAGGTGGAGTCGGAAGAGGAACTGTCGCCGCGTCTGCCGTTGAGCAGTGTGGCCTACAGCTTCAACGCTGTTCATTCAGATACGGCAAGCTTCGCGAAATCCATCGGTTCCGTCCTTAGCGTCGATTCACTGGCCTACACACATCCCAGGACACACCTTCTCACGCTGAGCGGGGAGGCATTCAACCCAACAGTGAACGTCGACTTTTACAACTCGGGCGGCATGGGCGGAGCAGGTCTGGGCTCAGGAGCGGGTCGCATGTGTGCCCCGATCTATCTTCCCGACGGGGCGACGATCACCAAATTCACACTTTACTACTACGACAATTCCACTTCTGATCTTACGGCATATTTGCAGCGCGCCTTTATGGCCGGTGCATACGATTTCATTGGAACCGTTTCCCCGACCGGCACGCCGGGATACTCAAACATCTCGACGACGGATTTATCGTATGCAACGGTCGACAATCAGCACTATGGATACGTCGTTATTGTCTACTCCGGAAGTTGGGACGGATCGAACCTGCGGATTATGGGTACAACAATCGAGTATACCACTCCTGGCCCGGAATAATCACGCGATCGCTCAACTGACAAAGGAGACAAGTTATGAAAACGTGTCTAAAAAATTATGCCGTGATTCTGACTCTCTGGTCTATAGTACTGGTATTGGCCGTGTCGCAGCATGTCCAGGGTCAAACGACAGCGCTGCGTTCCTCATCGTTCGATATGGGGTTTGTTACCGCGACGGGCTCAAACAACAGCACGGTGAGCTCGATGCTCGGAGAAACGTTTGTGGGAGCGTCCGGTCAGGCAGCCACGCGCGTCATGAGCGGATTCCTCGCCGACACTCTTCTCAGTCCGCTCGTCGGTGTGAAAGATCATACGCCGGGCCCGAAGTCATTCTCGCTTCATCAAAATTATCCGAACCCTTTCAATCCCTCGACGAGCATTGCGTATTCGGTTCCGAAGCGCGTTCAAGTCGTGCTGAGGGTCTACGATCTCCTCGGCCAGGTCGTCGCGACTCTCGTGGATGGAACGGAAGGTCCCGGAGCGCACATAGCAGGTTGGAATGCCCGAATTGCTCCAAGCGGAGTTTATATTTATAAGCTCACCGCAGGGACATTTGTAGGCGTGAGAAAGATGGTTTTGCTGAAATAAACCCTGACAGATTTCGTGCGATTGATTTTCTGATCGGGCAATCATTCAACAATAAATGAACACGACGGATCATCTCCGTCTTGTGTTGGGCGCTTTTGTCCGTCCGAACACCACATTCGTTGGTCGTATGGTGAGATTGTTCTGCGGAGTCGACAGTACACCGTGGGGACTTTTTTTATGCTTTCCTTGGCTGTTGAATCTCCCAAATCGATGCGTTATATTTGTAGAACAATCGGAGGATGCATATCAGCTGCTGCTGCTGTTCTGGAACAATTGAAATCAGTGTGCCACAAATTCGTTCTGAGAAGAAACAATCACTAATCCAGGGGCGATAAGATGATCAAAGATACGATGAAGAAGATCAAGACCAGAATTCAGAAGGAAAGCTCAATCACGAAGGCAAAAAAAACCGAATTGCTGGATTTGATTTCTGTGCTTGAATCCGAAATTGAAAGATTCTCGAAAACTGATTCCGAGCATGCAGAGAGCATTACGGGCTTCATTGAACGATCAGCACACGAAGCTACGCGGCGGAAGAAAAACCCGGAGTTACTGAAGCTCTCCCTTGCAGGTTTGTCAGAGTCAGCGAAGGGCTTCGAAGCATCGCATCCCCAACTGGTAGCCGGTATCAATAACATCTGTACTATCCTGGCGAATATGGGGATATGAAAAATATTATAAAGATCGGGAATTGTTTCAAATCTGCGTGGCGATCTGATTGGAAGAAGCCGCGATAATTAGAAGACGATCATGAACGTTCGGTTGACTCTGATATTCACATTATTGATGCCCGCACTGGCTATCAACATTTTTGAATGCAAAAAATCCGAAGTCATCGAACCTGAGGCCGGATACGAACAGCCGACCGATATTCGGAAAATTGTGCCCATGCGGGTCGGGCTTTCATGGACCTACACCGGTATAAGGTTCAACGATGCTTCTCCCGACTACAAAATCGACATATCGTTGAAAGTCGCCGATAGCCAATACTCGAACGGTTCTTTCTTCTACGGTCTCGACGCAGTTACGACTGTCGTGAGTACGGATACATCATTGGATCAAACGAATGACACGACGGTGTCTTCGTGGTTAGTCTGGCTAGACTCGAATAGCTACAGAAGGAGTGACGACTCGTGGCCGTATGTGATTCTGAAGACTCCGGTCAGGAGGAATCTGCGATGGCAGTACTATCCCGTTGATTCAACAGCAGGTTTTCTCTTGATATCCCACCCCGATACAACCGTTCTTGTCGATTCCACCAAATACGATCATGCCATTGTCGTAGAACGTGACGCATCGGATGGATCATTTATCAGCGATTATTACGTTCTCGTGCCAGGTATCGGAATTGTCTCGGAGGGGCATGGCCAATTGTTCGGAGCAACACGCCTAACTCTGGCAAGCAGGAATTTTTAGAAAGCAGTGGGCTCAGGCGAGTCCGCGTGGTCGCACTGCTGATACGACCACCTTGAAACTCCGACAATCCAACCTGCTGGTCTCTTTATGTGGTCGCAGTTTACTTCTTGCTCCTTAATCACACTATCAATAAAAATCCCGCACCGGTTTGATGCGGGATCATCGTTTGATCTTATGAAGATGAAACGGTTAGGGGGCTTATTTGAAGCCTCTGTCCAAATGTACGGACACGCCCGAACATAATCAACTCCGCCTGCGAGATATCTCATTTCATAAAACGTAAATCATCCCCAAATCTGCAGTGCTTTCACGGTTTCAGGAGAATCCTGAATCCGCTTCATTTTCAACAAAAAAACCCTGACGTCTAAGACGCCAGGGTTTAGTGTTACGGCAACTCGCCTTCCGCTCACCGCTTTATTTGAGCAGCACCATCTTCCTTACCTGCGTCAATGTTTTGCTCGCGTTGCCGACGCCGGTCGCTTCCAATCGATAGATATATATTCCGCTGGCGAGGGCGTTTGCATTCCAGATAACCGATTGATTGCCGGCGGCTTGAACCTCGTTGACCAGAGTCGCGACAACCTCTCCCTGTACATTGAATACTCTCACCATGACCCTGCTCTCCACCGGCAATGCATAGCTGATCGACGTCGTCGGGTTAAACGGGTTGGGAAAATTCTGATGCAATGAAAACTCATGCGGGACCGACTGATGGGGATCGATGACTCCCGTTGGTGCAGATACGGTGATGCTTCCCTTCATCCCCATAGAATAATGAATTCCGCAGACATAATAGTATGTCCCGGTATGGCTGGGAATGACCAACCCTCCGCCAAACGGAGTGTCGAATCCGCCATCGGAAGTATTTCCGTCGGCGTTCCATGTCGCCTGGCTCACCTCCATCGCGTTATGGGCGGAGTTGAGCGAAAATATCACCGTGTCTCCAAGAGTGATCGTCACGGTTGCAGGGGAAAATGAATAACTGTAATCGTAAGACGAATACGAGCTTGACACCGTGTAGGTGGTTCCCCAGGCGATTGTGCTCGATAATGTGAGTACGGCAATCTCTAAAATAATCATTCCGGAACGTGACATCATTTTTACCATATGCTCCTCTTCTGAAGATACTTGTTAATGGGGGGATTGGAACAACGTGAATCTTCATCGTACTTAGCACAAGAATTATACCAGAATACGCCGGGAGGAGCATGGCAATTCCAGTAGATTTACAGGGGGGTGTGGCGCGCGATGTACTTCAGGCGGAAATCGAATCAGTTAATGTGTGACATGGATGTCTCACACCGACCCAATTTGGGCGGGTGAGTATTCTGCGAGATATGGGGCGCGTGTTCCGCCGGGGGGCGAACACGGTGATGATCAGGTGCTATTCAGTCAAACAACTTTGAGAACGCCAGGAACAGGGATAAAGCAATCACAATGATCCCGCCGATGCGCAGAATCTTACCGTACTTCTGAAGATATTCCGCGTTCTTTGCGCTGTCCTTGCTGACGGGGACTTTGCCGAAACCCATCAGAGTTACCAGTATGCCGATCGCGACCATGACGAGATTATCAAACATCATTCATCTCCGGAATTGTGGTTTGGTGTGTGAAGACCGGGTTAAGGACTAAGGTGAATGTAACTCGATTCCCGGCAATTGGCAAGCAGGGTATCGTACGAAGGTCTGTAGAGGCTTTTTGCTGGGGTGCTTGCCCCCATTTTTGTTGAAGAATGAATAAAAAAATGATTGCTTGATATCAAGGCGGAGAGGGATATGAAAAGGAGAGAGTGTTATGGTGGATTGTGGTAGAACTGCTCTTCGGCCTCGGCAATTCATCGTCGGGGAGCAATAAGCTCTATCCCTCTTCCAGGTATCATCTGTGACCTCGCTGTATTCACCCCGATAGCACCTTCGTTATTTCATCACCATTCATTACATTGTCACTATTCCGCAGGATATTGGCGTCTTATGCGCTAAGTCATAAACAATCCATTCTCAGGTATGGTATCTTCCAGAAAGATCGGCAAGGGGCAACTTGCAAAGTTCGGCGAATCGGACATGATTCCCGAGGCAACGCTCAGGAAATATGGTGCAAAAATTGTCTCTCTCAAGAAGGGCGAGATTCTCTTCGAGCAGGGGGAAAACGCAACGCATTTTTTTACAGTGCGGTCAGGCAAGATGAAGATGGTCAACTATACTGATGAGGGGCGCGAATTCGTGCAGGGATATTTTGTGGCCGGAAACAGCTTCGGCGAGCCGCCGTTTTTCAACCACATGCCCTATCCCGCATCCGCCGTCGCATTGGTTGACAGCGAGGTGTGGAAATGTCCATATGACCAATTCATGAAGTTGCTTCGGAATAATTTTGAAGTGCATCTGAAGGTGACACAGGTCTTGAGCGGCAGGCTGATTTATAAATCGATCATGTTGATGGAAATTGCCGTAGAGGAGGCCGAGCACCGTCTGACGACACTCATTGAATATTTCCGGCAGATGGATATTAAGAAAGCGAAGTCGAATGAACCGTTTCGCGTTCCATTTACCCGGAAACAACTTGCAGATATGACCGGGTTACGGGTGGAAACGGTGATCCGCTCTGTCAAATTCATGGAGCAGAAACACCTCCTGAGTCTGGACCGGGACGGAAAAATTTTATGGAAGAGACCAACAAAAACCTGAAGGAGTTCACAAAGCTATGGAATCATTGCATGCGAAAACAATCAAATCCATTGTTACAACCGATTACCGGGCAGCCGCTGTCTTCGAAAAATATTCGCTCGATTTCTGCTGCAAAGGCGGGGTGACTATCGAGCAGGCCTGTTCAGAGAAGAACATAGACGCAGGGTCGGTCTATGCGGACCTTGACCAACTGGCAGGTGCTGTGAATGAAAGCACGCCTCATTATTCCCAGTGGCCAATTGACGAACTGATCGATTACATCGTCAATGTTCATCACACATATGTCCGTGAAGCGATTCCGGTCATCTCTGCTCATACCCGGAAGGTTGCAAGTGTCCACGGAGGCAATCATCCCGAAGTTGTGGAAATCGCGCACCATTTTGAAGCTGTCGCGGCAGATTTGCAGCGCCATATGATGAAGGAAGAACAAATACTCTTCCCTTACATCAAATCGCTTGTCACCGCGAAGCGTCATGGCAGCGCGTCCGCACCTCCTCCGTTCGGGACCGTTCAAAACCCGATACGAATGATGGAAGCAGAACATCGGGCCGCGGGAGATGAGCTCTATGAGGTACGTTCGCTCAGCAACAACTATCTTCCACCGGAAGATGCCTGTACCACCTATCGTGTGACGCTGCAGGAATTGCACCAGTTTGAACAGGATCTTCACCAGCACGTTCACCTCGAAAACAATATTCTTTTCCCAAAGGCAATCGCACTCGAACAGGAACTCTTGCGCTCCTGAATCCACTCCCTCTCTATAGGAAGGCAGAAAAACCATGACGACGTCGGACAGTCAATCAACACGCAGAAAGTTTCCATGGCTCCCCGCGGTGATCGTGATCATTGTGGTCGG